>Ga0131853_10014379_pt1 | contig 14510 bp, 8 predicted proteins | sample TergutLab28metaG_FD_92764 | JGI IMG/M metagenome (GOLD analysis project Ga0131853, IMG submission 92764) | Labiotermes labralis P1 segment gut microbial communities from Petit-Saut dam, French Guiana - Lab288 P1 (version 2) (version 2) | ecosystem: Host-associated > Arthropoda: Insects >... | reverse complement strand
TACTCATCCCAAATTCAGTTACCATCGCGCGTGCAATACGGGTTGCTTCTTGGAAATCATGAGAGGCACCTGTTGTAATTTCTCCGAAAGTTATTTCTTCAGCAACACGCCCAGCAAGCAAACCTGTAATGCGATCTAGTAGTTCTTGTTTTGAGCTTAACATCGTTTCTTCTTCTGGTAACATCATCATATAACCACCAGCACTTCCTCTTGGAATGATGGTTACTTTTTGAACAATGGATGCACTTCTAAGTTTTACACCTGCAATAACATGACCTGCCTCATGGTAAGCAACTGTCTTTTTCTCTTTTGGTGTAATCACTCTTGATTTTTTAGCAGGCCCCATCATAACACGATCAGACGCTTCATCAATATCAGGCATTTCAATTTTCTTACGGTTTTCCCTTGCGGCAAGTAAAGCTGCTTCATTTAATAAGTTTTCTAAATCAGCACCGCTGAAACCAGGTGTACGCTTTGCAATATTCGCTAATTCTACATTGGTTGCAAATTTCTTATTACGGGCATGAATTTTCAAAATTTCGGCACGACCTTTTACATCAGGAAGTCCAATGATGACCTTACGATCAAAACGACCTGGACGCAAGAGGGCTGGATCTAAAATATCAGCACGGTTCGTAGCTGCAATGATGACAATTCCCGAATTAACACCAAAGCCATCCATTTCAATTAATAATTGATTCAACGTTTGCTCACGCTCATCATGGCCACCACCCATCCCTGTTCCACGTTGACGACCAACTGCATCAATTTCATCAATAAAAATGATACATGGTGCCGTCTTTTTAGCAACAGCAAACATATCTCGAACACGGCTTGCTCCGACCCCAACGAACATTTCAACAAAGTCAGAACCTGAAATTGAATAAAATGGCACGCCAGCCTCACCAGCAACAGCGCGAGCAAGTAAAGTCTTACCTGTTCCTGGCGGTCCCGTTAACAAAATTCCCTTTGGTATACGAGCACCCATGTCTTCATACTTTTTCGGTCCTTTTAGGAAGTCGACAATTTCAACAAGTTCCTCTTTTTCTTCATCACTTCCAGCAATATCATTAAAAGTAACCCCTTCTTGTTTTGACAACTGGGCACGATTATTCCCAAAATTGAAAGCTTTATTATTACCACGCTGTGTCGAACGAAGCATGGTAAAAACAACCACAACCATGATACCAGAAAAACCAATCGTCACTAAAAACGACCACGGTGTTGCTGGTAAAGGTCTTGAATTAATAAGAATCCCATTTTCAAGTGCAAGTTCAGTGAGTCCTGCCAAATGAACGTTCGTATAAACATTCACATAAAATTGAGCCTCTTCTTCACCATCAGTACGTTCACCAGTAATGCGCGACATTGAATGATTATTATCACCCGTAATCGGTCTGATTCTAATTTCATCAATATGACCATTCTCTACGAGTTCAATAAATGTGTTTAAATCAATTTCTGGTGACTCTTGTTGCCCAAAACCTGAACCTTGGGATATGAATAACCATAAACCAATGGCCATTAATAAAATGATAATCCACGGCGTGATATTACGCGGCCCTATTAATAATGGGGATTGATTCCCTCTTCCATTTTGCTCATTATTATTGTTATCTCTTGGATTTCTATTTTCCATCTTAATACCAAACCCTCTCATTACTCATAAATTTCTAACCATAAATCCTTACTAGAATTCGGTTTTTTTAAACAAACAGGTGAATTCTTTAACCTTGGGATCCATACTACTTTCTCATCGGCATCCACAACAATTGGCCAACTCCCGCGTTCATCAATCGGCACCTTGGCATCAATCATGATTTTCTTCACCGTTGCATGACCTTGCTTGTTCACCAATTGAATACGATCTCCTGCTCGTCGATTACGAACCATTAAAGGCATACGTATATTATTATAACACAAATATGTTCCTTGTGCTTCATTTTTTTTACTTTTTTCGTCGAAGATTCGATTTTCAAGGACATTTCCTTGTTTAAGAATCATTTTCCGACCATCTGGGAGTTTATTTTCGCTATTCATCACCAATTCTATTTGAAAATCCAGCTTGAGGTCATCAGCATCTGAATCAACAATGACTATTTTATCATAAGATTTCCTTACAACTTTTTCACCACCGATGTGACAACTCCCACTAGCTGTTCCGCTATTTAAGAATGATTCTAGTTCATTAAAAGCACCTTTTGATAAACTAGGGATCAGCCTAACTAGCAAACGGCGATACAAACTCGCCGGCAAATTTTGTAACCAGAGAAGGCTTAACTCATAGCCTGCTTCATTTTTCTTAACTGCTCCCATCAACTGATCGACCTGCTCGTTAAAATAAGCTTCATCTATAGCCAGATTATCACTCAACGCGCGAACATGCTTCACTACATCCCAACGCTCTTGAACAAGCAGTGGCGTAATATGATGCCTGATTCTGTTCCGGAGATAATCATCAGCGGCATTACTAGTATCCTCACGAAACTCAACATTAAATTGTTGCGCATATTCGTAAAGCTCTTTTTTTTCTATTTCAATGAGTGGTCTTACGATACCATAACCACTCGGCCTGATGCCAATGAGCCCAGCTGGAACATCTGTTTTCATCATGCGGTCAAGGAATGTTTCAAGATGGTCATCAGCATGGTGCGCGGTAACAATCTTACTAGCACCATGTTTGATCGCAACGGCTTTAAAGAATTGATAACGACCACGACGGGCATAGGCATGGAAATTACCCGCTTGCTCAGCTTGAGGCAATGTCTCTTCTTCAAAAATAAGCTGCCATTTGCTTGCCGTTTGACGAACCAAGTCCGCATCCAAAGCTGAATCAGATCGCTTGGCATGATCCATGTGCGCAACAATCAAAGTTAAATTAAAATCCTTCGCAAATTCGATAAACAAATCCAAGAGCACCATCGAATCTACCCCACCTGAAACAGCCAAGACGAGTGTTTCGCCGTGGCTGATCAGCTGGTATTTTTCAATGGTTTCCAATACTCGTAATTTCATAATGATGGTAGTGACTCCTATTCTGATAAAGGCGATCGCTAATTTCATAATGATGGTAGTGACTCCTATTCTGATAAAGGCGATCGCCGGAAATTTATTTCACACCTTAATTATATCACATTTTGTAAATTAAATATGAACAATTTTCAAATATTTCCATCAGTTTTTACTTGAGATTACGAATGGGTTTATATTCAGCTGCAACTACCATCATATCATCACTTATATTTCCATGTGAACGGCTTATGCTATAGTTTAACAAATCTTGGGTCATTTTATTCACATCAGCATCGATGTTTTTCATAATTCTTTGCTCAAAAAGATCTGTTTGAAGAAACATATCCAAAATTCCATCACTGCACATAATAACTCGATCACCTGGTGTTAAATCAACCTTCATTTGACTAATCTCTGTCGCACCAATTGCCCCTAATGGAAGACCTGACATTTCAATTTTACGCACTGTCTCGCCACGCAATAAGAAAGTCGATGTCGCCCCTTGCTTATACAGATGGGCACACCCATTTTCTTTGTCAATCATACACAAATCCAAACTAAAAAATCGTTCCTCAACGTTATTCTCTTGCTTCAAATCTGCGATAACCCGAACAGCTTCAGCGACTGGAACGCCAAAATTCAGCATGCATTTTAAAACGCGTAGTGCCAGTGAACTTTCTGTATGCGCAAGCTCACCATTTCCCATCCCATCACTAATCGCTACAATCGTCATACCATTTTGAAAGTTTTCGCATAAATGGCTATCACCCGATAGCTTATTCCCATTTTTCCCCACATAAGCAACCGCATGCTCGACTCTAAAACTACGCGAAGATGTCACTTCAATTTTCAATGTTTTATTTCGAACTTTAGCAATATTTATCTTCAAAGACTCACCAAAAATTCGTTCAAGATGATTTTTTAGCTCTCCACTCAATAATATCGGACTTGGTTTATCAATCATCATACTTAACTTTAAAAGTCGCGGATATAAACTCTTAACACGAACATCACTCACATTTATCCCAAAAATTTGCATGTTTGCCTTTATCATTTCAACTTGATTCTCTACATCATAGCGATCATGAACCATCTCTGACATCGCTCTATTTAAGCAAAGTGACAAACCATCAAATAAAATCGAAGATTTCACAACTTTCCCATCGCCAATAAAATCATTCATCGATTTAATGAGCTGTTGAAAATTTACAAGTTGAATAAAAAACTGACTAAGCATGTATTTATTCAGTTTCTTTCTCGATGTCAAAGTCCAAGCATCGTCATTTCTCATCACAAATGCTGACCTAACTTTTTTTGTGAGCTCCATTATAATTCCCCCAAATCCTTTTCTTTTATAAATGATAGTATACCACTACTCAGATCATTTTTTTGTCACATTTTAGAAGCCCACGATAACTCTTTTAAAATTAAATCGCAGACAAAAAAATAGATGCCACCAGCTTTCGGCAACATCTATTCACATTTCACTTTCAATCCTATTAAATCAAAGACTTTGCATAGTTGTACATCGTACGAATCATAACGCCTGTTGCGCCTTTTGGTCCCAGCTCGTGAGCACTTTGAGTCTCAGATGTTCCAGCAATATCTAAATGAATCCATGCTTTGTCATCTTCAACAAACTCCTTTAGAAATGCTGCCGCTACAATAGCGCCCGGCCCCTTTGGTGCATTCTTAATATCAGCTACTTCACTCGATTTTAGTAACTTTTGCTCTGGTCCGAAAATCGGCAATTCCCAAATTGACTCGCCAGAATCTTCTGCAACTTGACGATAGTCCGCCATGAAATCTTTATTATTTGTAAAGGCACCAGTTGTATGATCACCTAAGGCATTCACAACCGATCCTGTTAAAGTTGCAGCATTAATCAGATGGGTTGCACCTTGTTGCGCAGCATAAGTAAGGGCATCTGCGAGAATCAAACGTCCCTCAGCATCGGTATTATTAACCTCGACTGTTTTGCCACTTAACATCGTAATGACATCGCCTGGTTTCAAAGCATCTGCACTAACCATATTATCTGTTGCTGGAATAATTAATATGACATTGACTGGTAATTTAGCATAGACGATCGCATTAAAGGCACCATAGACGGTTGCTGCACCACCCATATCACCATGCATCCCATACATATTTGCTGATGATTTTAGAGAATAACCACCTGTATCATAAGTAATCCCTTTTCCAATCAAAGCAACCACATCATCATCCGGCATGCCCCCCATATACTTAACAACGATCAGTTTCGGATTTTCGGTCGATCCCTGATTCACACCAAGAATGCCACCCATTCCAAGACTTTGCATGTGATGCTTTTCAAGTACTTCCGTTTTTAAGCCGTGCATATCCGCAAACTCAGTAATCGTATTTGCTAAAATAGTTGGTGTTAATTTATTTGCAGGTGTGTTGAATAGATCACGCGCAGTACTTGTAGCAAATGCTAGTAATTCACCTTCACTCACAGCAGAATGAATGTGATATTTTGATTCAATTTCAATGATTAACTCTTCTTGCGATTCTTCATTTGTTTTCAAATGATAAGGTTGATGTAAGACCAAATGATATGCCTCAGATGTCGCAAAAGCAAATGCACTAATGTTCACATCGCTTGGTAAGAAAGTATCCAACAAAATAGTTGCATCATAATTCAATTTTTTGATGATATGTCCGATTAGTTTTCGATGCTTATTCACATCATAACTTTTTTCTTCTCCAAGCCCAACAATGTATACAATATCGTGATTTTCACCTGCTACTGTCACCGTTGTAAGTTCTTTATATTTTTTGGCTTTGGCATGACTGTTCGCAAATTTATCTAACATGCCATTAAGTTTTTCATCTAACTGTTTATATGTTCCAGTTTTGAAATCTTCAAAGATTCCAATGATAAGTGACCTCATATCAACCCCTCCTCATTCGTCTATTATTTGTATTTTTCGTCATTTCTATTCTTCTGATTCAGTAGTTGGTGCTGCTTCATTCTCCTCAGCAGTTTCAGAACCATTGACTTTCTTTAACATATATGTCTTCCCAGCATGTAGTCCAAACCATAATCCGACTGTTGTGAAGATAAGTAACACAAGTCTTGTTCTAAAGAATGATAATGCCTGTCCGATCATATTACTTGTGAAAACAACTCGTCCTAAGATATTTTCACTCGCCACCACATCATTATTGAGCAGGATATCAGCATCTCCTCTTAAGATAAAGCCAACTTGATTACCAGCGCCATCTGTTTCAATGTAATGAATACGATTTGTCATATTTCTGCCAGTGCCACCCTCGATGTGGTGATGAGAAACAATTTGCTCAAGCGCTAAGTCGTTGGCTGCTGTATCTCTAATGATCAGCAATGCATTTTGCGAAATATTTGGCTCCATACTTGGTGTTGCCATCTGCACAGCAGAAAGTCCAAATAAACGCGTTGGCGATGCAGTCGTAGGGTCAATTCTTGTCAACAAAACAAAGATGACAGAAACGACCACAATCAAATAAAACAATATATTAAGCAACCATTTAATCGTTGTTGTCGGATCTTTCTCAGCCTTAACCTTTTTAACTTTTTCCTCTTTAACTTTTGGAGTAGCTTTTTTCTCAGTCTCGTTTTCAACTTCAACTTGCGTACTCGAAACTTCTTCTTCTATTTCTTCACTGGGTGTTTCAACTAAAACCTCATCCTCTTGCGTCCTTAGAGAAACGACAACATCTTCTGTTTCATCCGCTTCTAATTCAGCAGTCGTATAAACTTCCTCTTCAAGTTCTTCAGCCTGAATATCCGCAGCAGAGACACGCTCACGTTCTTCAAAACGCCCATCGGAAACCTCAGATTGAGATTGGAAATAATCAAGTGTCTTTTTAAAATCATCAGCCTTTCTTGCTAGCTCTAAATTGTTCACTTGCTTTTGCTTTAAGCGTTCCTCCATCTGCTCATTTTCAATTTGCAACTGGGTTGTCTTTTCAAATAATGAATCGCTTCTGAGTTGTTCCTCTTCTAAAGCCTTTTTTATCTTTTGATTCTCGGTCAAGAGTTCCTCATTTTCTTCAGCTAACTTTTCATTATTCGCTTGCCTTTGCTTTAAAGCATCTTGCTCATTAGTAATTTCAAGTTCCATGCGCATTTTTTCTTCAATAATGATTTTGTTTTGCGCATGTGCTTGTTCAAGTAATTCTTTAACTTCATCACATTCTAATTGTAAACTATTAGACTCATCTGTTAATTCTAAGTTTCGCTCCTGACTTTGCGTTAGCGACTCCCCAGTCGTTGATATTTCTACTTGCAACTCATCAGCATGTGCTTCCAATTTAGATTTTTTCGATAACTCTTGCTCAAGTGACTCTTTCATTTGAAGACTCTCTCTAAATAATTGCTCATTCGTTATTGTTAAATCCGAATTATTATTCTTTGCTTCTTCTAGTAATTCATTTGCTTCATTTCTCGCCGTGATCCACTCTTTAGCATCCATCTCTAATTCAACAGTATGAGTGTGTTCTTCTTCAATAAGATTTTTAATCTGATCAACACTAACTGATAATTTGATCGTCTCTTCACTGAGCACTTGATGCTGCTCATAAGCTTGTTGCAGTGTTTCTTTAACTTGGTCACTCTCTATCAACAATTCCTCTTTCTTCTTAAGTAGTTGCTGGTTGTGAGCTTGTTCTTGTTGCAATAATTCATTCGTCTGATCATTTTCAATCAATACCTTTTCAGTCAGATCAAACAACTCTTCATTACGAATTTGTTCTTGTTCAAATAACTCATTAATTTTAGCATTTGCAGCAAGTAATTGCTCTGTCTTCTCAGCCAACGCTTGGTTACGAATCAGTTCATCTTCAACAAGCTTTCTAGCTTGAACATTTTCAGCATAAATATTCTCGTGTTTTTTAACCAATTCTACATGACGCGCTTTCTCTACTTCGACAAGTGCTTCATTTTCTTGATTTTGAACTTGAATTTCCTCTAATTGCTGCTGAATTTGCGAACTTTCTAGCAAAATCGCATCAGTTTCCTCAGTTAATTCTTGATGACGTGTTTGCTCTTCTGCTAACAATTCATTCACTTGAGCGGTAGCATCAGTCAACTCTTCTACCCTTTGAGCTAGTTCTTGATTTCGCAACTGTTCTTCTTCAATAAGTTTTCCAGCTTTAACATTTTCTGCATAAATATTCTCATGTGTTTTAACCAATTCTACATGGCGGGCTTTTTCAACTTCGACAAGTGCTTCATTTTCTTGATTTTGAACTCGGACTTCCTCTAATTGTTGTTGAATTTGCGAATTTGCTAATAAAATCGCATCAGTTTCCTCAGCCAATTCTTGATTGCGTGTTTGTTCTTCTGTTAACAATTCATTTACTTGAGCCGTGACATCAATCAACTCTTCTACTTTTTGAGCTAGTTCTTGATTTCGCAACTGTTCTTCTTCAAACATTTTCTGCGCTTGCTCAGCCTCATCAATGACTTTTTCATTTGATTCAATTAACTCTAAATGACGGTTTTGTTCTTCTTCAATCAACCCTTGAGTTGCTTTACTTTTTTCCAGAAGTTGGGCACTCTTATCTCTCAATTCTTGATTTTGAACTTGAGCTTGTTCTAACTGTTGCTGAACTTCTGAATTTTCTAGTAAAATCGCATCAGTCTCCTCAGCTAACTCTTGATAACGTGTTTGCTCCTCGACTAGTAATTCATTCACTCGCGCACCAGCACCAATTAACAGCTCATTCTTGTCAATTAATGCTTGCTTTTTTACTTCCTCTTCTTCTAAAGCTCTTCTAGCTTCACTATTCTCAGAGAATAATCGATCACTTTCAGAAGCCAGCTCTAAACATTTGCTTTTCTCTCGTTCGATGGCTTCATTTATGCTAGTTGTATCAATCAATAAATGATTTGTTTTTTCAACCAACTCTTGATTGCGCGTTTGTTCTTGTGCCAATGTTTTATGCATTTGATTATTTTGATCTAATGCACTTTCGAACTTTTCAATCAATTCCGCATTGTACACTTGTTCTTGCTCTAGTTGTTCATTGACTTGATTCGCAGTTGCAGCTAGCTCTTGGGCTTTTTGCACCAATTCTTGATTGCCAAGTTGAACTTCCTCAAGCGTCGCTTTTGTTTGCTCAACCTCAGCAGCAGCACTTTGACTTGCTTCAATCATCTCTGTCTGACGCACTTTTTCTTGCTCGATTAAATATTCAGTTTGACCTCTCTCTTCGAGTAATTGCTCTTGCCGATTCATCAATGCTTGGTTGCGACTTTGCTCTTCTTCAAGCGTTGCGCGCGTTTGATCATTCTTAATAATCGTCTGTTCAAACGCTCCAACCAATTCCGCATTATACACTTGTTCTTGCTCTAGTTGTTCATTGACTTGATTAGTAGCCACAGCTAGCTCTTGGGCTTTTTGTACTAAATCTTGATTGCCAAGCTGCACTTCCTCAAGCGTCGCTTTAGTTTGCTCAACCTCAGCAGCAGCGTTTTGACTTGCTTCAATCATCTCTGCATGACGCGCTTTTTCTTGCTCGATCAAAGATTGCGTTTGATTTCTTTCTTCTAGTAATTGCTCTTGCCGATCCATCAATGCTTGATTTCGACTTTGCTCTTCTTCAAGCGTTGCGCGCGTTTGATCATTCTTAATAATCGTCTGTTCAAATGCTCCAACTAATTCTGAATTACGCACTTGTTCTTGTTCTAATTGATCATTAGTTTGATTCGCAGTCACAACCAAATCTTCCACTTTTTGCACTAACTCTTGATTGCGGAGTTGGACTTCCTCAACTGTTTCCTTCGATTGTTTGATTTCATCATCGACTTTTTCCCATGCTTCAACTAAGTCTAGATGACGCGCTTTTTCTTGCTTGATCAAATCTTTATTTTGATCACTTTCTTCCAACAGTTGCTCTTTTTTATTAACCAATTCTTGGTTCTGGTTTTGCTCTTCTTCAAGCGAAACTCGAATTTGATCATTATCAACAATAATTGCCTCAGTTTCTTCAACTAACTCTGCATGACGGACTTTTTCATTTTCTAATAATTTTGTAATCTGACCATTCGCAACGGATAAACGCTCAACCTTTTCAGCTAATTCGACACTGATTTCTTCTTCTTTCTCTAAAGTTTCTCGGGTTTCACAATTCTCAGAAAATATGGTTTCAGTCTTTTCAACTAATTCGATATAACGCGCTCTTTCTTCCTCAAGCAACGTTTGAATTTGATCACTATCAGCAAATAATTGTTCAGTTTTTGCCGTCAATTCGGTATTATCAGTCTGCTTTTGTGTTAATAACTCTTTAAACTCAGCGTTTTCTGTAAATACTTGTGCATATTGTGACACTAACTCTGAATTTTTTGTTTGCTCTTCTCTTAGCGTTTCAACAATCCCATCATTTTCATCAATTAATTTTTCTGAATTCTTCAACAACTCAGCGTTTTGAACGTGTTCTTGGTCTGCTATTCGCTTCAAACGAACATTTTCAGAAACCAACTGCTCCGTTTTTTCAACTAATTCATTGTTTTGATGTTTTTCTTGATCCAATATTTCTTTTGCACGATGATTTTCTGTAAAGAGCTGTTCGATTTTTGAAACCAAATCTGTATTGCGTGCTTGTTCCAAATGGATTAACTCATTTGCTTGTAACGTCTCAGTGAATAAATAATCAGATTTTTCAATGATTTCTAAATTTTTACTTTGCTCTTGTTCCAAAACCTTTCGCGTTCTAGTGTTCTCAATATACAATTGTTCAAACTTTCCAACAAGCTCTGAGTTTTTAGACCTTTCACTTAACAAAATGTCACTAATCTCATTGTTATCAGTAAGCAACTGGCTATTTCTTCCGGTTAATTCTGAATTTTTAATTTGTTCTTGTTGAATAAGCTCTCGCATCTGAGAACTCTCAAAAAAGAGTTGTTCAAATTGATCCGTTAACTTAGCATTTTGCAGGCGTTCTTGTTCTAGTCGCTCAGTTAAGTCACGGTTTCTTTCTTGCTCTTGTTTCAATAAGGCTTGGGTTGGAGGCACTTGATCTACTGATTGCACCGGCGTTTGAATTGCTGAAGTAGATGGTGTTGTATATTGTGGCCTAGCGACATCGACATCTTCCACTTGAGCTTTTCTTTCATTTCTAAATGAAGGAAGAATACTCGATCTCCTTAGCGGTGCTGATTCAGCTTCAATTTCCGGTATGACAGTAGGGCTAGGGCTACTATTCGTATCCGCCAAAAAAACGAGCTCATTTAAAAGACGCACAAGATCAGCATATTTGATTGTTGAGCGATACGAACCATTTAACTGGATAATCAGTCCATTCGATACGACTAATTCCAATCGCAATACTTCTTCTTGTTGCAACATCACTTTCACACCAGATATTGTACGTGCTGTTCGGTCAATAGCTAGATAGCTTGGAACTTTAAAATGCACAACAAAACCAGTATCAGATTCTTGACGAGCTAAAACTTCCGCCTCTAAAAACTGATCAAACAACCTTTCAAAGGCTGGATCATTTCCTTCTAATAATACGCTTATTGCTTTATGTTCAAACTTTTCATATGTCATAATTACACGTCCTAAACCATTTGGAAATCAAATTTATTTTTTCAAGCTCTATCATATTCAGCCTCAGCAAACCCATTTTAATAAATTTGCTACCTTTTCTTTTTTACCATTATACACTTTTTCATTTCAAATGAACAGTGTTTTCTTGTTAAAAATCGTCCTTACATCGTATATTTTGCGCAATTTTTAACGAATATGCAGTTTTCTAACAAAAAAATTGAGACTGAAACAGCAAATTCGCCATCTCAGCCTCTCTTATGAGTCTTAAATTTTAAGTGGGATTGATCCATGATCCAGGTCGATCTTTGATTTTTGTTAAATTAACCATCCCATTTGAAACATTAAACACGATATATTCACCCGCTAGAACTGTCACAAGCTGATTTTTCTTCGCCTGCGCATCCGAGGCCGTATAAAAACCTGGCGTGTGATTCTTAAGGGTATATTTGCTGCCAACTACTGGCGTTGAGGTTGTTGCTCCTGGATTGATCCATGAACCCGGGCTTCCTTTCGTCTTGGTCACATTAAGCATGCCATCAGCGATACTAAAGACAATATATTCACCCGCTGAAACCGTTACGCGCTGATTACGATTCGTTTTAGCATCTGCCGCTGTATAATACCCAGGCATACTACCTTTAAGCATATACTTGCCACCAACTACAGGCGTCTCTGGCGTCGAACTAGCAGATGATGAACCAGTAGATGTTGCAGGATCGATCCATGAACCCGGATACCCATTACTCTTAGTAATATTGAGCATCCCATTCGCCACATTATACACCCAATAATCACCTGCTACAACATTAACGCGCGCATCTTTTGAAGCCTTAGCATCCGCTGCTGTATAATACCCAGACGTGTTATTTTTTAAGGTGTATTTGTCACCCACTTTGACATTCGTTGTTAGATTCCGATCCTCGTCAACTTTAATCTTTTTGACTAATTTCAACTGCTTAATCAATGCCGCACTGATCGCTTTCGCATAACCCTCTTGCCCTTTTTCAGAAGTGATGACTGGGTGATCAATTGTTGAGTCTATAAGTCCTAAAATCCTTTAACTAAGAATGTCGTTACATCAACCATTATATCATTTTTCGATGATTTTTTCTACTTAAAATAAGCTATATTTCAATTGTTTCGTGAGTTAATTGGCATTTTTTGATATGATGCGCAAGACCGATGAGCAAAACCTCTCCTTCAAGTCCAGCGTAATATTTGTTTTCATGGATTTGTTTTAACGCTTCGTGTTTCAACCTTTCAACATCTTCACCTTGCGACTGCTATTGAAAGTTTTGAAGCAAATGAGTTAAATCAAATATACATTATTGTTTCTACTGTAAGCTGTCAAACATCAGAATATTGCATTGAAACAATCATCGCTGATGAAAATGATATCTGGCTTACAATTAATGTGGTTTTCATTCTCAACGGAATATTTTTGTAATTTGCTGACAAGTGGAGGGCTTAGCTGGCGCGTGTAGCGGAGACCAAGCGTCTTTTTGCTTGGTTGGAGTAGTGGCAGATAAAACTGGAACGGCCTTTCTTAAAACCTTTTTTGTATCAACCATTTTGACCAGTATTTTCTTTTAAAATTCCAAGATGAACATTTTTGAATTAAACCCCCAATTTCAAAATAGATTGATAGGTCACAACTGGGGAAATTTTTATTTTCAAAATCATTTTGCATTTTCACCAATACCTATATTTGCTTGTAATGGTCGTACTGTTTTAAGCATTTTAAAAGATTTTTTTGCGACCACTTAGGATAGGGATTTTCTGCTGGCGGTTCAAGACTTTCATTTTGGCGAAAAGATTTCTTTCTAGTTCAAGTGTTCACTTTCTTCATGAGATAAGTTCTTTGAGGTTCGCAAATTTTTGACAGGAATTTCTAAAGCTGATACATAGAATTTCAAGCAAGCAAAAATCGGCAATATCCAAACGCTCCCGAATTTGCATATTGCCGATTTTGTATAAAAGTTGTCATCAAAAGTTTTTCAAGTTATCTGACCGCCAAAAAATTTTGCATAATTATCAGCACATTACTTTTTATTATTAATAAAATCCATTGCTTTCTGGCTCAGTTCTTCTACACTCATTTCATCAAACAATCCTTGTCGCCATTTCGTGTAGTCAAATGGTTCTCGAATAATCAAAGAGATAAATCTTTCCGCTTCAACCATTCCTACGTTTTGGGTAAGCACTCGAATACCTTCGTTCTTTAATACTGTATCTGTCATAGAAAATCACTCCTATCCATTAATGTAGTCAATCGGGGAAATTATATTTATTGAGCTGATATTTTTAAACCTGATTCAATATTACTCTTAATCTCATATAACTCTTGTAAGTTCATAAGCATACCTAATAATAACATATGTAAAGCCTCATTCTGAGGCTTCGCATTTTCTTTTGAATCATGGTAGCTAGTTGAGCGTAACATCAGTAATTCATAAACTTCAATAAACTCATCCATTTCACCATACGTTAATGACCGCAACATATCGTTTAATAATTGGCTTGACAATTTCGTGTAAGCACCAACAATTAATTGGAATTCAGTTTTGATTTCTTCGTTAGGAATTTTCACAGTAAAGCTGTTCAACTCATAATCTGCATTTGTAACCGTTAAATAACCAGCATTGACGAACAAGCCCCAGAGTGTATCATTTTGTGGCAATTCAGCAAACGATGCTTCGAGGTTTAATGTGACATTAACTTGACCCCTCTTAATAAGTCGCTCAAAACTACGGTGAAATTGTTTGTTGGCTTCAAGAACTGATTCTTTGATGAGGGCATTGGTAGATGTTTTTAACCAATAATTAGGTTGTGTCTGAAAACTAATTATTGTGTGAGCCTAAAAATAGAAGCAATGTAGACAAAAGCAAGAAAAGACTTAGCCAACTTGTCATAACGAGTGGCAATTCTTCTAAAATG
>Ga0131853_10014377_pt1 | contig 14511 bp, 6 predicted proteins | sample TergutLab28metaG_FD_92764 | JGI IMG/M metagenome (GOLD analysis project Ga0131853, IMG submission 92764) | Labiotermes labralis P1 segment gut microbial communities from Petit-Saut dam, French Guiana - Lab288 P1 (version 2) (version 2) | ecosystem: Host-associated > Arthropoda: Insects >... | reverse complement strand
GGAGGGTTTTCAAAGGGCCTTAAGTGCAAAAGATAGAAGGTGAAAAATGCTTTCTGTTTTGCAGATATTAAAATAACATAAATAAAAAAAAGAAGGGGGTTGTGAAATTTTTTTACCCACCAAAAAAAAAAAAAAAAAAAAAAGAAAGAAAACCAGTACGCCTTATAAATATTTAAGTTTCTTAACGTTATGTTACAAATTAAAAGATAGCCTGCCGATGAAGAATTTGGGCCTAAATCAAAGGATTATTTTATGTGGGCCCTGCTACGGTACATTTCGAAGAATTTACTTTACACATTCTTTTTCTTTTTCGACGTAGTAAACTTGAGTCCACGGCAACCTGTGCACAACATGGTATTAATTTTTCAACAACGTCAAAGGAAGCCACGGTGTTTGGGCTATGGCTCTAGTTTTACTGCACAGTAAGCCATAGAGGACGATGCCTGGAAACCCACTGCCGACCGTTCGACGAATCAGCCACGCTTGGAAATCGCCTGAACATATAACCTATCCCCTGGAGTGTCTGGCTTGTGTAAAATTTTATTCTCTCAGTGTGTTAGCCCTCTTCATTGGTATTTCGCCATTCCAGACCGAGGTGTATGGTAATATAGCTGTTGCTGATGGCGTTGCTAGGCATAGGTGCATATAGAGGCTCGAATTTTTATTTATGAATGCCACTTTTTGGGACGGACTCGTTAATTTCAGCCTTTCTTGAAGCCGGGAACTGAAGTGCAGGGCTATCGTGATACACTTCTACCATAGAAGCCGGTACGATGAGCAAGATTAACTGGAATGAATCATCGTGTTTTGAAAACCAGACCCCGTAAGTAGGCCTTTAGTCTTGATACATTTGATGCAAACGTATAAGAATTACTGTCAAGACAGTAGTTTACATAAGGCTGTACGCACATCTCGTGGGTCATTTGGAGAACAAAATTTGATGTGAATTCTTTCGGTCTGAATTCCGTCCTTCTAACAGGAAGCAGCGTTGTAAGTGGTCTAGCAATAACTTTGCTAATAAGTAGGTGGGGAGAGCGACCGCTAACCGACGCCACTGTCTCAAGATGAAATTTGATGAGGTGTAAATCACAGTGTCACTTGTTTAAAAAAATGTACATGATTTTGTCAAGTGACAGAACGTCGAATAATGATATGCGGAAGAATATTTGAGCCATTGCTTTTTGTTATAGGACGTTGTGTATTGCCTTGAATGAGGAATAGGGCTATAATTTGTCTTCAGCTCTTTAGAAACAAAGTGTCGAGTGGGCATTAAAAATTAAAATTAGGTAGGTTGTGGATGAAATTGCATTACAGGTTTTTTTTATTCTTGTAATCATTTTTTTTTATTTGCATTAGGATCGTTTTGAAAGTTAAAGCTTAGAAAATCCGAACTATAAATCGTAACACAATAACAGTAGAAGCAAAGTTCAGACACGGAAGAGCGCATGTCATTGCTAGATTAATGAGTCGCCTACGCACAGTGAACCCATTTTCGTACACATGTGTGACGCAGAGGACATGAACCTGCATTATCCTGAAAACTGACACGTGAAACGTGTGGCATGAGTTTTGGGAACCAGTGTTACAATTTAACTTTTCTAGGAGTTCCTTGGGCCCAAACATTCTCACGACATTAGAGTATAGGCCGTCGCTAATTACCATAATCGGACCTATAGCATTGTCATTTGAAGAAATGCCTTTAAATGTTATTTTGTGTTTTCTGTATTATTACAGACATTTTTGTTCATCGCCTCATTTCGTATTTGGAAAAATTACCTTTAAATATTTGAAAAGCTGATGTTTATTGGACCGTGCATCATTGTGATAATTGAAGAACAAAAAACCAACTAGATGTCACTTATTATTTTATTGTACTTCTTATAGGCTCAACATGTTTCGAGCATTACTATGCCCATCATCAGGGCTGCAGCCCGGACACTACTCCAGCCTAACCGCAACTAACCTCCAACCTACAGCAAACCAAGAACGAAACGACCAATGTGATAATCAACATCATAGTCGCGAGCTCCTGATGATGGGCATAGTAATGCCCGAAACATGTTGAGCCTATAAGAAGTACAATAAAATAATAAGTGACATCTAGTTGGTTTTTTGTTCTTCATTTACCTCAAAAGCTGTTTCTGAGTTCATTTCAAGGCGTAACTTTACACGAAAGAGTAAAAAGTAAAGCAGTCCCATTACAGGCCCGGAGGTTTCCAGGAAGTCAAGGTTCCTAGATTTCGTGACAACGGCACAGGATGGTGGTACTTGCGCACCGGCCGCCTTTACCCCAGGAAATACTCCTGGTGCTCAGGGCCATATTGCGGAAAGGATTTTATGTCAATGAAAGATCCACTGACATCAGCTGGGATCGAACCAGCGACCTTCCGATTTGTAGCAAAGCACATTAACCACTGTGCTACCATGGTCCCCACACGAGAGAATACATGATGAAAAATAAGAGATTTATTACCAAATGAAGAAAATGATAGTCGTAATAAATACACATGAGTTTAATTTGTAATAACCTATCAGTATGATGCAGGATAGTAGATTAAATTGTCATAGATCTACTTATATCAAAGGAGAGAGGAGCGCAGTAAGACACAGAAATAGACTGGAGGAACTATTTTAAATTGTATGTGCGTAAGAACAATCTGTATACCAGTATTTTACATCTAAACTCTTTCATATATTTACATGCCGTCTGTCATCGTAACATTTGACTCTGTGCGTCGGAAGTCGCCGTTAAACAAAGAGAGGAAGGGACAAATGAGAGAATATACTCTGGAACAAAATTACGTATTTGTGCTGCAGTTTGATGAATCGATGTTTGAAAGAACGGTTTCGTGAATTGATGTCATTTTGTGACATCTGCAATGCAGCAATATAAACACTGGGGCGTGGGTAAGAAGTGGTCGTGGCCTGTGGCAGGTTGTCGCATCACCAGCTGTTAGGAATCATGTTTGAAGGAACGCTATGTTCTGCTGTGGGAGTGATTTACTGTTTGGTACACAAGGAGACTTAATGCGTCGACAATAAGTTACGTAGTAATAGTACAAAAATTCCATATAGATGTTAGGTTTTCAAATATTGGGCTCATTTGAACATTAGAAGCTGTATTTAGGCAGAATCGGCTCTGCTGAGCAAGAATAGAAACGCACTGCACAGTGCAGTGTGTCGAACATGGTAACAAAATAGTGTCATTTATCGTAGTAATTAACCAACTTGATGCACAAGATTTTGTTTTACAGTAAGTTTATTTCATGTCTCTACATGTTTCAAGCACCGTGTGCTCATCATCAGGAGGTCAGAATTGTATTATACAGCCTCTGGTATCATCACACCTATAGGTGTATAATACAATTTTGACCTCCTGATGATGAGCACCCGGTGCTCGAAACATGTAGATGCATGAAATGAACTTATTATAAAACAAGATTTTATGCATCAAGTTGGTTAATTACTAAGATAAATATACGGAGATGCACGGTCAGCAAAACATTAAAAAAAATAGTATCAGACGTACCGTGTTCATTAGTGTCACGTTTACTAGGAACAGAAACAAATAAAGTTCCGGTTTACACAGCGGTAGGATTTTTAACTCTTCGTTTGGAATTTCCATCAGGTAACATGATGTAAGGTTTACCCACATGAATATCAACTTAAACTGGACTGGTACAGACTTCCTGCTACGACCTCATACATATCCATGATCGTATTATGATATAAGGTTCTGACGATGGTGTGTGACATTTGAACTCGTAAAGTTTCGGGCTTCTTCCTTCGCTTGTATTGAAATATGATACACTTTGATTCGGGAACAGTTTCGGTACTGGCTTGTTGCTTTCAAAAGGAATTGTCATTGCATGATAATTATTCGCACTGTAATTAAATCCGGATAACATCATGTTAGTAGAAACCTCATATTGCCAAAGTGTTTTATAATGAGATATATTTACTAGTTTGCCCTTAATCCAGGTTTAATTACAGTGTAAATAGTATTTGTGTAGTTACAGTTGTTTTAGAAGAAATGGGCCTGAAGACGGGGACCGATTCTGTCCCTGAAACGCAGTGTATTAATTTTTAGCACATCCGATGGAAAAAGTCCTAAAAATCTATATGAGTTCAAATCCACGATTTTACTGCCATTTTGCTTTATGGCGTATCACCTCCCAGTTAAAGCAAGGCGACTTAGAAACGAATATAAATCAACAGAGTAGGTGACGTAAGACCCAGTTCTAATCTCTGCAGAGTGATGTGTATCCGGTTTCCAGTTACACCGCTTTATTTCCTTCTAGTGAAAGCTCATATGATGTAATCAAAGATTCTTAATTAATAATGTCCCTCCACATCCCTTCCGACAATGGGGGAAACCATTTTATATATATATATATATAGAAAGAGAGAGCAGATATATGGCTTCTGCAAGTTAGCTTGTAAAACATAAACTGCTTGTCGTCCTGTAATATTCGACTTGTGATAGGTGATGTCTCTGTTAAGCTGCATGCTCTTTGTCTCTAGGTTCATCTTGTTTACAGCTCCCATCTAATATCCGAATTCTTTGTTGCTCTATAACCTGTAAGGGACTTTCTTTTAATTAAGTAGCTGCGGGGCACAGGGACCGCCTGTTTGCTAGAAGGAAAACGTTTCTTTATATGATAAAGAAAACTTATTATTTTATGGAATCATCGACCTGTTCTTGAAAGCCATTGGTTCAACCCTGTTCTAAGTTATTCGAATCAGGTTGTACTTATGTAATATTCTTCTTTGTACTGCTCACCGATCTGTGAAAAGTAGTTCCTCATCCTCTTGCATGCTACATATCCCGTTGGTTTCTGTATCCGATGTACGTTACATTCACAGTAACAATATTAACCCTTTAAAGCCTACCGGTTACGTGATGCAACAACAGGTTTGACATTCAACAACTGTTTGCTCTGCCCACACTGTATTTATTTGTTTTGTATTTATCTGAGAACAAACAACGACTTATGCCACTTACAGCATAAACTGATTGGTTTTTATAGCCGAGATGAAAAGTGTTTACAGCGCGGTACGGACTGGGCCTTGAAATAAAGCAGTCTGGGCTTCGGCTTTAAAGGGTTAATTGGAGGTACAGATGCTTTAGTTCTTTATTATTTTCTTGTATCTGGTCCCCTCTTCTATCATTTTTTCTAGGTCAAAATACCTTCTTCGTTATTCAGTTCCCAAACACATTCTAAGATAATGTGCATGTGTGAGGCCTTTCCTTGCAGCTCGTAATGGGCATATTCCTGAACGGCGAAAGATGTTCAACTGTCGCTCAATTGTCGAAGCTTAAGAATGCAACTTGAACGCTGTTGGTTGTCTGCGATTATTTATTGAGCATAGTCAGACCTTGCTACCTGGAAGCGGTATTCTCTATCTGTAACTCTAGGACTGGCCGTGCCAAGGACTCCACTTTGCATGGAATTAATAAGTAAAGCAATATCGCAGCGTAAACAGTAAACAACTGTACGTAATAAGCTGAGTCTCGCTAAACCGAATGCGCAGAAGACAGAAATGGCAGTGAAGAATTTGTAAGACTCATACCCGTATTGTTACTCCTTATTTTTTTATGTTAGAGATATGAAACTACATGCCACATACGAGTATTTTGCAACAAAGACACTATAGAAATTAAAACAAATTTTATTGTCTAATGAAACTTATTTCGTATTCATTTGTAATGCGAAGCCTCTATTTTCCAATTGTGCCAAAATTTCACAACTATTTTGTATAGAACGTCCGCGTTATAAAAAAATAGGTTTCGGCCTGCTTTTATGTTACCGTAACCTTACAGACCTGCGTAATTTCAGAAACTTGTGCTTTTATGTTTACTTTTTTCGTGGGGGCCCAAGTTCATTACGAATTCACACTGAATAGATGCGAGATATTTCGTTGTTACACTCTGCTCCTAGGCAGTTAGAATTACTGTACTGCTGCTACAGCTTGTGCAGTTACAGTAAATTAAAGAGAACTACCTGTGGGCGTCTTTAAAGCGATTGTTGTTCATATTTCGAATATACCACGTTACGGAGTTGTTTGGTCAGGCAGAGCGCCAAATGGGCTCTTCCTGTGACGAACGCCTACATCCATTTCCGAACTTCCTGCCTTGCACAGATGTATGGGATGTTGTTGCATCAGACAGGCGGTCTAGTTGGCGTGATTGTCACAGACTGTTTCTAGCACATGAAACATGATGTTTTCACGTTACTATTATTATTATTATTAAGGACATCATAGCAGAGAAAACAAAAGAAAGATGGCAAGGGCAGACTGTGCACGGACTATTATCATCATCATCATCACCACCACCATCATCATCATTATCATCTCCTTTATGCAGGGTATTTATACTTATATTCCTGAGACAAACTATGTCCATACGGAATAAAGTGTTGTATCTGTTCTACTCTTACCCTTCATGGTGCTTATATCGTTAGTTTCAGTGTTGAATCTATTATACCCTTACATTAATACTTTCCGAAGTATGTGTGCAGTGCCCAATATGGCTGTTTTCTGTAGTTCCTTGACTTCATGTTTTCCTGGTATGTTGCTCACGTTTATTATTATTATTATTATCGCAATTGAGTTTTCACTCAGTGGCAATAGTCCTTACAATAGTACAGATAAAACAAATAAAAATAAATATACATAATTGATAGTAGTACTGATGGATGTGACTCATTGTAGTTTGGTAGATAGGTGCCAACATTTCGTGGGAATGTTCTCGGCCTCTGTTGCAGAGTGAAAGAGTCTCTTACACATTTTCGTTATAAGTCCAGTTGTCTGCTTGTGTATTTATCGTTTTTTACTTTTCTTATTACTTGAAGTTATAATTTCACTACACAAGTCTGAAGTACTTTAAAACAAAGTGTTGATATCTGGACTCAAGAAAAATGAAACATGAAATGTGTAATAGGAAATGTTGTGCCATTTCCGTAACCCACCTTATAGGGGTTACCTTCGCCAGTTGATTCCCGTCCAGGTGCTTGATGTTTGCGGTTTCGAGATGGAGGGATTGCTTATGGAGAGAGACACTTGTGACTTCGCTGTGACCATCTGAATGTGCCAGATAATACCTGTGAAATTAATGAAGGCCTGAGACTGAAAAATTATGGAATTTTAAATTCACGTCTTTGTTCACTAAATTTTGTTTTGTCGTACTGTGTATTTCTGTACACACATTTAACCATCTTAACACTTTGGATTTCACCTAATTTGCTTAAAAAAATTCAGTTTTTACTGAACAATAAGAGTACAGTGTCTCAGTTGCAAAGGCCAACAGGTTACTATTATTAAGGAAATAGTTTCGTTATTTAGAGAGTATTGCGGTGGAAGAAGTGCGGTGTAGTCAGTATTAAATCGGGCGTTGCATGTAATTACTGCTGTGTTTTGTGTTTTAAAGTGTCAAAACAAGTTGAGCCATTAAGAAAACATTTGGACCTAAATTAAATATGATGAATTATGAAAATTGCAGTGGATTTTTTCGTTCATTATATTCATTTTCTTTAACGTTTGGATATTAATAGCCGTTTTCAGCAAGATTTTGGCCTAAATATGTAAAAGAATTCAGTTCCTATCTCACTGTAAATACATTGCATCTCCATTACAAATAAAAGCTGTTCAGATAAATAAGAACAGATTTTTATAAAAATCCTGCGAAACACGCTAGCACTGTCAGGGGCAAAAACGGCACATTTCTTCAGTTTTGTGAGAGTTACTTCACTTAATAAACACTGTGTTATGCAGAGTTCTTGATTTTTATGGTGGTGTTCCATTTAATAAACACTGTGTTCTGCAGTGTTCTTGATTTTTGTGGTGGTGTCCCATTTAATAAACACTGTGTTCTGCAGAGTTCTTCGGTTTTATGGCAGGTGTTCCATTTAATAACCACTGTGCTCTGCAGAGTTCTTGGTTTTTATGGTGGGTGTTCCACTTACTAACCACCGTGTTCTGTAGAGTTTTTGGTTTTTATGATGGGTGTTCCATTTAATAACCTGTTCTGCAGAGTTCTTGGTTTTATGGTGGGTGTTCCATTTAATAAACACTGTGTTCTACAGAGTTCTTCGATTTTATGGCAGGTGTTCCATTTAATAAGCACTGTGTTCTGCAGAGTTCTTAGTTTTTATGGTAGGTGTTCCATTTAATAATCACTGTGTTCTGCAGAGTTCTTCGGTTTAGTTAGGTGTCCCATTTAATAACCACTGTGTTATGCAGTGTTCTTGGTAGGTTCCCAACTTAATAAGCAGTGTGTTCTTTAGAGTTCTTAGTTTTTATGGTAGGTGTTCCATTTAATAAGCAGTGTGTTCTTCAGAGTTCTTCAGTTTTTTGTTAGGTGCTCCATTTAATAACCACTCTGTCATGAAGAACTCTCAATCCTGAAAGTGAAAGTTGTCCCTCTATGTAAATATGTACTACGCCGTCAAGACGTGTGGTGGATTGGGGGTATATTTCTATGCGTTCTTAACCTGCGTAATTTAGTGTTTCGAAGTGAGTGCTCGCTTTACGACCCGACCGCTTTACCCCAGTTGGAGTCACCTGTAACCGTAGGATAGGACGCTGAATGAGACCCATGGTCGTTCTGGATGAGGTGGTGAGGTCAATAATACGTAAGAAATTCGGGAATTAAAAACCCAAGTTATCTAGCCCTTGTCACTGTACTGACTGGCGGTATTGAGACCGAACATCATCGCTCAGATTTCCAAGGAGTTTCCTTTGTTTCCAGGGTAATTTTACGATAGTAGGATTGCCCATTTTCAAATTCGTCATTAAGGGAAATTATCTTATTTTGACGCTGTGTAACCTATACGGTAGAATAAACTTATTTAAATAAGCTGAGAAAGTTAGAAGGTGGTACAAGGGTGTTAGTTTTAGGGTTTCGCAGCGATGTGGTTGCGGTATGTGTGCGTCTGGCATATACCGCTGTGTCGCTGGGTGCTTGGTTCCTGGCCTTGATTCTTGCGGCTTTCAGATCCTTGAAACTGAAACCACTAAGTTAACTTGAAAGTTCGGAAACAGAATGCCCAATGACGCAATGCCACATCGCAGAAGTACTGATACCTAAATAAGGTGTATTTTGTATTTCATTTAATATTTTCTGCATCGCCCTTCACAGGATCTCGACACAGGTTTTTCTTAGTTTCCCTGTGTCTATAAGCAAATGCTGAGATGGTTCCCAAAATTCCAAGTTGCCACTACATGCTTCTCATGTAACCCTCCCGACTTAAATCTAGTAGTAACCAATTTCATGTTTTGTTTTCATGTAAAATAACCACTGCCTACATGTAAAATAACCACTGCATACATGTAAAATAACCACTGCCTACATGTAAAAAACCACTGCCTATATGTAAAATAACCACTGCCTACATGTAAAATAACCACTGCCTACTTGTAAAATAACCACTGCCTACATGTAAAATAACCACTGCATACATGTAAAATAACCACTGCTTGCATGTAAAATAACCACTGCATGCATGTAAAATAACCACTGCTTACATGTAAAATAACCACTGCATACATGTAAAATAACCACCGCCTACACGTGAAATAACCACTGCCACCGGGTAACAACCCAACTGCAGTAAATAAATTTATTATTATTATTATTATTATTATTATTATAATAAAAAGGATTAGTTTCAAACGCTTGTTCTGTTAATTATCTTTCGTCACAATTCAGCGGTATTTTGTGGCACACTGTGCAGCAGGGGGGGGGGGCTGCTCGTAATTTAATTTCGTCAGTCACCGGAAATTTGCTGTGGCCACGTCGGAACATGTGTGTTTCGCGACCTCCGTCTGGTGAAGACTCTGGAGCCAAGAACTGCCTATAGGCTAACGTTCTCAACCTACGGCTCATACAGTTTTGTAAAATGTGCAACCATTTTGCCTTCAAAACGTAGATTGGGCACTTATGCCACTCTTTATTTGAAACGACCGTCCGTAGGTCAGTTTCTAGGCATTCAGTTCCCTGCTATACAGCGGTGAGCGTAGCAACTCATGTAACGAATTTACTGACATACCTAACTGATTTTGTGGGCCATAGTTATTTAAGCTACATTTTAATATTCACGTCTTCTGGGACTACAGACCTTGCCGCTTCGTGAATAGCTAACCGCGATTTCGAAGGATTGTAATGGCTACATCTTCAGGGAAAAGGAGTCCACTCTTCTCGAGTGTCTTGACACTGAAGATGAAGGCTGTACGGTCTTCTGAAATGTCGCTATCTGTTTACCATTCGACACAGTGGTACCTCTTAAGAGGGCTGGAATCTTTAGCAACGCCGTCGAGAGAAACTTACATCTCGCAAGCTAATACGTAATAATTCAACTAGCGAAGAAATTCGGCGCAGTACATGGATTCCAATAGTTCATTGTCGTGTTCATAACATTTTGCTATTTATCCTTGTCTAGAGCCAGCTGAGTTTTTCTGTATCCTGGTCTGGCAGGTTTTCTCTTTCTTTCAGGTTTTCCATTCATAATTCTGCAGGTATTTATCTTCAGTCCTCTGACTGCCACTGCACCTGTCCATCTTAGTCTCCATCTGTCCACTATATTTTCGTTTATTCTGTGACCTAAATTCACGTGGCAGTTTTGTACGATTTAGAACTGAGGTGAAGGATGCTGTGACTCGAGTAATAAAGCGTGTTAATTTGACTGGAAGCATCACGATGTGCTTGTAACGTAATGTAATATTAAATAGTGCACGTCAGTGATTGTGCTGACGTACACTATTCAATATTATAAAACGTGTCAATGTTTCGATGATTACTGACGTGCATACATCTGATGGCATTTCTTTTCTAACAAGGGAAAACCCTATAAAATTTTGAGAAAAATTTAATGGTCTATGGCAAATCAGATTTTTATGTGTTTCATTGAGTGTAAAAAAGGTAAAGCAGTCCCGTTACAGGCCTGTACAGGCCCAGAGGGTTCCAGGAAGTTAAGGTTCCCACATTTCATGACAACGGCACAGGATGGTGGTAGGCACCGGCACCGGCAGCCTTTATCCCCAGGAAATACTCCTGGTACTCATTTCTGTTAGAGGCTGAGTCGACCCCAGGGCCATAGTGCGATCGGAAGGATTTTATGTATGTCAATGAAAAATTCCAATGACACCAGCTAGGATCGAACCAGCGACCTTCCAATTTATAGCACAGCACCTTAACCACTGTGCAACAGCGGTCCCCGTCAATTGGTGTACAATCCCAAATAGTGCTACCTTGTGCAGAAACTTCCACCAGACGTCATAACAGTTACTGTAAGCATATTGTGAAAATGGCAGTTATTGTCGTTGTTCGTGACTCGGCAGTTTATTAAATAAGAAAGTAATGCAGACTCCGTATTTTGAAATCACTATTCATAATGTTAAGCAATTTATTTATTTCAAATTGTTATTACACTTTGGAATATTAATGAAATGATGCGGCTGTCAGAATAGGGGGTTTTGTGGTTAAGTGAAATGATTGGAATTTAATTCGCTGACCACTGCCTGGGTTTGCAAAGTTTTTGGACACTTGCTCATTTAAAAATTAAACCTCAGATTACGTCCATGTCAACGGACACGATAGAATCATTCTTGTAATTTTAGCCAAGTACTGAACAAGGCTCCCTGATGATGGATCCTATGTGCTCCGAAATATGTCGGAGCACTTTTAAATATTTTATAATTTTAATTGTATCTACTAATTATATATTTGTGTATAAGTTGGACAATAGAGTGTTTATATGTTGATGATGCACGGTGCAAACATGAGGATTACTGGGCTTTGAACGATTATAGTTTTGTGGTAAATATATGTACCGCCGGAAACTCGGTATGTTGCAAACAGTCTGCCTTGGTTTCTTTTGGTGGTCAAATAAACAGTTGCGATTTTCCAGCGATAGTGATATTTTGTCTAATTTTTAAATCATTTCGGCCATTAATAATATTTAATTCTGAAGGTGACAGTCTTTAAATAATACTTTTGATGGTGCTTGTACTGTACGTCTGTACAAGCTGTAGAACTTAAAAAATGTTACATTTCTGTCATCTGTGATTTTAGTCAACCTTTCAATTACGACCGTACAAATGAAGCACAGTACATTCGACATTTGTCCACAATTGGATGCTCACCACTCACGTTACTAGACCTGTGCATGTAGTCATTGGCGTTGGTGTGTTTTGGGAGCATCCTTCATTTTAACAATGCCTTGTCAAACATTTAACACACACTGAGTTTTTAACCATTAATTCCTCACTTTCATCTTCAGTTTTATGGTTACAAATAAACCCTTTATATATTATCATATACAAACCTTTCTTTCTTTCAGTTGTTATATTGTATTCCTTGATAATCGCCTAGATGTGCCGAAACATGTTTCGGGCACTACTATGCTGGATAAGTGTCCGGGCTGCAGGCTGTAGCCTGCAGCCCGGACACTTATCCAGCCTGCCTGCACCTAAATTCCAACAAACAGTAACCCAAGAACCGGATGGCCCATGTGGTAATCAGCACTATAGTCGTGAGCTCCTGATGATGGGCATAGTAATGCCCGAAACATGTACAGCATATCATAAGTATAATAAAACAAGAAGTAGCATCTAGTTGGTTCTTATTCTTCAGTTATCACAACGATGCAGGGTCCAATAAACATTAAATGTGCCGAAATATTTTCACATAATAGAGGTCGTTGTGGTAGTCCGAAACTAATTTTCACTGTTGCTTTTAATTTAGGGGTAAGTTACATTGCGTCAAAAGGAAGTACGCGAATTATGAATTCGGAAAGACATGGAATTAAGAAGTGAAAAACATGCTTTAAGGAATTATTCCGGCAGATGTCTGGGAAAACTGAGGAAAGAAACTATTAATTCTCACTCACAATATATGGACCCGAGATTTGAACCCGGAGCCATCCGAATAAGCGGTATTTGGGCTCTTATGTAACCGTTTGTGCTGAGTCTGTTGCCCTGATGTTTAATCTCCCCATTCTGATTCACTGTATCCAACAAGCACTTTTAACCTCGCGCTCTCGCTTCTTGCGACTGCCTGTGGTACCGCTTGCTACCGACACGTGTTAAGAGCCTAGTCCGGAGAATATCGGTTTCTAATTTATCAGAGTAAAGGAAAACAGTGGGAGCGAATTTAATATCATCTTCCTCTGATCCTATGAAATGTTCCCGCAATAGCGATGAAGGTTGGCTTGAAGGAGGAACTTCAGGTGTATCGATTTCGGAGCTGGCACTTGCAGTTTTGTCGTGATTTTCTCAGTTCTTAGTGTATTCAGCCTCGGTATTTTGAAAAGATTCTGTGGAAGCATTTCGGGATGCTGTACTAGTTAACGCTAATGTTATTCAAAATCATAAATTTTCACTTGAAGACTAGTCGGCGGCCTGTCTTCGCGGAGATTCGGATTCAATCACCTAGTCAGTCCATGGGGGAGTTATGGTGAACAGAGTAGCCCTGAGGCAGGTGTTAATTCTTGAAACTTTAGATGTTAACCTTCCGTTGTGTTTCAGCAAATAATTAAGCAGTGACGTTCAACACAACTGAACGTCTGTGTATTTTATTAGTGCCATCTTCAGGCACTGTAATATAAGAGGGCATACATAAAAATTGCCTTATAAGAACTGAAATCTAAATTGTGCAATGTTATTATCACGTGATATTACTTGTATGGTAACATAGGTAATATAGGTGAAATAGGAACTTATTTTCCATAAATCCAACACAAACTGTCCTTGTTTATTGTCACACCCATACCTAGGCCAACTGAGTAATCTGTACACTTTTTTCTTCAAAAATTGTCTGTGCGTTTCTAGTCTCCCCTTGCATACCGCAAGTTCTGGGTATTTACTTTTATCGCTTTATAAGATTTGTGTAAGGAGTAGAAGTTGTAAAGCGTATAATTATGTAGTTTGACCGCACTTCTGTGCAAATATAAACAAAATATAAATTAGTACTTAGCATGGTTCGGTTCTAATAGTTTGGATACGACGGTGTTATCAGAAGGGAACTGAAGTTCTACTCCATGTGTATTCAGACCACAGTATCTAAACAGTAAAGTCACACCCACACATCGCCACCCAACACCCACAAGTACTTAGCAACATTGTACCTTAGGAGGAAGTAGTCTTGACCTACTTTTAAGACCGGAGGTATTAATTAATCCTTCCAAAACTCGCCCATTCTTCCTAACACCAGAATCTCGGTCAGCCCGGCAGGGCGACGTCGCCCCCGACACGCTGTTGAGTAAGCAGCGCTCTTCTGTCTCGGTGAAAACACGTCTGTTGTCGGAAATCGGTGTCTGTGAAGAAAATGTTGTTTCATCAGCAGAATGAGGTCACATAGCCTTCCTCCCTGCTTCCGGTTTAGTGCATGGAACATGGTGCAGTTGGGTGGGTAAGGGGGAATGCTTCATAAGGGGGAATGCTTCATAAGGGGGAATGCTTCATAAGGGGGAATGCTTCATAAGGGGGAATGCTTCATAAGGGGGAATGCTT
>Ga0131853_10014372_pt1 | contig 14514 bp, 13 predicted proteins | sample TergutLab28metaG_FD_92764 | JGI IMG/M metagenome (GOLD analysis project Ga0131853, IMG submission 92764) | Labiotermes labralis P1 segment gut microbial communities from Petit-Saut dam, French Guiana - Lab288 P1 (version 2) (version 2) | ecosystem: Host-associated > Arthropoda: Insects >... | reverse complement strand
CGACGGTGGGCTGGCCGGCCAGCTCTCCGTACGTGACGTCCGTGGGCGGCACCCAGCTGATGGACGGCTGGACCTGGGATCCGACCAGCGACGACCCGTCCACCTCCGGCTACTGGAACTCGACCTCCGGCGGTGACTCGCAGGCGGTGTGGAATGAGTCCTGGGCGCCTATCGGCACCGGCGGCGGAGCCAGCGCCGTCTACTCCCGTCCGAGCTGGCAGACCGCCGACTCCAGCCTGGGCGACCACCGGATCGTCCCGGACACGTCCTGGAACGCGGCGGTCAACGGCGGCGTCGACGTCTACATCACGGCCTACCCGGAGTACAACTGCAGCAACAGCACCGGCTGCTGGACCTTCTACGGCGGCACGTCCGCGGCCAGCCCGCAGACCGCGGCGCTGACCGCGCTGGTCAACGCGGCCCGGGCGTCCGCCGGGAAGTCCCCGCTGGGCTTCCTCGCCCCGATGCTGTACAGCGGAATCGGCGCCTCGTCGGCCTACACCGACATTGTGCCGGAGCACCTCGGCAGCGCCCCGGCGACCTTCTCCGGCGCCGAAGCCGACGGGAGCGCCAGCGTCAGCAAGTCGGTCGGCGACCTGGTGGACAACCAGATGTGGGATGTCTCCGTGGCCGGTTACCCGACCACGACCGGATACGACGCGACGACCGGGTGGGGCACCCCGAACGCCCAGGCGTTCGTGGCCGATCTCACCGCGCACGCGTAGTCCGTCCGTCTCCTGAGCGGGCGCCGGGAATTTCCCGGCGCCCGCTCTTTTCTTCCCCGGTGTCCCTACACTTCGGGAATGGACCTTATGGACGCGACGCTCATCTTCGCGAGCGAGTCCGCCGACCATCCCGCCGTGGCGTCACTCGCGCAGTCCGCCTACGATCAGCTGGCCGTCGGCGAAGACGTCGACTACCAGGTGCTGGACACCCTGATCGGCCAGGCGAGCGGGAAGGGCGTCCTCCAGGCCATGGGCCGCAAGTACGACCCCGTCGCCTACAACGCCATCCTCAGCCCGATCCTTTCCGAAATCGGCCGGAGCAAGCCCATCCGGTCCGAATGGCGGTCATCCCAGCCGGCGGGCAGCGCCGACGACCCGCTCACCGCTCCGCACTGGGGCGGGTAGCGGAGCGGCGGGGGAGTAGCGAAGACCCGTTCGGAATATAAAGGGTTTTAGCTGATCTTGCTGGGCTTGACGAAGGCCTCGTGGCGCAGGTGGTCGGGCTGGCCGGTGAAGGCCTTGAACTCGCCGATCTTGTAGGCGTCCCCGGACTTGCGGGGGTCGACTTCGATGTGGAAGTCCTGCCGCAGGTGGGCCAGGTGACGCTCGAACTCGGAGACCTCCAGCGGCTCGTCGAGCCGGCGGAGGATCTGGTCCATCGTGAGGAAGCCGCCGTCGGCCCGGAGCACCGTGTATACCGGGTCGTGCCGGACGCTCGTCTCCTCGACCAGTTCGCGGGGCTCCGCCTCGCGATCGAAGGCCTTCCGGATCCGGGTGCCGATCGCGCGGGCCACCGGCGGGGGGAAGGCGTTGCCGATCTGACGGTAATTCGAGGTCTTCCGGCCGGTGAACGTCCACCGGTACTCGCCGTCGTCCCAGCCCTGCAGGCGGGCGACCATCTCACAGGTGAGCTTGGGGACGAGGGACACCGGATCGTCCTTCGCCGGGGGAGCATCCGCGATGCCGAGCCCGTTCACGCCCATATCCCGCCAGGCCCGCTTAGCCCGGGTCGGTCCGAGGTCGGCGCCACCGTGCTTCTTGGAACCGCCGACGATCGTCGGGGCGATGTCGTTCGCCTTCCTCGCCCAGGCCGCGGCGCCCCGCCAGCCGTCCCGCGCCATGGCGTCCTTCAGCGTCTCGCCGACCGTCTTCGTCTGGTCCAGCGGTTCGGGCCAGGTGAAGTAGGCGAAGTCCTCCGGGCGCATCGCGACCAGGACGAACCGGGGACGCAGCTGCGGCACCCCGAAATCGGCGGCGTGCAGCAGCCGCCAGTCGGCGGCGTACCCGAGCTGGGCCAGCCGGTCGAGCACGTGCTGGCGGTAGGCGGAGAACCGGGGCAGTGACAGGCCGCGGACGTTCTCCAGGAGCAGCGCGCGGGGCTTCATCGTGCCGCACAGCTCGATCGTCCAGGCGAACAGGTCCCGCTCGTCCGTCGCGCCGAGCTGCTTGCCCGCGATGGTGAACGGCGGGCACGGCACGCCGCCGGCCAGCAGGTCGATGCCCTCGTAGTCACCCGGCTGCCAGACGGCCTCGCTGGCGACGTCGCCCTGGGCCACCTTCCACTGCGGCCGGTTGTGCCGGAGCGTGGCGCAGGCGTTCTCGTCGAGCTCGACCGCGAGCTCGTGCTCGAAGCCCGCCAGTTCCAGGCCGAGCGCCTGACCGCCGGCCCCGGCGCAGATCTCCACGACCCGGTACTCAGGTGCCGCCTGGGGCGTCGTATCGGGCATCGCCACCTCCTTCCGCTTGGCTCGCGGGTGGTCCCGCACATTATTTTCGCGCATAACCCGGCCCCTGGTGGGTATCGAAGGCATTTTTGATGCCACCGTGTCGTGTGGCGCTGGTCATGTCTTCGTCCCGGGCAGCATCGGCGCGTTCCCGGGCGGGTCGTCCTCGCCCGCGGCCACCCAGCGCTCGCCGTCCAGGGCGACATCCGGCCGGGTGCCGTGGCGCTCCGGGTCCCGGCGGGCCAGGCGGACACTGACCGATTCGCCCGACCCGGGCGCCGGCACCGGGAGGTTCAGCTGGGCCGCCACGTGCCGGTGGCTGTCGTAATGGCCGAGAATCACGATGCCTTCCGGCCGCAAACTGCTGCGCGACCCGCCATTGCCGCGCACGCGCTTCATGTAGTCCTCCTGCTGGGCCACGGTGGCGACGACCGTGCGGCTGATGAGGCGTCCCTGAGCGACCCGGAACAGCATGTCCACGCGCTTGCTGCCGTACTCGGAGCATTCGAAGATCGTGCCGACGTCGCGGGGAGGGATGCGCAGCAGGGCGTTCTCGGGCAGGTTCCGGTTCTTGTGGAGCCACTGGACGGCGGCCTTGCCGTGCGGGGACAGCCAGCGCTTGCGGTCCCGGTTGCCGGCCGCGGTGGTCAGCACGTCGTCGGTGGCGCGGATGAGCCCGGCCGACCAGAGGCCCTGATCGTCGCTGGCCCACAGCCCCAGGATGAGCTGGCCGGACGCCTCCGGAGGGATCATCCAGTCTCCGGGATCCTGGGAGAACTTGCAGTCCACGTCGATCCCGCGGATCGCGAAGTCCATGCTCTGCCCGTCCTCGAAGCGGAAGGCACGCTGGAGGTTAATCTCGGCCAGCGTGCCGAAGTGGGTCTTCTCCGTCTTCGCGAGCTGATCCCACCGGTACCGGCCGGTGTGCTGGCCGTCGAGGAGCATGTCGTAGGTGCGGCGCAGGGCCCGCGCGACCTTCCGCCCGTCCGGATCCGCGGCGGCCAGTTCCTCGGCGACGGCTTCCAGTTCCGCGTCGTCGGTCTGAACCTGCGGTCCGAACAAGTTGAGCTGAGCCGTCACGCTGACATATTAGGGAATCAGTCGGCGTTCAGAGACGTAACGCGGGCGGGCCAGGTGGCTTCCAGGAGGGCGATGAGACGGGTGATCGTCTCGTTGACCGGGGCCGGAATCCCGTGCTCCGCGGCGCGGGCGGCGACCGCGCCGTTCAGGTAGGCGATCTCGGTCGGGCGCCCGCGCATCAGGTCCTGCAGCGTGGATGCCAGGTGATCTCCGGAGGCGGACGGCGCGAACTGCGCCCGCATCAGGGCCAGCACGCCGGCTGAATCGACCGCGACGCCCTCGGCGGCGGCCACCGCGACGATCTCGTCCAGGACGGACCCCGCGAGTTCATCGAACCGGTCGTAGCGCGCCAGGGCCGAGACCGGGATCGACGCCAGGGAACACAGACTGTTCATCACGCAGTTGAACGCGACCTTGGACCAGACGGTGGCGCGCGGATCCGCGGTCATCCGCACCGCGATGCCGGCGGCGGCCAGGGCCTGCCGGACCCGCGCGACCTCACGCCTGCGCCCTCCGGCCTCGAGCGCCCCGAACACGGTCTCCCCGGATCCCAGCGCCCGGACGTGACCGGGACCCAGAAGCTCGGTGCCCAGGGTGGTCGTTCCGGCGAGCAGGCGGTCGGCCGGTACGTACCGGCCGAGGATTTCCAGGTTGCCGAGCCCGTTCTGCAGGGTGAGCAGGAGGGTGTCCCGGCCGATCGCGGCCGTCGCCGCCTCGGCCAGGGAGGCGGTCTGCGCCGCCTTCCCGAACACGATGACCAGGTCAGCGCGGTCAGCGGTCACCGCGGGAAACGCCTTCGCGGCGACCCGCACGACCCGGGAACCGCGCTCGTCGGTGATGCGCAGGCCGCTGAAGTTGATCGCGTCCACGTGCTCGGCCCACCCGTCGAGCAGCAGCACGTCCTGCCCGGCCTCGGCCAGCAGCCCTCCGAACCGGCACCCCATGGCTCCCGAACCCGCGACGACGATCCTCATGGGGCGGGCCAGTCTGACACGTCGTCCTCCTCGGGCGCGCCCAGCGGCGGCGTGCCGTAGGTGCGAAAGGTAGACGGCAGGCGGGCGCCCCAGCCGGGCTTGGCCGCGTACTCGGCGGACGTCCACACGACGGGGGAGTCGTCCGGGTCGAAGGCCAGGTAGCCGCCGCTGCAGATCTCGACACGGTTGCCGCCGGGTTCCCGGGCGTAGAGGTAGAAACCCTGGACGGGAATGTGCCGGGACGGGCCGGCCTCGATCGGAACCCCGGCGTCGTTCAGCAGGTCCGCGGCCCGCAGCACGTCCTCCCGCGAGTCGACCCAGAACGCCACGTGGTGCAGGCGCGACCGTCCGCCCAGGTGATCGCGGACGTAGATGATCTCGTGGCCCTGCGCGGTCGAGGACTGCCACGCCCCGTCTTCCGAGCCGTCGTCGTTCCGGATGATCTCGAACGTGCGCAGGCCGAACCCGGCCTCCCAGAACTCCCGGCACGCCCGGACGTCGGACGCCATCAGGTTCACGTGCTCCATCCGCCGGACGTTCGCCCCGACCCCGAGATACCGGGAATGGTTCGATTTCATCGCTGGCCTCGTGTCGGGCGGCGGTTCATATTTCGAAGTTTCGTAATAAATCCGGCAGAAGTGGCCGTCCGGATCCCGGAACTCGTACGCAGGCCCCTTCCCGCCCTCGGGTTCCGTCCACGTTCCGCCCACACAAGCGCCGCGCAGCCATTCCACGCGCCGCGCCAGCGCCTCGGGAGACCACGTCCGCAGCGCGAGATGCCCGATCCCGGAACGATCCGATGCCTCCAGTCGCAGGCAGTACGTCTCGTAGTCCCCGTAGCCCCGCAGGTACCACACGCCGGAGGACGAGGAGACCACCGACAGTCCCAGCAGCGAGGTGAAAAACTCCAGGCTTTCCTCGGGCCGCGGCGTCAGCAGCGACACGTGCCCGAGATGGGCGATATCCCGGAAGCCGTCCATCACGAATCCCGGAACACCGAGACCGCCGAGCGGGCGGCCGCGCCCAGCATCGACAGGTCCGTGGAGATCACCAGCAGCGTCATCCCCCGCCGGGCCCAGTCCCGGGCCGATTCGGCTGTCGGGCAGAACATCCCGAGCGGCACTCCGGCGCTCAGCACGCCGTCTGCCGCCCGGGCGACCGCGTCCCGTACCGACGGATGGTCCATCTCGCCCGGGTGCCCCAGCGTCGCGGACAGGTCGGACGGGCCGATGAACAGGGCGTCGAATACCTCCGACTTGATGACCTGACCGACGGCGTCCAGCCCCTGCGGCGACTCCACCTGCCCGATGAGCACGGTCCCGGCGCGGGCGGCGGCGACATGAGCCGCCGCCGGGACCGTGCCGAACCGCGCCGCGCGGGTCGCGGTGGACAGGCTGCGAGCCCCGTCCGGCGGGTAGTGCGCGGCGGCCCGCACCGCCTTGGCGGTGGCCGCCGAAGCCACGTCGCTGACCTGGAGCCCGGTGACCCCGGTGTCGAGCAGGGCCCCGCTCAGGCCGAGCGAACTGACCGGGATCCGGGCGATGACGGGCACGTCGTGGCAGTCGCAGGCCCGCACGATCCCCTCGACGTCGCTGACCGATAGGGGGGAATGCTCGAGGTCGGCCACGATGAGGTCGTACCCGGAGACCGCCAGTGTCTCGGCGGCGGAAGGGTCCCGGGACTTGCAGAACGTCCCGATCAGCCGCTCGCCGTTCCGCAGGCGCTCGCGGAGTTCAGCCAACTTCGTCGGCTCGGTAGTAGTCTTCGCGCCGGGGATTGAAGATCGACAGGTCGACCATCGGCTCGTCCCCGCCGGCCACCGCGTAATGCAGTTCGTTCGACGGGACGACGAGCATGTCGCCTTCGGTCACGTCCACGGTCTCGTCGCCGACGGTGAAGGTGCCGTGCCCGGACATGATGTAGACGATCTGCTCATGGGGGTGGGTGTGGGGCCGCGGTTCGTGCCCGGGGGTGAGCGTGCCCCAAGACAGCGTCGCGCCCTCTCCGGAGAATGACCGCCGCGTGACACCGGGCCGCACGTCGGTCAGCTTGAGCCCTTTGAGGTTCGACTTCTTCATCAAGGACCTCCCTGATGAAGCGTCTCCCAATCAGGCGGCTAAGGCAATACCGAACGGCGCCAGCCGCCCGGGCTCGGATGCACAGGGGAGCGCATGAGGCGGGACGGGGAGTTCCAATCCCGGACGGGCCTGGTGTCCCGGGCCGAGGCGGCGCGCTGCGCGCTCGCGGCCGCGACGGCGGAGAGCGTGGTGACCACCGCGGCGACCTCCTCGTCCGTAGCGGCACCGCGTACTACCTGAAGGTAAGGCTGTTCACCCACGTGACTTCCCGACTCCTATCCCGAACTCGCGGTGGACGCGTGCCCAGAACGCGTCCCGCAGCCATTCTCGCGCCTCCTGGTACGGGCGCAATGACTGGCCTAGCTCTTTCTCCGCCTCGACGAGGAGTTCCTTGTCGATGACGGGGGGCAGGATCGGGCCGGGCAGCAGGTCCCGGATGTTGTCCTGGCCCCGGGTGAGGATCCACTTGTGGGCCACGTGCTCGCCGGCCTCCTCGACGTGCCGCCGGTCCGGGCCGAGCTTCGGCATGGGGCCGGTGGAGGTGAGGTGGTTGTTGCGCCCGTACTGCTGGGGCGGCCGGCCGTGCCGCTCGCCGAACAGCTGAGCCGGATTCGGCACGTGCGGCTGGTTGATATCCGGGCGGGGCGTCTCGGCGAGCTGGTTCTTGGCGAAATAAGGCCGCAGGAACGCGGAGTCCAGCACGTCGACCGTGTCGGACTCCCACACCAGGCGCTCGGCCTGGTTAGTGCCGTAGGGCGGCTCGATGCCCCACAGGTGAACCCGGACGCCGTAGGCCTGAGCGGCCTCGACCGCCGGCACCATGTCCTCGTCTCCGGCGATCAGGATCGTGTCCGACAGGGCGCGGTGCCGGGCCAGTGCCTCCATGTCGGCGCGGATGTTGGCGTCCACGCCCTTCTGCTGGCCCCGGGCGTTCAGGTTGCCGAGGCGGAGCTTGACCCAGGCCATCTGCGCGATGACCCGCTGGTCGATCGTGGGCACCCGGTCACGAGCCGCGTCGTACCAGTAGACCCGCAGCAGGTCGCCGCGGAACAGTTCGTCGGCGTGCTTGGTGATCGCCTGGATGAGGCCAACCGCATCCACGCGAAACTCACGCCGCGAGCTCGTCCCGAAGAGTAGCTCACCCGCGGCCGCGTAGATATACCCGACATCGACCATGACCGCGTATCTCGCGAGGACGGGTATTGGTGCGGCGAATTCGCTCATCATTCCGACTCTATGACGCTGAGGGGTGTGCGCGGGCCAGTTGCGCACATTACCGAAGGGTACGTGGTGCCCCTGTTGCAAGGGGATGTTGACAGGTTTCTTCGGGGCAGTGTCTCACGTTTGGAGGGCAGTGCGTTAAGCGCTCGCGTGACGGCCGCCCGGGGCCGAGCCCGGCGATCCTGCCCGCCGTGGTGCGCAGGCCGGGCATCTGGGGATGTTCCGCCCCAGTCGCGGTCACGCCGCCAGCATTAACTTCCCCGCATGCTGTCCTTCACAGGCGGCTGGTTAACTTTGAGTCGTGGCTACACCAAACTTGGACCGAGAGCGGGAATCCGCGGAGCTCCCGGAGCAGATGCGCCGGGACGTTCGGTTGCTCGGCGACATTCTGGGCGAAGCGATCAGCGCGTCCGGGGGGCCCGGCCTGCTGGCCGACGTGGAACGGCTGCGGCACGCGGTCATCGACGCGCGCCGGGCGGAGCGGGACGTCGTGGGCGCGTCCGAGGCCGCGTCCAGAGCGGGGGACGAAATCGCCACGCTGGTGGCCTCCTGGTCCACGGAACGAGCCGAGCAGGTGGCCCGGGCGTTCACCGTCTACTTCCACCTGGTCAACCTGGCCGAGGAGCAGCAGCGGGTCCGGACCCTGCGCACGCGAGACTCCGGTGACCTGCCGCCGCGGGAGTCCCTGGCCGACGCGGTGGCCCGGATCACCGCCGAGCAGGGCGCGTCGCACGTGGAGGACCTGCTGTCCGGCCTCCGGATCCACAACGTCTTCACCGCCCATCCGACCGAGGCCCGTCGCCGCGCGGTCGTCGCCTCCCTTCGCCGGCTCGGCGGCCTGCTCGGGGCCCTCGACGACGCGCGCCTCGGCGCGGCCCGGCAGGCGGAGGCCCGCCGGAGCCTGCGCGAGGAGGTAGACCTGCTGTGGCGTACCGCGCAGCTGCGGGTCAACCCGATGACTCCGGCCGACGAGGTCCGCACGGTTATGACGGCGTTCGACGAGACCCTGTTCCGGCTGGTCCCGCTGGTATACCGGGCGCTGGACCACGTGCTGCTCGAGTCCTCGTCCGGTTCCGCTCCGTCTCCGGCGCCCGCGTTCCTCCGGTTCGGCAGCTGGGTCGGCGGCGACCGGGACGGCAACCCGAACGTGACCGCGGCCGTGACCCGCGAGGCCGCGACGATCCAGGCCGACCACGCGCTGCGCGCCCTCGAGGCCGGGTGCGCTCGTATCGCCCGGGCGCTGACCGTGCACGAGCCGTCCGCTCCGGACGGGCTGCGCCGGGCCCTGGCCGCCGCCGCGGCCGCTCACCCCGACCTTATGGCCGAGGTCAACGCCCGCTCGCCGGAGGAGCCCTACCGCGCGTACCTGCTTTTCGCGGCCGAACGTATCTCGGCGACCCGGACCCGCGACGCCGACCTCGCCTACTCGTCGGTCTCGGAGTTCCTGGCCGACCTGCGCCTGGTCCAGTCCGCTTTGTCGGAAGCGGGCGCCGTCCGGCAGGCGAACGGCGACCTGCAGCACCTGATCTGGCAGGCCGAGACCTTCGGCTTCCACCTGGCCAGCCTGGAGGTGCGGCAGCACTCCCAGGTACACGCGAAGGCCCTCGCCGAACTGCGGGCCGGGTCGTCCGAGCTGTCGCCCATGACGGTGGAGGTCCTGGAGACGATCAAGGTGATCGGCTGGATCCAGAAGCGGTTCGGCGCCGACGCGTGCCACCGGTACGTCATCTCGTTCACGACGTCGGCCGAGGACGTCGCGGCGGTGTACGAACTGGCGCGGTTCGCCTTCCCCGACGGAGACGGGCCCGTGCTGGACGTGGTCCCGCTGTTCGAGAGCGGCGACGACCTCGCGGCCGCTCCGTCGGTGCTGGAGGGGATGCTGTCGATCCCCGGCGTCATGTCCCGCCTCAACGCCAACGGCCGTCAGATGGAGGTCATGCTCGGCTACTCCGACTCAGCCAAGGAACTGGGCCCGGCGTCGGCGACCCTGCGGCTGTTCGAGGCCCAGTCCGAACTGGCGTCGTGGGGGGCCTCGCGCAACGTCAAGCTCACCATGTTCCACGGCCGCGGCGGCGCCATCGGCCGGGGCGGCGGCCCGGCCGGCCGCGCCGTGCTGGCCCAGGCCCCGGGCTCGGTGGACGGGCGGCTCAAGGTCACCGAGCAGGGCGAGGTCATCTTCGCCCGGTACGGCCAGCCCGCGATCGGCCTGCGCCACCTGGAGCAGGTCACGTCGGCGACGCTGCTGGCGTCCTCGCCTTCGGTCGCCTCACGGAACGGAGGCGCGGCGACGGTGTTCCGCTCGCTGGCCGACTCGATCGATTCCTCGGCGAAAGACGCGTTCCGCGCGCTGGTCGAGGCCGACGGCTTCGCCTCCTGGTTCGCGTCGGTGAGCCCGCTGAACGAGATCGGCGGCCTGCGGATCGGCTCCCGCCCGGCCAAGCGCGGGCTCGGCAGCGGCCCGCTGGGCCTGGAAGACCTGCGGGCCATCCCGTGGGTGTTCGCCTGGTCCCAGACCCGGCTCAACCTTCCCGGCTGGTATGGCCTGGGCAGCGGGCTGTCCGCCGCTCTCGCCTCCGCCGGGCCGGAGGAACTGCAGCGGGCCTACGAGGAGTGGCCGCTGTTCGCCACCCTGCTGGACAACGCCGAGATGAGCCTGGCCAAGACCGACCGGGTGATCGCCGCCCGGTACCTGTCCCTCGGCGGGCGGCCGGACCTGACCGAGAGGGTGCTGTCGGAGTACGACCTGACGCGGCGCCTGGTCCTCTCGGTCACCGGTCATGACCGTCTGCTGGCCAACCGCCCCGTCCTGGCCCGCGCCGTCGTGCTCCGCGACCCGTACGTGGACGCCCTCTCCTACCTCCAGCTCCGCGCCCTGGAAGCCCTGCGCTCCCCGGACGGTGACGCGGAGGAGCCGGGGGAGCGGTCCCCCGAGCGTCTCCTCCTGCTGTCGGTCAGCGGCGTAGCCGCCGGCCTCCAGAACACCGGCTGACCCGGCCAGGACACCGGCTGACCCGGCCAGAACACCGGCTGACCCGGCCCGGCGCTGATGGCGGCTCTTCTCCCTGGAGCAGTAGAGTGCCAGCGTGAGCACGATGGAGCCGGACCCGCTGGACGCGGAGGCGCTGCGGGCGGAGCTGAACGCGGAGTCAGAGGGGCTGTGGACGTCGGTGAAGGCGGTCCGGAGCACGGGTTCGACCAACGCGGACCTGGCGGCGGCCGGAGGAGCCGAAGGCCAGGTTCTGGCGGCGGACGAGCAGACCGCCGGGCGGGGCCGCATGGGCCGGGAATGGGTGAGCCAGCCCGGCGCGGCGCTGACCTGCTCAGTCCTGCTCAGGCCCGGCAACGTGCCTCCGGCCAGGCGCGGCTGGCTGCCGCTGCTGGCCGGGGTGGCGGTGGCCCGGTCGGTGCGGGCGACGAGCGGCCTGCCCGCGAAGCTGAAATGGCCGAACGACGTGCTGATCGGGGGCCGCAAGCTGTGCGGCATCCTGGCTGAGCAGTCGGCCGACGGCGCCGTGGTGATCGGGATGGGGGTCAACGTCTCCACCACGGCCGACGGGCTCCCGGCCCGGCCCGGGGCCCTGCCCGCGACCTCGATCGCCATCGAGGGCGGGAAGGTGTCCCGGCAGAAGCTGCTGGCCGAGATCCTGCGCCAGCTGGAGCGGAACTACGTCTCCTTCCGCGATCACCCGGACCCGGAGGCGACGGGCCTGCTGAACGAGTACCGGACGCTGTGCGCCACGCTGGGCCAGCAGGTCCGGGCCGAGCTTCCCGGGGAGAACTCCCTGACCGGCGAGGCCACCGACGTCGATGCCGACGGCCGGCTTCTGATCCGGTCCGGGCGCACCGAGACTCCCGTCTCGGCCGGGGATATCGTTCATCTCCGCCCCACCGCGAATTGAGCGGGCAGACTGGGCGGGCGGACTGAGCAGACCGCAACCGACCCGTGGGAGCATGTGCGTATGGGGAACCGAGACCTGCTGACGGACGGCGAGGAAGCCGTCGAGACCCTGCACCCGCACTGGAAGGTCCTGGTGCGGCCGGCCGCGATCGCGGTGCTGGTGCTGGCGGTGCTGCTGGTCCTGGAAGTGGTGATCCCGAACAGCGGCGCGGCGAACATCGAGCGGCTGATCGTCCTGGTCCTCGGGGTCGTGCTCCTGATGTGGTGGCTGATGATCCCGGTACTGCGGTGGCGCACCACCCGGTATGAGGTGACCACGCTCCGGGTCCGGGTCAGGACCGGCATCATGGTGCAGAACGGCCGGGATTTTCCCCTCTCCCGCATCGTGAACATCTCCTATCGCCAGAGTCTGCTGGACCGGCCCTTCGGCTCCGGCACGGTGGTCCTGGAGACGGCGGGGGAGCACGGCGACGTGACGCTGGACGAGATCCCGCACGTCCAGCGCATTCAGTCGCTCCTGTTCCAGATGATCGAGGACGAGCGGAATCCCGATGACGGCGGGCGCGCCGAGGACGAGCAGCGGACGACCTGAGGATCCGCCTCAGCGGGCGGGACGGCCCCAGCGCAGCGTCAGCGCGCTGGCCAGGGCGACGGCCAGCAGCACCACCACGAAGACGACCGTCGACGGCCACCCGCCGCTGGCGTAGAAGACGCCGCCGACCGATCCGGCGACGCTGCTGCCGACGTAGTACAGGCACAGGTACAGGGCCGAGGACTGCGCCGGGGCGACCCGGGCGGCACCGCTGACCCAGCTGCTGGCCACCGAGTGCGCGGCGAAGAATCCCATGGTCAGCAGGATGAGCCCGGTCACGATGAGGGCCAGGTTCGCGGGCAGGGTCAGCAGCACGCCGGCGAACGTGACCGACGCCCCGGTGATCAGCACCCGGTAGCGGCCGAACGAGTCGGCCAGCCCGCCCGCCTTCGACGAGGCGTAGGTGCCCGCCAGGTAGACCGTGAACAGCAGCCCGACCTCGGTCGGGGACAGGTTGAACGGCGGCTCGCTCACCCGGTAGGTCAGGTAGTTGTAGACGGTCACGTACGCGCCCATCAGGGCGAAGCCGATCAGGTACAGCCGCGCGAGCCGGGAGTCGGTGAGATTCGTCCGAAGCGTCCCGAGCAGCACGGAAACCCGCGGCGATGACGGGGTGAAGAACCGCGACTTCGGCAGCATGACGGCGCAGCCGGCCGCGCAGACCAGGGAGACGGCGCTGACCCCGGCCATGGAGACCCGCCAGCCGCCGACGTCGGCCAGCAGGCCCGCGATGATCCGGCCCGCGAGCCCGCCGATCCCGTTTCCCCCGACGAATACGCCCATGGCCAGGGAGAGCGAGCCCGGGTCGACCTCTTCGCGCAGGTAGGCCATGGCGCTGGCGGGCATGCCCGCGAGGGCGATGCCCTCGGCGACCCGGAGGCCGATGAGCGCGCCCATGGACGGCGCGAACGCCGTCGCGATTCCGAGAACGGCGGCGGAGACCACCGAGATCGTCATGACACGCTGACGCCCGTACACCTCCGACAGCGAGCTGAGCGGGATGATCGCCACGGCGAGCGCCAGGGTGGCGGCCGACATCGCCAGGCTCGCCCCGGCCGGGCTGACTTTGAACCCGGACGACAGCAGCGGCAGCAGCGGCTGCGGCGAGTACAGCAGGGCGAACGTCGCGACCCCTGCGCCGAACAGGCCGATCCGGATGTTCCGCATGCCGGGGTCGCCGGTCCGGAGCTTGCCCGGGGCCGCCGTAACCGTGGATTCTTCAAGCACGGCCCTGACGGTAAACCGGACGGTATTAATACGTCCAATGCATGATCATGAGCTATATCATTCAAATATGAATGAGGATGCCGACGCGACCGCGGCCCTGGACGCGCTGGTGCCCCGGCTGCGGCAGTTCGCCGTCGTCGCCCGCGAGCAGCACCTCACCCGCGCCGCGGAGATCCTGGGCGTCCCGCAGCCCACGCTGTCCCGCTCGATCGCCCGCCTGGAGTCCGAACTGGGCGTTCCCCTCTTCACCCGCCCCGGCCGTTCCATCCGGCTCACCCGTCACGGCGTCTTCCTCTATGAATATTCCGAACGGATCCTTCCTCCCCTCACGTCCGTTCTTTCCCGTCTCGTGGGGGAAGCGGACCCGGCCCGCGGGCGGGTCGCGCTCGGGTTCCTGCACACGCTGGGCACCGACGCGGTGCCCCGGCTGCTGCGGGGCTTCCGGGCGTCGCACCCCGAAGTCCGGTTCGCCCTGGTGCAGGGCGGGTCGGAGGCGCTGCTCGCCCGGCTGCGCGACGGCGAGCTGGACGTGTACCTGACCGCGCCGCTGCCGGAGGGGCCGGGCATGATCGCCCGGCCCCTGGACGACCAGCGGATCGACCTGTTCGTGCCGGCCGGGCATCCGTTCGCCCGGCGGCGGGGCGGGGTGCGGCTGGAGGAGGCGGCGGACGAGGACTTCATCTTCATGGAGCCGGGCTACGGGCTCCGCGCGATCACCGATGACCTGTGCCGGGCGGCCGGGTTCGAGCCGAGGATCGCCTTCGAGGGAGAGGAAGCCGATACCGCCCGCGGCCTGGTCGGAGCCGGGCTCGGAGTGTCACTGCTGCCCGCGACGGCGGCGTCGCTGTCCGACCCCGCCGTCGCGGCGGTCCGCATCACCGAGCCGAAGGCGGCCCGGACGGTCGGCATCGCCTGGCAGGCCGACCGTCCGCTCACCGCCCCGGCGGAGGCGTTCCGCGACTTCGCCCTTACCTACGAGGGAAGGCTGCTGCGGT
>Ga0131853_10014371_pt1 | contig 14514 bp, 11 predicted proteins | sample TergutLab28metaG_FD_92764 | JGI IMG/M metagenome (GOLD analysis project Ga0131853, IMG submission 92764) | Labiotermes labralis P1 segment gut microbial communities from Petit-Saut dam, French Guiana - Lab288 P1 (version 2) (version 2) | ecosystem: Host-associated > Arthropoda: Insects >... | reverse complement strand
TGTGTGTGTGTGTGTGTGTGTGTGTGTGTGTGTGTAATAAGGTGTTAGCATATCTAAATTTCTTTTCCTTACTCCTGAAACCTTCAACCCTTCATAAATTATGGGAAAAATTTATTCGCTTCTTTTTAATGTTTGCCACTGTACTGTAATACTGTCAATGACCTACAGTGTTTTATTTTCTGGAAAAAAAACTTGCCGTTATTTAGATATGAGATGGGGGCTTACTGTTTAATTGTTTTGAAGAAGAGAAAATAAATATCTTTATAACATAAAAAATCACATACCTAAGTCACTACGGTAATCGACGACGTGCTGGTTCACCGGAATTAGATTCCAGGAAGGAACAGGAATTTAGCTTCCGAGATAAGACAAGGATTTTCTTCTCCCACCAAGCGTGGTCACGCGCGGACCGGCTCTGGGGCCACACTGCGCCTGCCTGCAGTTCGAAGCAATTGCACTGACCATGACCTACTTCAACAATTAAGCCTCCCTGGCAGCCTACGTATTGTGGACACACTGTCTCGCCAGTACAGATGTGTGAGACAAAGAAATCAGATTACAAGGTCAATGTCTGGGGGTGGGATCATGCAACTTGTTCGTTGAATGGACCAAAATGTTCGATCATCGTAAATCGACAAGCAGTTGAAATGATGAGGCACAACGTTTGTCTGATCCTCGAAATCAGTTGAAATGTACGAAATGATACGCCAATTTCCACGTTCTGTCCTCCACTAAGTACACACTGTTTGTTTGTGCAAGGCGATACGGAGGTAAAGGTGTTTTAAGCGAGAGACAAGAACAAACAGTATCATAAACCTTTGAACCCACTTAACGGCGTTTATTGTCCTACAGTTCCCCGAACTGTTTGTTAGATAAACGTTGTCCTTGTATGGTATGCAAGATAAATACGGGACCACGATGCAAATGCAGTTGTATGTACAAACATTTACTGTCGCCCCATCAACAGATACACTACAACATACGCAACTGAGTTCCGTTCAAAGGTTCATGATCGAACTGTTACGTTTCACTTCTTATGACAGACTTATTCAAACTTTTAATAGTTCAAATTCTGCCCTTCTTATATAAATTTTATGGCTTCAAGGCGGGTACCGTTCAGAAAGTCGGTCCGACAAGAGGGTTTAGCCTATGACATTGCACAGTGTCAAAAACCCAGAGGTCTTCACACCGATAATATTTTTTTCTTCCTTACGCCAAGGATTTATTTTCTGTACGTTGTAAATCTCACCATGAAGATTAAAACCTGACACGACATGACGCCGTGTTGACATGGCGCCATGTCATGTCCCGTAAGGTTTTCCAGCGCTTCGTATTTCTAGAAAGCTGTCTCATGCTACTTGTACAGTACATACTGGCAGTCATCCGCAAAGCACTCTTATTCCAGACTGGCCTTCCTGTATTTACCCAACCTTCTAGGTCTCGACTTGTCACACGGTCAAACCTTGCTTTCCCATTACCTTCCTTGATGCACTCACTTCAGCTGTTGCCCATATCTGCCTTTGTTTCAGCTACCTAATTCCAATAGGACAGTTAACATTTTTGCACGATAAATAAAAATAAATAAATTTATCTACCTACATAAGTATTTTTTTTTTGTCCAATGCCACCACATTTCCTTGTGGACTTCGTGGTCCTCCCTCCTGGGCACGGCAGGAGTGTAACCGACTTCTGAGGTTGGGACGCCCATGAGGCGCAGTTACGTTGTCCCGATGATGTGAGTGGTGATATAGGAGGATGTAGTGCCAGGAGGGCCCTTAAACCTAAATTATACCAATCTACCCAGACCATGGTCACCGCGGGAATCCCCCCTTCAGGGAAAATTCCCACGGTAGAGCCGGGAATCGAAGCCGGGAACTCATGATTGGTAGTCAGAGACTCTGACCACTAGACCACGAGGCTGGTCACCTATATAAGTATAGTTTCCAGTATTGTTTATGCATCCGGATATTCTGGTTAATGCACGTGAGTGCTGTGTGACTTACATTTGCACGGTTGATTAATTACAGTTTTCAGCTACTTAATTTAAAAACGCATTAATTATTCAATAATTCTTATTTTGAATTTCAAGCTTACATCGTCGTGCAGCTGGCCTCAACCGGTTTTCAGCCAACTTTTGCCAAGAATGCCAAGAGGATTTTGAATAGAATAAGTGTTACATGAAATTAAATGTTCAAGTTCAAATATAAAAAAAAACATATCACTGGTAAAGATGCTCCTTACACACTCGGTTAATAAAACGGGATGTGGCTGAATGAGATCTTTTCTAAGATGAGGCAGCACCGCTGTATATAGTGTGGAAGCCACTGTTTTAACCAATATATTTTAAATGATATTTGTACCAACACTCCATCTTTTTGCTTTAAAATGAAATGCTTCCTTTAAAATCAAGGACATTATATAAAACGTATATGCTTCTGAAACAGTATGAAATACCAACTTGATGCAACAAGGCAATTTTATTGATGTATTCTTAGCTCGACATGTTTCGGGCGCATACGCCCATCATCAGGAGCATTAGATGCTGAGTTGCAGCATTTGGTTTTCTGCACCGAGTTTGTGGATGGGTGGTGGTGCGTGGGTCGTGTGTACGGTGCGGATGGTACACACGACCCACGCAGTGGCTCTCAAGACCACCACCCATCCACAAACTCGGTGCAGAAAACCAAATGCTGCAACTCAGCATCTAATGCTCCTGATGATGGGCGTATGCGCCCGAAACATGTCGAGCTAAGAACACATCAATAAAATTGCCTTGTTGCATCAAGTTGGCATTTCACACTATTTCATGAGGAAGATGCACGGTCAAACAACCCCCAAGATATGCTTCTGTTTTCTATTCTGTATTCTACTCTAATTCCAGGCTGCCGAAACAGACGGGTGGGGGGAGCAAGTGTGCTGCAATTACCAAAACCACCAAAAGCGCAGAACTACTGTCGTAATTGTTCGTTACTTTATTGCCACTGTCCTGGCTACTTTAAAAATTCTCCTTTTAAATCCACGTCACTTAAGTGAAAATAAAACAGCCACTGCAAATTATTTCGACTAAATTCAATGAAAGCCGATTTCGGTGGCCGCGCGGTCTAAGTCGTGGGTCTGCGGCCACTCGCTTGCTGGGATTACGGGTTCGAATCCTGCCAGGGGCATGGATACCTGTTTGTTGTGAGTGTTGTGTGTTTGTCCCTGCAACAGGCCTTCACTCATCCAGAAGAGTCCTACTGAGTGTGGTGTGTCTGAGTGTGTGTGATATCGAAAACTCAACGATGAAGAGCCATAGGCCCACTAGGGCTGTCAAGCCATAAAAAAAAAAACTTAAAGTAATACTGCATTGCCTGCATATATTTTATTGGGCACGTTCGCATAATAAACGAAAATCGCCTCTTAGCTTCGTCACGTCCGTCCGTCCCCATACATCAGCGCGCCTCCCACCGGACGAATTTTCCTGAAATTTCACATTGGGGAACTTAACAAAAATCTATCGAGAAACTCTTAAGATTTGTTTAAAATCGCACAACAGTATTGGGCACTTTACATGAAGTCCTGCCTACATTTATTCTGTTGACAGCTGAATGAATTACTTGGTAACTCTACAATGGAGCAAAGGGGAAGCCATATTTGCCTTTCCATGGCAACACTCAAGAGACGCTGTGAACAGCTACACGTGGGTTACCAACAATACAACGGACTGTTCCATATCCATGGCAACAACGATGATGCAAAGGCCATACGACGTTACGTTACACGTAAACAGCACAACGGGTTTATTTCTCTCTTTCTAAACTCAAATCCGCAATATATCTGTATAACTTACATAATTCCGTCCACACAGACGTTAAAAGAGCTATAAAATGTATGCACGGTGAATAACTTCGAAGACCTCTCTCTGTTACTAGATTTTCAATTCTAAGTGTTCAAGTCTGATGCACTCGTATGAGTAATGTAAACCTGTTATATCAATTGATTCACACGCGTGTTTCCAGTGTTTACACAACAAAAACGTCATGACTGAAATAACGCGAAATATAAATACAAAAAGTTGGAACAGTGATACACACTAAGCGGAACAATTACGGCGTGTTCGCTCTCTTTGACATAATTGTATCGAAAAACCGCAAACTTGCGAAAAAAAAGCGTTTTGGGAATAAAAATTGTTTCATTTGTTAGCAATAGCATTTCTCACTCCGCAAATACTTAACGAGTTCCCAAGCGAGTTACGCTCGAGATGCAAGCAGAAATGCGTGCATGTTTTCATGTACAGTGTCTGTCGCCGTTTTCCGATTTCAACCAAAACTGAAGTGGGTCGACTGAAGTGGATCGACAAATTTAGGTTTCCCATTATTACATTTCATGCAAACCAGTTCAACCGTTCTAGAGGCGGTACATGCGTGTATACAGCCACAAGGAAAAGTACTGACTGAGGGTACATAACTTGAAAGCGTTGAAAGCGCACCTAAAGCAGTGACACCTCAAGGTCAGCGAGTGGAATATTCTGTATTCCGGAACAATTACGACAATAACAATAAAAATCAGTCATGTCAACTTTACAAACGAAATTTTTGTTCAATCCAGTTCCATACCGTTTAGTTGCCCTCTGCTGGATCGTCCATTATTAAACGACGCATGCATTTATTGCATAACCCGCATGATGCAACTACAGCGCGTATCTTTAATCGTTTGCTGAGCAGCGCAGCTGTCACAGGATGCCATGCTAACGCGCTCGCTGATACAGTATGTACGTGCTGTGGACGGCATAGAAATTCAGTACTTCGGGCCTCGGACTGGGATGTGACACTGCCTCATTAGGTAAGCGGTGTCCGACATTTCGAGACTCTGTGGTCTCATCTTCACGAACAGAATTCAACATGAACTTTCATCTTAAAGGACCAAAACTTCCAAGAAGAATTCACTTTGGACATTACTTACTTATTTAATCCATGGTGCAGAGTCCTTTTTGAGAAGCTAACTGGTTTGCAGCTAGTCAAGATATTCCCCACATTTTATGGAACCCGAAGGTTCATTACCGCACTCACAAGCGTCCGCCACCCATCCCTATCCTGGGCCAGCCCAATCCAATCCACATCTCACCTCCTGGAGATCCATCCTAATATTATCCACCCATCTACGCCTAGGTCTCCCCAGTGGCCTCTTTCCCTCCGGTTTCCCTACCAAGACCCTATACGCCCCACTCTCCTCACCCATACGCGCCACATGCCCAGCCCATCTCATTCTTCTCGATTTTATCACCCGCACAATATTGGGTGTTGGACATTTCCTTTGGAAAATTAGTACTATCTTTGGGGTCTCCATGACTTAAATTAGAAAGTAGTTTTTCACTCAAACAACATTTTAGCACTCCCATTTGAAACCAAAACGTCGGCGGCCAAGTATCCAGTGTGCGGCTTCACATCCCAGAAGAAAGGAAACCTCACACGTAATGCTCCAAAAGCCTAAAAAGTGACTTTACTTCGTTAGTTTCCGAACAAAACATTCCATAAACTACTGTGTCAACAAGAGGGAGGTTTTGTTTCACCTTCTCTTTTCCTACAGAAACCAACAGAATTCACGCGCGTCTGCCATAAATTAGTCACAGCCTTGCGGCATGGCGAGCACGGACTCAAACTTACCTTTACCTCTCACGAACAGACGCCACTGAGTGGCGGGCACGCCTTCCTACCAGCCACTGCTCATGCAGAGGCTATAAACAGCGAATTCGGAACCAAAAAAAAAAATAATGGTTCAATACCAGGCCAGTCTTTGTAAGATTTGTGGTGGACAAAGTGGCACTGGAACAAGTTCTCCGCTAAGTATTTCGGTTTTCCTCTAACAATATTATTCCACTGATGTTCCATACAATGTACATGTTACCCTTAAAGAAGGGCAAACGGCGAAGCCTGGGAACCTTCCAAAAAGCAATGCCCTTTTAGAAATGGGGGAGCATTGGATAGAAAAGTACTTTCGCTTTTAAAAATGACATATAAATTTCACATGTACAGCTTGCTGTCTTGTCGCCAATACAGGGGTGCTGATAAGTCCTTAGCCCGACCAGGAAGGAAACAAGCTAATGTTTCCGTCAGAATTGCGTGAATTTCCTTCGGCGCCTTGCCCTGCAGGGGGGGGGGACCTTGATGACAGCTCGCGTCTCGATGTTGTTGAAATTGCGCGAGATGTTTCCGAGCTAGTTTCCTTCCTGGTCGGGCTAAGGACTTATCAGCACACCGGTAAAAAGATTTTAATGTGTTTTTGTAAAAGGGACAAAACCCAGGTGTGTCAGACTACCGGACTGACGCAGGTTCCAGTTCCTACTACAGTTTTACAACATTTTTTTTTTCTGTTGTGGTATACCTTTCGTCTCTTGGGGGCACAGCGCTACAAGCCGAATGATAGCGAATTCGATTCCCGATTATATAACTGCGAGTTTTCACTCACTTCATCCTTCCAGACGCACTGGGGTCGGCTCAGCCTCTAACAGAAATGAGTACCAGCAATATCTCCTGGGGGGGGGGGTTAAAGGCGGCCGGTGTTTGGGGCTGAAAACCTTACCACCTTCATTTGCCGACCGTCTGGAAATCAACCATGGCTGTCCACCCATGTACAGGGATTGCTTTACCTTTTCTTACCTTTCGGATCGGTTACTTTTCGTACACTCACTAAAACATACTTTACTTGCAAACATACCTAGTATTATAGAGTGATCACACGTCACTAGTTAAACAACGCAAATGTGCAGGTCTCAGCAACAGAACACAGTGCCCGCTCTCTCCGAATCACATACTTCCATTCCACTTACCGCAGTGCAAGAACTTCGACCTTGAATTCCTGAAATTAGTGGCATACAAAAACATACCTGTTCGTAAAGTTGTCTTGGTCATCTCTGCTGGTACCGTCTACATCTTGAGGCTGTGGAGAGCATTCCATTGTCCCCACGGGCGTGTGCATTATCCTGAGTACAAACACAATACATAGCACAGATCATCCTACACACATTTTTATACATTACTTGCATAAATTAAATGAAGTAAACACAATTTGATGTCAAGATGTCAGTCCACCAGCAAATTTCAACCCCCTAAACTAATATTCCGGACAGGGTGTCTAGAGTGCCGACGAGAGGAAGGTGAAGCGGGTACAAATGCTATATATATATATATATATATATATATATATATATATATATATATATATACATATATATATATATATATACACACATATATATATATAATTTTTGGCGGGTCCGCCCCTGCTGGGCGGGGCCCGAAAAAATTTTCACCTGGGCAAGAACCCCCTCTCGACAGCTCTGGGTTTCTATTAATATACACATGCTAGGGTCCTGAGTTATGAAAGCTGGGGAAGCACCACAACAAAAAGAAAAGCACATAAATTACATTCACACGCACAGAAGATGCGATGCAAGATTTAAGAAGTCTAACTTAATAGCAATTAATAACCGTGCTTTAACGCTACAAGCAAATTATCTCATCCCATTATTTGACTTAAAATAACAGAACGTAATGCAGTTAAGACTTTTTTTTAGTTTCGTGGGGCCCTCAAAACGGTTGCTGTAATGCAGTTCAGCAACAGGCTACCCTGTTCGACGTGTTGGAAATGGCATCCTCACTTTCCTGTACGACTCCTCTGAAAATCGCCAAAGCTTCATGGTCATTTGACAGAGGAGAGAGGGATCATCCTCCATTACTGTCTCGTGCTAAAATAGCTGCATCAATCGACTGTACGTGTTGGTTTAGTAAACGTACTTCAAAACACGACCACAGAACGGACGTGATACACAGCACAGCCTCTGGATATTGCTCTTCGACGTACTGATGCAAACCAAATATACGTGCCCCAGTTACTGTGTCCCTTAGTGTGCCAGATGGCACGGGCTGGGCCATCATTTGGTTAAACTCTGTGCGCAGTAGGCCAAGATCTATGAGGCCTATCACAATAGATGTTCCGCTAACTAATTTCTTTTCTAAACAAATTCTACATAAGGCCTATAACAAATAAATGTATTGTTGAAGATTAAATTCTTCTGAGACGTGAAGCTGTGTCGTTGAGCGAGTAGTTACCGACGTTTCGAAAGCTATAAGTGCGTTCATCTTCAGGGTCCGGCAGGTCCAAGAAAAACAGCCCAAGAAAAAGACACTGTGTTATCTGACGTTAATTTGTTTCTTTCGCCGACGGCATTTCAGTGTGTAATAGCAGTGTCTAAAAAACACGAGTAAATCATAGAAAACAAAAACTAATACAACACACTGTTGATAGGAAGACCTCAATATTTCTCTTCAGTCAAACGCCTACACGTTTCTGCGTAGCTGGGTCATTCTCAAGGGGTGTCTTTCCTATAAACAATTTACTTTTCTGGTTTTAATTTGTATTACTGAATAACAAAATACACGGCAATACGCATTGTTATAAATGTAAGTAAACTACTGGGCACTATTAAACAGAATTGCGTTTAAGCCATTAATGCTGAAGTTTCTGACGCAAACTTGCGTCAAAATTTCAACACCTACAGACTATGTCCAGGTATATGGAACTGGGACTAAAATACATTATTGGCCCTCGTTGGATATGTAGCGAGTACCATTCGATTTGGGGGGAGGGTGGGTGGGGGGGTTTAAAATACAGTTTAACTTAAAATTTAAAATAATAATGCTTTTTTTCATATTTCGAAGTCTTGCATTAGATCTGATCATTGGAAATCCGTGTCTATGTATGACGGAACTTCTCGTACGGTGCGTATCGTACAAGACCACGTGATGTTCAGTGGAATGGGCGTAGCTACTGCCGATGACCCATACGTCTCCGGTAAGCAGCGTGGTTACGGACCGGTGAGTCAAGTTCGTGTTTAACACACGCAGTGACCATCGATTGTGGACAAACCAATGGCCCTGTAGTATGTCCGTGTAACTTACTTAGTCTAAGATTTCTTAGATCCGATACTGTCTGTGAGCACACAAAGTTATTTGGCACCATTTCATTTTGAACTGTAGCCCCTACTTCATACATCACAGTACGCCAGCAAAACGAATTTATGCGCAGTTCTCTGTAACGTTTCACTTTATTTGACATAAATGGGTTATGACATCACCACGGCACGTGTATTTTTTATCCTAACATTTGTCAAATTGTCCCTGTCCACGCCTTGAAGACACTAGAGGCGTGGAGGTATAGCTCCACTAATTCTAAGCCTCGGCACTAGATGGAGGTGGGTGCCTACGTTGGAGTTGGCTACGTAATGGTTAAAAACCACCCGCACCCCACCAAACGTAACGGAAGCGAAAATAATCTCTCTTAAATTCCGGCCGGTTTGTTGCGTTTCTATGCTTTTCAAGTTCATGCTAATGTGCGCTGGGTCGACACAAAATATCACGTTTCGAACATACAAGAAATGTCCTTTAGATTTTATATATATTTTTGGTCGCCTAACAATACCTCGCCGACGTGAGTCGTGCTTTCTATTATGCAACAATTCTGAGAACAAGATTTTGGCGACAATTGGCACATTCGTTTCACTGGTAATACTGCAGTACAGCAGAACTCCACTTATCCCGACGCTGGTTATCCGGATCGGCTTGGCCCTTCGGGTAAATTTATCGAAAATTCCGATTATCGGATCCAGTACAGCGTTATGGCTTCTAGAAATTCAAATCAGGGGTGGTCGAAACGTGTAGACACAGGTATATACTGTAAGGACTAAAAACCTAACTTCAAACTGCCAATGTAGCCTATTTTCAAGGAAAAATTCAATTATCCAGATTTTCTGCATATCCGGACGGCTCGCGGTCGCAATTAAAATGGATAAGTGGAGTTCTACCTATTTTATACGGTGAATTATATACATGGGCGATACAAATTCAATTTACTGGGGTCTGACCAGGTTAGAACGACTCATATTTTGGCTTTTGTCTATCGACCGGTGTACACAATGTTTCGGAAGCTGCAGGTGTGTCAGTGTCTCGTATTTTTAACACAATGGAGGGTGGACGAAGCCCCAGAGCTGGGTGGTACCGACATGTAGGCTGCTGTCAGTTGCATGCTACAATCCATGCGAAAAGGAATAAAAACTTTGTTCAGTACACTACAGATATGCGTAGCTTAAAGACGGGGATACGTTCCGAGATATGCGCCTTTCGACGATTTTGTCTTTGTGCGAACGTCACTGAATGTACTTACACAAACCTAGATAGTATAGCCTACTGCACACCTAGTCTACATATAGCCTATTGCTCCTAGGCTACAAACCTCTACAGCGTGTTACTGTATTGACTACTGTAGGTAATTGTAACACAATGACATTACAATATATTATAATATTACATTATATCATAATCTTATGGGACCACCGTCGTATATGCTGTCCGTCGTTGACCGAAACGTCGTTATGCAGCGCGTACCTGTCATAGTGTCACATGAAATCTTAAATCGCATCTAACCTTTAGCCGGGACAGCAATCGCTCTACACAACGACAAGGGTTGTCCGCTTCCCAACAGAGTCAAAAGATTTTTCTTTCCTCGAAAGTGCCCACCCAGATCGGCTTTGCAAACCACCCAGCCTCCTACTCAATTCGCACCAGGCTCTCACCTCTATCAAGTGCCGGGGTAAAGATGGGTGGAGCTATATTCCACCCCCCTATAGGCTCTCATGGCGTGAACACGTGCATCACTTACCTGCTACGGCAAGAAATTATACATGCGAGCGAAAATAAAAGATGTCTGGAATTTTCGCACGGATGACAGTTGTGCTGTAAACATTCGAATATGTAACGGTATGAAGTTGTTCCAGTAAATGTCATGAAGCAATATGGCCAAGTGTAGCTACAGTTCCACTCATTCTTAAACTGGGCACTAGACAGAGGTCCGTAATCAGCTTTATGCCCCACCAGCTCTACTCCGGAAAAACAGTCCGCAGGGTACATTTAAGATGAGACTGAAGGCGCCCCAAGCCGGTCTGAACGAATTGGAGTAGAAAAAAAATCTCTTATCACTTGCGGGAATCGAACCGCGATTCCCAGGTTGTTCAGACCGTGTTTGAAAATGTTCAACTACATTCGCGCAGCACAAATTACATAATTCTTTCCACATTCATTCTACTGAATGTACATTCCTATAAAGGTCACGGTATTTCGGAATGAGTTGCCTGTAGTTGGTAGACAGGTACCAAATTAATCCCAGCACAACGCAAAAGGCCGCCAGATTTACACTCACCGCTGTGAGAACCTCAAATATCGTATCAACAATTCTCCAAAGCTTTATAATGAAGACTACTTAGAAAATATGTCAACAATCATAAAATTAATGTCCCTTTCCATGAGTGTTTTGAATATGGCTACAAAGGAGGGTATAGTTTTAAAGGAAGATGGTGACCCGCTGCTTCGGGTAAGTTAGGACGATATTTAAATAAAACCCATATTCAGCAAAATGTCAGGGGTCCTGGATAGGTTAAAGTATAGGGTATTTTCGGCCTAACCGTAAACAAACCACAAATTCAGAGACAAGTATAGAACACTACACTAACAAACCTCGAATTTAGAGATAGGTGTACAAGGACACTATCGTGCAGTTGAGCATTCAGGAACTGGGAAGCTTTCTGTACACATACATGCAAAAGTGAACACTCTTTTACGAGATCTGAGGTTTCCACAGCGCTGATGTTGATTCACGTCAAGTGTTCCTGAAAGCAATGAATTCCTACGAAACGTTGGGAATCAATAACGTTACTATTCGGTCTAGCAACCCATTACGACTTGAATTCACAAACATTCTTTTGTTGCAGTACACAACTCACGTCTAGCGAAACGAGATGCAGCAAATTCCTCTTGTTAACATCTGCTGTCACTACTGCATGTCCATTTGGCATGGCAGGAAATGATTCCGTCATTAATCTATACAAGCGATGCAATCTAATAAAGAATCTAATATCAGTTCCCGATTGCATTATTAATTTTACATTTACAGCATCTTAAATGGACTGTAATAAATACATACTTTGCACCAGATCAACCACTGTCACATTACATACTGAAATCGGACGCAGCACAGTTTTGTATCATTTCACCTAACAGACCCCTGGGCAACCTCGTCACTTGCTATAGAATTTACACACTTCGCATACCACAATCGGGTATATTTATGACGCTCACAATCTTGCAGACGATAAGGATCTTGTATCACTCAGATCGGAAGAACAATGATTTGCAGTCCGGACGCCGAACGTGAAATCAAAGGTGTATACGGGATTAGAAGATCATATCACAAGTTAATTTCATTAGAACATTAAATTTTGAGTTATTTATCATTACAACATAATAGACTACGTCGCTACTTCCAAAACTAGAGTTTCTCTTGTATTACATAACAATATATGCTCTTCAACTTATCTTTTACAAACAAAACAAAATCTGTACTTTGTTATGACAATTTTCAGCCTTAATATTTCCAATATCCAGAAAAAGACATTCTGTCTCCTTACCATGCATCATAACGTTATCTACTCTAACATAAGCAATGCAAGTAAAGAATCAGTTCACTCAGAACAACGGAATGTAAGTGTAAACGAAATAACAATGACCATGGACGCACTTACCTATTTGTGACTGGGCAGTATGAAATGACCCCACTTGGATTATGAACTGCGCGTGGCGGACATCTGATTTCCCCTCCTGAACAGCACTAGAGATTTCAACACGCTTTAGTAACCCCAGGTTCCCTTCCCTAAACACCGTACCTTACAGTCAACTCGTCTACACACAACCCACAGCACACTCGCACGCATCTTGTCACGGCATACTTAGCACTCTGGAGCGACGTGAACTCGCCCTCAGTCTGTAAGAATGCAATATGGCGGACAGGTATATGATCGCGGGTGCGCGCTCTAGTGGTGGCGGTCGATGTCACGGATAAGAGCTCAAGCGATTACGTCATCGGAAGAGGGGGTGAGCGATGGTGGGGACAAATTTACCATACAATGTACAATCTGCAGTTTTTGATTATTCAACGTGCAATATCTGGGACTGAGTTACAGTAATTTTCAGTTGCTGGAATGTTGTAGGAATGTGGTCGCGCGACAATTTCAGCGGCTATCAAATCAATATCAGAACACGTCTCCCACTCACTAAACAAGCAGTGGCGACGAGCAGCGTGAATGAATTCAACAGTGTGCACTTTCGCCTAAGACCCATCTACTTGCTGCGGTGTAGAACGTGTAATTTATCTGCTGACGTCCGGCTGGAGAAACTGGTTTTCAGTAGGCGCCCAGACGTCGATCAATAACTCCAAACGACGACGCGGCGGCTGCATCGTGCGTCGTATATTATCTAGTTACTGTGTAAGCTGCAAAAGAGCTTGGCCCATGGAAGGAAACTACGCGTGAAAAAATATATTTATTTATTTAGTTATCTTTATTATATAACCTGCCGACCTGACAGTCTTGAAAGTAATCGAAGACACATATTAGTATAAATGCCAGCAGAACTGTCAGGATCTTCTTCCCGCTACCAGTATGTAAACGAATACAGAGTGCGCTTTGCCGGTGGCAAAATCTCCAGAGCATAACTTACGCATTCCTGCGTCCTGAATGCGTCTTTAAGGTCGATTATAGGCAAAAGAATAACTTCGCCTTAACATGTAAAAATGATGGTCACAACTATTTATGTGATACTTTTGTGACTTATCTCTAACCCTCTGTGTGTAGACGTTATAATGTTGCATTTTCCTTTGTTTCTCAGTTCTGTTTTGCTCTGTTTTTAGAATATATCCGAAAATGAGTTATTAATGAACTGATTTAACTGAGTTACAGTCGATGCATCTGCTCTTCTTTTCAGGCCAGCCAAGAAACGGAAGGAAGATTCGGAGGATAATTTAAATAGTCCACGACCGCTTCTTCGCACATCTTTTAAAGTTCGTCATTTAGTAATCATCCTATCATAACCTGACAAACAGCATCATTTGATAAATTAATAAATAAACAACAAATGGAATATTATTTATTTTTTTACGTTTTGTTGACCGCGCATCCTAATATAATGATAGTCTTCTTTTTATCAACTTGATGAACAAATTCTTTATTTTATTACATTTATTACGTTCCTCTACATGTTTCGAGCACTATTGTGCTCATCTTCAGGAGGACAATTGTATTAATACAGCATCTGGTATCGTCACTCTCGTAACCTGTGTACTGAACAGTCACCCAAAGAGAGTGACGATACCAAATGCTGTGTTAATACAATTGTCCTCCTGAAGATAAGCACAATAGTGCTCGAAACATGTAGAGAAACGTAATAAATGTAATAAAATAAAGAATTTGTTCATCAAGTTGGTAAAAAAAATACTATCAACAAATGGAATAGTTCGTATGGGGTTAACTTTCTCTTTGTCACCGTTGTCCAATAGAAGGAACTGGTGCAGTACCTGCTTGGTGAGGTCCGTTAGGTAAAGTTACTACTTCTCGTCAGAAGTCCATGCATCATCATCATCATCATCATCATCATC
>Ga0131853_10014368_pt1 | contig 14515 bp, 16 predicted proteins | sample TergutLab28metaG_FD_92764 | JGI IMG/M metagenome (GOLD analysis project Ga0131853, IMG submission 92764) | Labiotermes labralis P1 segment gut microbial communities from Petit-Saut dam, French Guiana - Lab288 P1 (version 2) (version 2) | ecosystem: Host-associated > Arthropoda: Insects >... | reverse complement strand
TTATTATTATTATTATTATTATTATTATTATTATTATGTAGGTGAAATATGTGGGAGGAAAATATTTTGGTCTGTTTTAAGTTTACACAGTTCTAGCATTTACTTTCGCAGACAAAAGCAAATAACTATATTTTTTCTTCAGAATCACAAAATCTGGAAATTTTTGCGTCAATAATATGAAGAACGAGGGCAAATCACTCTGGTTTGCATTAACGAAATCTGAACTCACATTTCTCACCGCCTTATACAATTTTCGCTACAAAAGCCAAAAGATTACTAGACTAATCTGAAATTCTGAAGAGGCTTTTCCAATATCTGGTGTGTCCATTTTGCTTAGTGACTGCTATTGAAAGAACGGGGAGAAGTTGGAAGAGATACGTAAGATAGCTTACACCACTTGACTTAATATTTACCACCTATATATTTCAAACCACCCAATTGTGATGGAGACCTTATACATATGACATTACGTATATAAGTAATTCTGTTTCTAGAAAACACTTCTGTTTCTTGATTTGGGTACATGAAGAGCAGTCCCCTTCAAACCTTCATTATCTGTATAATCTCATAGTATCATTACCTGTTATTTTACATCCAATTTTCTATAATATGGAATTCGCTGTCCTTTCTCGAGGCCTGGTTTCTATAACAGGCTAAAATACAGTAGACGTAACTAGTTAAAACGAAAGACATGGCAACTGAAACTTGTATGCCAGCATTTGTCCAAAAATCAGCGAGTTGCCACTTCGAATATATTCTCGTATCATCAGAACTGCCAGCAATGCAATCGAATGACAATAACTTTAAAGGAAATAAAGAATATGACTCGTCTTATGATAAATACAACAACAAAAATGCAACAATCGGTCTTTGTATCGTAATACCACAGAAGGGAAGTGCGTCGCGTCTTTCATAACAATCAGTATAATTCTTCCCTCCATACGCATTACGGGGTTAGACGATGCAGTTCACGGCACTACATTTGCAAGCATCAAGTGGCTGAATCGCTGAAGGGCTAGAGGTGCCTCGAATTCCACACGTTCTGCAATCTATACACTTCCCACGTTCGTTACGCTTTCAGACTAACCCCATTCAGCTGTCCAAATCGTCACCTGAGCCACAATAACTGTTGTCTACTCGTGGTGGCTTTAAACCGCCACATGACACAACACACTGCATCATGCCGGCTAACGATGAATGTTCGTGTGGGTAAGGTAGAAGGGTGAAAGAATGGGAGGAAGGACACACAGATGGACGGCTGGATGGAATGATGGGTCACTGGGACTGACAGTGTGTGGGATAAACTGGGTGTTAGACAATTTCATGTGTAGGCGGTTAGGCAAGGAGCCATATGGGTAAAGCAGGACAACGTGACATGAAGGATATTTCCTTGAAGTAGGTTACGGCAGGTTTACTCCACATTGGTTTTCTCTCTGACAGTTATAATCCTCACATTTCTCTTGGGAACCATTGCATTTTATACAGTGTTTTCACGAAAAAAGCAAATGATACTACCAAAATTATCTGAAACAAAGAGACTAAAATATTTGCATTGCAGCACGTTTGTTTAAAAATCAGATTTAATTTTTATTTTGAAAAACTTATTCAAGTGAAGAAAATATTTTAAGTGTTTTATTTTGACATTTGTTTACTTCACTTTCCCTAATTTACTATCGCCATCTTTTCTTTTCGTCAGAACTTTGGTTCAATATAGTCATCTCAGAACACATTCCAGTCACTTTTTTGAAAGCATTCTCCCTTGAGACAGAAATAATATCCTACTATTGATATCACTGTTGTGACTTTTACTTTCTGCCGCCAATTCATCACCATATTAGTTTCAGACAATCCCTTTCCTTTGAAATATTTGTGTTTCCATCCGGTATTTACGGTAGTCTTAAACAAGCAAGGTAAAAAATGGTACGAAATTGATATAAAAGTGAAAGAGACCCTGCAATAGTTTTGAAGAGCGCTTCTGGTACAGAAAGTGCTGTTGTCGAGTGTATAAACATGGGAGATACACTTACAGCTTCAACGCTGCAATAAAAAAATATATATATCGAATTCATTAAAAGATACATGCTGCTTTAAGCAATAATTTTACAGTGCAATGACAAGTACAGTAGAATTAAACATGTCCGGATTAATTGCGACGACGAAACATTCGGATATGCAGAAAATCCGGATAATTGGATTTTTCTTTAAAAATAGTCTACATTGGCAGTTTTTAGTGGGAAAAAATGTCTATAAACTGTTATTTTGGGCTACATATTTATTTACGTACAGGCAAAATATTAATACACAATTTCTTATATGTATTTGACAATTGGGGGAAAAATTTAAGCCATAGAATGGTGTAATACAATTACAGTAAGAAAATGTTTGACTTACGGATTTACTTGACGAAGTCAAGGACAGTTTTCTGCTTCGTTGTCGAAGTACGTTTCCTTGCAGCCAAGTCACGGATTCGTTTCTCCTGAAGCAGTTGAATTGTGTCGCATTTCTCCTGCCGCTCCATCCAGGCGAGAGCTAAGTCCAAAGCATGAAGAGCATCGCTGTATGAAGGAATGTTTTCGTCTCTTTATCGACGTCATCTTCTTTGTCGTCTGCATTCAGTTCCTCACTTCTTAAATTTTCCACAATCTCCTCGTCGGTTATGATGTGGTAACCGGTCATTCTAGTCTGCAGGTCCAAAATGCGATGAACTAGGAATTTTAGAGTCAATGTTCGCCAGTTTTCTTTCGTTCAATTCTACTGATTCTGTACTGGGTTCACTTTGTGAAACCCCTTTTTTACAGTATGTACCTGTGTCTAAACTTGTCGACCACGCCTTATTTGAAGTTATAGAAGCCACAACACTCTACTGTACTTGATCCGATAACCGGTAATTTCAAGGAAGGGTACTTTTGTAGAATTCTCGACAAATTTACTCGAAGGCCCGAGCCGATCCGGAAAACCAGCGTCCAGATAAGTGGAATTTGCTGCTGGTAGAAATATTTCAGGTTACCCAACAGCGGATATTCAATTTTTGTTACCGGCAGTTAGATATATATATACACGTATATAATCTAAACTACAAAAAACATTCAAGCTTTCAAAGGTCTCTAACTGCCGGTAACAAAAATTGAATATCTGATGTTGGGTAACCTGCAATATATACATTATATATATATAGTATTAGCACATATAGTGTGCCGGGATAGCTCAGTTGGTATAGGAACTCGCTACGGGCTGGACGGTCCGGGGTCCAAACAGGGTGGGGGCGAGATTTTCCGCACCCCTCCAGACTGGCCCTGGGGCCCACCCAGCCTTCTATACAATGGATACCAGGGCGTGGCGTTGACCACCCACCCCCATCTAGCGCCGAGGTTAAAGAAAGAATAGAGCTATACCTTTACTCCCCTTATGGGCCTTCATGGCGTTTTATAGAGTGACCTTCATATATATACATATATATATATATATATATATATATATATATATATATATATACACACACACACACACACAGAGTCGTATATATTGAGGGTGATGCTGAGCGTAAAGGACTAAACATTTAAAAAAAACACTTTCAGGGTCCTTTCTCACGCAGATTTTTTTTAAAGGAAATTCAAGTAGGTTGTTTAAAAGCCTGAGTTGGCAAGGAATGTGTAGAAAACAGTTTTTATAACACATTAAGTGGGAGATGATGATGATTAATAATAATAATATAGTGCAGCAGGAGCTGCAGCCGCTAACACCGTAGTTTTGCAATATGAAACTCAGTGATATGATAAAATACAATAACCTCTTTCAAAATGGTTCAGCATGACGGCGTACGGGGAGGGGTAAATATAAAACTTGAAATAGAATGGTGTCCACCAATAATCCGCGGCCTACTCAACCCCAGTTCGTTGGTGTTTTTTGACCTCATTACCCGTTGTTACGAAACAGAGGTTTCTGTATCGCTCACTTCTTCAATCGAATACCAGAAAGGCATACTGTTAAGACCATAACAACCTTCTTCAAGTTCCATACTTATTCATCATTAATATTTTTATCAAATATTATCTGACGCCGTATAAAATTTGAACTTGAAGCTGCAGCGTAAAATGATTTAAAACAAACAAAACATAAAAAATTCAAGTCATATGTAACGTCATATTTCTTTTAATTACAAGAATAATTTTATACACTAAACACACTTACCATAATATGTGTTTTGAAAATAAATTTTGAATGCAGACATATAACAAAAACAACAGCCACTGAAACAGCAGGCCCTATTAAATTCACTAAATTCCTCTAACTAAAGTCAATAAAACCGAGCTCGTACTGTGCAAACACATCCGGTCTGCATATGCTTCCTACTTGATGCTGTAGATATTGAAGGTAGTAACAAAACACCTCATACGATTGTCCATTAATCATAAGGTGAAAGCTGACAAACAGCTAGGCAGAAACTATTCTACACAACGTTTAAAACAGGACTTTCAAAAGCTCTCATGCTTAACTAATTAAACTTGTATTATGTAGCCTGCAGTATACAGAATATGTAACGTGGCAGGTATGGATCACCGGGCTACTCTGTTGTAGTGTACAGTCTGTGATTCAACAAGCGGAAATGTGTGTTTGAAGGAGTACACGCATATTTCAAGAAAAAAATGTGTTCTCTTTGAACCTCTTAAATGCTGTAGTTCATTTGTTTCAAATATGGCGACGCTAAAGAAATAATCTTTGACAAATAAATGGGAATCTTTGACAAATCTTATGTCAGTGGTTTTCACAAAAAAACCTTCCATTAACTTAGTATTTACCTTAGAGCTTTGGTGGATATTTTGATATAAAATTTGCACAGTATAAACAATCTGTAAAATTAAATAACGTGATGGGTAATAATAATAATAATAATCTTAGATATATTCTTTCGTTGATACCCTCGCTGTTCTACCTACTACGAGGGTATGCTGATAATTCCTTGGCCCGACCAGGAAGGAAACAAGCTACAGCGATCAAACTCGGGATTTATTCAACATAGTTCCCAAGAAGCTCAATATACTTCTTAGCCCATTGCTCTAACTTTCGCAAGCCACTCAAAAAAAATCGGAATGTTGTCCGTCCAACCAGGTCTCCGCGGCTGCAATGACCTCCGCTTCGGAAGAAAATTGTTTTTTTCAGTCCAGGGAGCAGGTGGTAGTCCGACGGGGCCCGATCCGGAGAATAGGGTGGGTGATCAAGAAAATGGAAGGCCAGTTTCTTCTGGGTTGCAAGTGCCCGGTGAACCGGGGCATTATCGTGCAAGAACAATACCCCATTGGTGAACTTTCCGCGGCGTGTTTCCTTCAAAATGTCCTTAAATTGCACCAGCAGTGTTGAGTAATACTCCGCTTTAATAGTTTGGCCCTTTGGAAGATAATCAATGAGGAGATGCCGTCTTGATCCCAAAAAAAATCGAGATGATAATTTTTCCAGCGGATTTATGCGCTCGGAATTTTTTTTGGGGGGGGGGGCGGGGTGAGCCGCTATGCCGTCATTCCCTTGATTGTTGCTTTGTCTCCGGGTCATAATGATATAACCAGATTTCGTTTCATGGTCACCAATCGCGACAGGAAATCATTTGGATCGCGCCGAAAAAAATCCAAAATTGCTCAGACGAATGGCACCGTTGGCGTTTTTGATCCGCGTTCAGGCATTTCGGGACCCATTTCGCAGAGAGCTTCCGCATGTCCAGATCTTCATGAATGATGGACGCAACCCGCTCATGTGAGATGCCCAGTTGCTAAGCTATTGATTTAGCCGAAATCCGGCGGTCTTCCAAGATTAGCTCGTGAATTTGATCAATAATCTCCGGAGTGGTCACTGTTTTGTTTCGTCCAGGACGAGGCGCATCACATGTGGAAAAATCACCACGTTTAATCTGGGTCACCCAGTTTTAGACGGTGGCATATGATGGTGCATGTTCCCCTAATGTTTCCCTCCGAATGGCGTGAATTTCCTTCGGCGCCTTGCCTTGTAGGAAAAAAACTTGATGACAGCACGCGTCTCCACGTTGTTGAAATCGCGCGCGTCGCCTGACATGCTTCCTTTCAGCTTCTGTAACAAGAATAGACTTGCAATTCGGTACATGAACAGATCCCTCTTTCCAACGATACTATCGATTCCGTCCTAAGACATCGGGAAGTAGGACGGGCTAAGGACTTATCAGCACCACTCGTGTTTGTGTCCAAGCTTATTTTATATACCGCAAATTAAACCGCCAGCAGGGACATCAGTAGCGACTTAAAGCACGCAGCGTATGATGATCGAGATTGTTCATGATTCTACAGCAACAGGCGTGACCAAAGTAGTTTGATAGGCTGTTGTACTGAGATATGGGAAGAAAATTGAGAAACTAACATATTATTGTTTTTCTTGTAGAGTCCCTTTAAAAAAAACCCCCGTCACTGAAGGAAAGATGGTAAGGAGGGGAAGACGAGGAAGAAGACCTAAGCAGCTACTGTATGATCTTATTCAGAAGAGAAGATATTGATTATTGAAAGGGGAAGCACTTCATGTGGGCAGCTCGCTCTGGAATAGTCTGTGGACATGTCGCAAAATTAGACCAAGTAAGGAATGAATAAAATGTTTAAAACACATTATGTCTATAACAGCGTAAGGGTGGTGTAGAGTGTAAAGTGACATTACTGTGTCATCTAGAGCTACTGTTTTGCGGCAGCACTCCACAAAATAATGCGGTCTACAACATGCAATATTATGTCGTTTATCGTTACCGTCTGTTTTTGTTATCGTTCCTGAGTTTTCATATGGATTTCGCAGAAACGAAACAGAAACTGGTGGACAAACATCTCCCCTTACAATATTTTGAAGCACTAGTCTTTTAATGGGTCACGCGGTGGCCCAGTTGGTTGAGGCACTGCGCTACAAGCTGGAAGGTTGTGGGTTCAATTCCTGATGGTGTCTTTGGAATTTTTCATTGACATAATCCTTACGGCCGCACTATAGCCCTGGGGTTGGCAGCCTCTAACAGAAATGAGTACCAGGAATATTTCCTGAGGGATAAAGGCGGCCGGTGCGTAGGGCTGACGACCTTACCACCTTCAAGTGCCGACTGCCTTGAAATCTAGGAGCCTCGCCCTCCTGGAACCCTCGGGGCATGTCCAGGCCTGTAATGGGATTGCTTTACCTTTACTAGTACTTTAATAATTTTGGGGGTTGAGCCGTTGCCCGATCTTTCAGTTGAACATAAACACAACATCAGCTGTGGCCTCTTCCACTAGGTTATCTATGCTGATATTCCCATATGATTGCATTTTGCAAATTGGCTTTCGTGTAGAGTATGGATTAGTTCACCCTGGAGAATTGGGTGCTTTGTAATACATAGCCGTAAGTGAAAAACATTTCCAGCAGGAAGAGTCACAGGAAATTTAACAGATATTCTTCTGGTTTTCAGATCTCCTCTCCCCCCCCCTCCAAAAATTCCCATATAATAATTTATCGATAAAGAAAGAACAAATTAAGTGTTAATCTGAAGAAAAATAAGTCTTCGGTACGGAATATTAAAGAATTAAAATCTGGCCGAAATGGAAGCTGGGCTTCTACACTGGTCCAGTAGGTCTTTTAAACTTCTCTCACAAGAAGCGGGAGTTTGAGGTGGATGGCGAGAAGTGTTATGAATAGAGTGTTCATATAAAAACCAAACTCCTGTTCCATTCTCAGCTATACGACTCGGTTATTACTTAGTAATTAACGAACTTAATGCACAAATTCTTCTTCTATAATAAGTTTATTATATGCCTCTACATGTTTCGAGTACTATGTGCTCATCATCAGGAGGTCAAAATTGTATTATACAGCATCTGGTATCATCACACTCTGTAGGTGGCCGTCAGGAGCACAGGTGCACCGGACGACCACCTACAGTTGCGATGATACCAAATGCTGTATTATACAATTTTGACCTCCTGATGATGAGCACATAGTGCTCGAAACATGTGGAGGCATATAATAAACTTATTATAAAACAATCAGTTGTACATTAAGTTGGTAAATTACTAATACTATACTGAGATGCACGGTCAGCAAAACATAAAAAAAAATCTCTTATTACCGTCTTCAACAAAACAAACTGATTCTGGGGAAAAAAAAAAAGAAATAGCTTACATAAGACGTTGCACTGAATCGTGCAGAAAGTGTTGTCTGGTGTTGGTTACAAAAACGCATAAAATTCCGTATGTAATTTGCAGATTGACATAAATGAAGCCGTGGGTCCTAGGACCACATTTCGAGAAATACTGATCTAGACGACTTGACATCGTGGGTCTCACCTTCAGAACTGGGGACGGGCATTTCTATTTAACAAGTAAATAAAAGTATTCGTGATAAAGGTTTGAAACAGTGGTGCATATAAATCATGTATCCCATCAAATAACAGACACTGAATTCATTGATTCGGGTAACAGAGCTCACGCAATTACGTCAATTTCTTTACAGAAGACTGTAACGAACTTATATCATCTTCCTCACCGTTTCACGTTTTGCAATTTTTTCTTACTTTGTGAGGGAAAAAAAAGAATGGACGTGCGAGGGACGTTGAGTGCTGATTCGCAGAGCAATTCAGCCGAAAATGTTATGGGAATGTTTCTTATAAAACAACCTAAGTCCCCAAAAAAAATTTTCACGAAAATTCGTCATGCAAGAAAAGAATTATTCCGTGAGAAGGATGGGCGTACAGAAGGGACAAAGCTAATAGTCGCGTTTCGTAAATTTTTTAAAGGGCCAAACAAGAAGCATTTATTACCAAATCTTATAATGTTTCAGATATATTATTTACAATATGAAAAATTTATTTTTCCAAAATAATTTAATTTGGAATTATGCGTAGCTATAATAATACTAATTCATATGATAACAATAAGTATAAAAATATTTGGTTATTGCATTGCAATATAAAGTAAATTAAAATGTTTTTGTTGCTATATGAATAACCCTATTTCCTATATGATTATGTAGTTTAGTGTCCCAATTTATAACGCTTGTGTTATAGAACATCACATCTTTTTATTTCCATGCCCCAACAGTCCCTAGAGGGCGAGGGTCTTCTCATTATCGAGGCTTCACGACCACAATCAGACACACCACACTCGGTAGGAATCCTCTGGACGAGTGATCAACACGGGTCACACAGCGCTCACAACGGAGAGACATCCGTGTTCCCAGCGGGATTTGAACCCGCAAGCCCAGCAAGCAAGCTGCAGCACACCTACGCCTTAGACCGCGAGGCCACTGGGATTGGCGCACCACCTCATTATAAGGTTAATATCAACACAAAAAAGAACAGCATTTCTTCCTATCGCCCCATGTCAATGAACTCGAATTAGGTCTTCACGCAATTTCATCACCTTCCACTTCGGTGCGTCACCATAAAAACTGCCCTATCAACTCATAAAACACAGTTTTCCTCAATGCTTTGTTTTTAGGCTTCTTCGCAAAACAATTGTAAAAACGGATTATTAGCTTCACAATTTGTCTGTCTGCCTGCCTTGCCGTATAAAACAACTCGACTCCTGTCGAAAGGACTTCCCTGAATTTTTACGTTAAGGAATTTCAATAAAAACTTTAGCGTCTTTCACCTTCGAGGTAAAACTGTTACAGTAAGCCTGTTAGTGCTCTCCTTTGACTGCCTGGCCCCAAAAATAAAGGCATTGGGCCCTTCGAAACGTCAGAAACCATCTACCGAACAACACAATGTAACATCTCAGAATACTTAAATCTTCAGTAACTAGTCTTGGTCGGTATAAAAAAAATTATATTTACAATGTGGACTTTTCTTTGTATCCAACCCGTGCAAAAGATTACACTTAGCGACTTTTTATAGGAACTGGCTCGATTTCCATTTAAAAAGAGAAGACAGAAACCTGCTCCGAAACGTCGGCAATTTTAACACTTTGACGTGCTGTGACACCCAGAGGGGTTTAAAATGAATATGGTAAGCCGCGGTAGCATTACAGTTTACTGACAAACAGGTGCCTGATATTTTATGAAAGAACGGACGAACAAATGGAAATTGTTAAAGCAATTAGGGTCTAACACGTGCTTGTGAAACACGTTTCAAAGTTACTCGACTCATTCGTCACGAGCTGTTCAATTAGCAGAAGCAGACACTGTCAACAGGGAACGGTCTATGATACGTCCCAATTTCGTTACATAAAGCTGACGGACGCATGCGTCCCTCCCGGTTACACATTTGTAAAGCGAACAGTAAGTAAAGAGTCCCGACATTCTATTAAGTCGTAAAAACCAAACTGATCACAACGTGAATCCGACGTTTATTGGACCGTGCATCCTTGTGATAACTGAAGAATAAAAAACGATCTAGACGTCACTTATTTTTTTATTGTACTTCTTATAGTCTTAACATGTTTCGGGCACTACTATGCCCATCATCACGAGCTCGCGACTATGATGTTGATTACCACATTGGTCGTTTCGTTCTTGGTTTGTTGTATGTTGGAAGTTAGGCGCGGTTAGGCTGGAGTAGTGTCCGGGCTGCAGGCTATAGCCCGAAGGTTCATTACCTCATTCATAAGTGCCCGCCACCTGTCCCTATCTTGAGCCAGCTCGTTCCAGTCCATAACCCCCACATACCACTTCCTGAAGATCCATTTTAATATTATTCTCCCATCTATGCCTCGGTCTCTCAAGTGATCTCTTACCATCAGGTTTCCCCACCAAAACCCTGTATATGCCTCTCCTCTCCCCCATACGCGCTACATGCCCCGCCCATCTCATTCTTCTCGATTTTATCACCCGAACAATATTGGGTGAGGAGCACAGATCATTAAGCTCCTCATTATGTAGTTTTCTCCACTCCCCCTTTACCTCCTCCCTCTCAGGCCTAAATATTCTCCTCAACACTCTTTTCTCAAACATCCTCAGCCTACAATTCTCGTCATTATGAGCGGCCGAGTTCAAGTTTCACACCCATACAAAACTTCCTTCAGCTTACGAGACACAAAACGGACGACATCCCTGCAGAATTAATCTGGCACAAATACATAAACGTCAGTTCTCACGACGTATAAAAGAGTGACTCGCGCTTCAAGTCTTCTGGGATATAACGTAATGTCAGTGGTTGAATAGTTCCTCACTTCTCTAACGACCTCATTCGTCCCTCTTCGGGGTGAAGTTTTGACTGCTTCGCCATGAAGAAGGCATCGCCATCCTGCAAAGCGTAGAGGACTCCTCACCTAAAGACACGGCGCCATGTGTCAGAAAATTTGGGTCTGCAGAAGCACGGCTCTCACAACGTCCAATCTCATGAACCCGTGCCGCCATTACAAACCAAACAACAAATGCCTTTTAGGAAATAATCGCTGTTTGTTCCGCAAATCGTAGGCAAAATTGTAAGTATATTCCGCGGGTAAAGTTTAGTGTTTGTGGTTGTCAGAGCAGGTGGCGGCGTACGGTTACAACTGGACATTAAATTGTTGTGTCAGGTGAATATGACAGCCATTGGTTATGCGGATTGTGGTCGTCAGAAGCCTGATACAAAAAGAATTCGCTTCCGAGCAGCTAACACAAAATTTGGTAACTGCAATAAATGTGAAAATGTACTGAACGCCTTAGCGTGGGTTTTATATTCAGTGATATAATAGAATATCCGTAAAAGAATTCATTCATTTAGTAGTCTGTCTTACGACAGGTCCAAAGTCTCTTCCAAAGCGATCTCGCCACGTAGTGCGATCTAGAGCTTCCTCTTCAAATGAGAGTATCCTCTTCTTTCCTTAAGGTCATCCGGTAGCTTCCTACGTCTTCTTCCTCGTCTTCATTCACTTCTATCCCTCCTTTTATCTTTCCTTCAATAACCCCTTGTAGAAGGCAGTTTCTGCGCAAAAAGTGACCAATCCAGTTAGCCTTCCGTTTACTTAGTTCGTGTAGGATATTCCTTTGCTCCTTGACTCTAAGTAATTCTTCTTCATTTCTCACATGATCGGTCCAACTGATCTTCTCCATCCTTCACCAGCACCAAATTTCAGAACTTTCCAAGTGTTTCTGAACTACTGCCCGAATCGTCCAAGTTTCAGCACCATATAAACTATGTTCCTAATGTAGCACTTTACTAGTTTCTTCTTCAATATTAAGTCTAATGTACTAGTAAAATTAGCCCTCTTCTTGTTGAATGCAGCTTTTGCCATAGCAATCCTAGATTTAATTTCACAAGTACATCTTCCATCATTTGTTAACATGCTACACAAATATTTAGATATTTAAAAGAGTGTTCTGTCTTAATTAGATACATTTGTATAAGACCAACGTACAGCAATTTTGTATCCCTTGTAGAACAACTATACAGTTTTTACAAGATTATATTTTATTACACAGGGTAATCGAAAAGTTGCGCAATAAAAATTTAAAAATAAAGAATAAAAATAACTCAATACATTAGATTACATATTAAAGATTTTCGCGGAGTTTTCACTAAAAATTGTCGGATTTTTTCTACATTCACATCATTTAACACAGTAAGGCGTCCTGCCAGTTTTCCATCATCCACACTACCTGTTCCACGAAAACCGGTTACTACACGAAACACTGTTGTCTATTTGGCACTTGATACTTCCGGAAGGCACACTTAAAATCATCCTTGCATTTAAAATAGGACTGAGATTGAAAATACTATTCAACAATAAGACACGTCGCGCTTGTGCAAAAAAACATGACGGTCGGCCCACAGTTTTAAAGCCACAGTTGGGATCGCGTGAGGTTACGTGACCCGTGCTTCGCGTATATTCACCCACCAATTCAACTTCACCGCACTAATTCCTAGCTAATACTAAAAATCAAACTTAGGGTTGCGCGACTTCCGATCACCCTGATTTTCAGTCAACATTTTTTTTTAAATGTACATATGCTTAAATTTCAGAAATGTGCAAATATTATTACGTGAAACAGTATAGACTATGTGTATTGTTTATTGGGTTAATTGAAAGCTTAGATAAAATGATGAGTGTGAATTACCAAGACGCTTTGTAGGTAGTTTTTCACTCTTTCATAGGCCACGAAGGCCCTTAGTGTGAGTAGAGGTATAGCTCTAATCTTTCTAGGAGCTCGGCACTTTAGACAGGGGTGGGGGGTTAGCCCCACGCCCTGACCGTCTTTACCCCCGAGAAAGACCCGGTATCCTCTGTACAGGAGGCTGGGTGGGCTCCAGGGCCCGTCTGGACGGGCGAAAAATCTCGTCCCCACCGGGATTCGATCCCGGACCGCCCAGCCCGTAGTCAGTCGCTATACCGACTGAGCGACCCGACGCTTTGTTATATTTTAAAAAAATAAAGGATGATTTACAAAGGAATGAATTTACACTGACAAACAAAATAAAAATGGGTAAAAGAAGTACAGTAATACTGTGGTGTGGGGTATGGCGAAACAGCGCGTATCGGGCCTTAGCCTCATGTCATATCCTTCGGGTTTCGTGATGCGTGACTTTTACAGTGAGGGGTTATCAGCTCCTCGCCCAAACCCCAAACTGGAGGACCAGGTCTCGGTATTTATGACCCCGGAGACAAAGTTACCCAGATATACTCCCAGCCAGTGGGTAGCTCGGGACCTCGGGAGCGCCATTTCCCGTAATCACAATAATTGTGAGCCCCTGAGGGTAAAGTAATATTGTACATGATAAATTACAGTAAAGTCAAAATCGTGGTCATCCTGTTTACGTCTATCAGTAAATAACGTGTAATTTAGTATCTGACTCATTATGAACTCAACTATCTGGGAACTGAGTTGCTTCCCTTCGCTCCATATTCGAAACTCGTACTGGCAAGAAAATATGCCAAGCGTCCAGTAAACCCGACAGCTTCCGTATTCGTCCAAGGTGCATGCAGTGTGTGTGTGTGTGTGTGTGTGTGTGTGTGTGTGTGTGTGTGTGTGTGTGTGTGTGTGTATGTGCGTACGTGTGAAAGAGCGGTGCGTCTCTCAACCATCTGATGCGTATCGAGGCCACTGACAGTTCCATAAAATGAAGGTAACTCAAATAACACGTAATAGTGCCCAAAACTTTAAATTATCGGAAATAATAGAACGGGGGGAAAAACTGTGAATAATCGTCTACATTCCAAACTCTTAATAATGAACGGCGACAATATATCCGTTCTTGACACGGTTGACGTGCATTTGGGTGTCATTTTAAAACCGGAGTTTACTGGTACAGTACGTAGTAACTGATTTGCCGGCTGGTGGCTTCAGTCTTGCCCCTTCTGTAAAAATGTGATTTTGTCATTAAGCAAGCAAATCTCGCATCATCGAATGCGAAAATGTTTAAAATAAAATCTGATTAATACATCAACCAACAAATGCACTTAATATAAAATGTAACTTATGACAAATATTAATCTCCTACATGTTTAAGAATCCTGGCGCCAGACTCCCTGAGGACGGCACCCCTGTTCCAAACTCCCTTAGGATAGCATCCCGGCGCCAGACTCCCTGAGGACGGCACCCCTGTTCCAAACTCCCTTAGGATAGCATCCCGGCGCCA
>Ga0131853_10014367_pt1 | contig 14516 bp, 19 predicted proteins | sample TergutLab28metaG_FD_92764 | JGI IMG/M metagenome (GOLD analysis project Ga0131853, IMG submission 92764) | Labiotermes labralis P1 segment gut microbial communities from Petit-Saut dam, French Guiana - Lab288 P1 (version 2) (version 2) | ecosystem: Host-associated > Arthropoda: Insects >... | reverse complement strand
TGACCCGGCGGATCGGATCCCGCCGTAAATAAATTCTCCAAAGGAGTACCCTGACCATGCAACAACATAGCAAAAACCACAGCAAAGTTCTATTTATCGCCCAGGCAGCCATCATCGCAGCACTTTACGCTGGTGTGACCCTCGCGCTTGGCGCAACGCCCATCCACTGGATTTCTTATGGTCCCGTGCAGTTTCGTATCGCCGAAGCGCTCACCATGCTGGCTGCGCTGACCCCCGCCGCGATCCCGGGTTTAACCATTGGCACTTTTTTCGCTAATCTCGGCAGCCCCTATGGCTGGCTGGATTTCGTCTTTGGCACACTGGCAAGCCTGCTTGCCGCCATATGCAGCTGGCAGTTGCGCAAGATTCAGTTCAAGCGCCTGCCCTGGCTTTCGGGCATGCCGCCGGTGTTATTTAATGCACTGGTTGTGCCCGCCGTTATCATCACCGCTGCTGGCCTTGAATGGTCGATTTTTCCGCTATTCGCCGCGCAGGTTGCGTTGGGGCAACTCGTGGTTGTATTCGGGCTTGGCCTGCCGCTGGTTGCCGCTTTGCGCAAAACAAAACTTTTCAACGAATCGAGGTTTTAAATTTATGCCCGCTGATTTTGCCATTTCACTTTCAAAGCTTGTGGAAGACAACGCTTATGAATACCTGCATCGCCCCGAGCAAGCCGCAAGGGTTTCGATTTGCTCAAAAGAAGTTGCCCGGCCCTCACTGGTGCTGGCGGGCTTTCCCGCGCATTTTAATGCCGAACGGGTGCAATTTTTGGGCAGCGCTGAACTGAGCTACCTTTCATCGCTGAGTGAGCCTGTGCAGGCAAAACGCCTGAAAACTTTATGTTCATTGCGCCCGGTGGCGCTTGTGGTTGCCCATAGCAACCCCTGCCCACCGAAATTGATAAAACTTGCAAAGGAATATGATGTCCCCCTGCTTGCAACGCAAGAAACGACGTCTGACAGCATGGCCTGGCTCATCTCTTATTTGGGCGTTGAATTGGCTGACCGCGTGACGCGCCACGGTGTTCTGGTAGAAGTTTATGGCCAGGGCGTATTGATTTTGGGTGAAAGCGGCGTAGGAAAAAGCGAAACGGCCGTAGAGCTCATCAAACGCGGGCACCGCCTTGTGGCCGACGACGCGGTGGAAATTAGCCGCATAAGCAACAAAACGCTGGTGGGTTCGGCCCCGTACAACACCCGCCATTTTGTTGAGCTGCGTGGCGTGGGGATCATCAACGCTCGGCGCATTTTCGGCATGGGGGCCGTGAAGCTCACAGAGAAAATCAACATGGTGATTCAACTTCAACCGTGGGATGAAAATCAGGTATATGACCGCCTTGGCCTTGATGAGCAGACGGTTGAAATCCTGGGTATCCCAGTGCCTATCTGCATCATTCCGGTAAAGCCTGGGCGCAACCTCTCAATTGTAATTGAGGCCGCCGCGCTCAACAACCGCCAAAAACTTATGGGTTATAATGCTGCGCAAGAACTGCTCAAGCAGCTTGGGATGGTGGATGAAGTTGTGCCTGAACAGCGGGAACTTGATGTGTGGGAGAAAAACTAAGTGGTTTACCGCTTCAATTGAAAACCAAAATTTTGAAGATTTCGCAAGCGGACGGGTGATTTATCATCGCTCCGGCTACCCAAACTTTCCGGTGCGGCTCATCGTGGTCAGAACAAAATCTCTTTGCGATTGAACAAATTGTTGGACACGATTATTCCTGTGTTGAACGAGAATGCTGTTGTGGCAATCAGCAGCGACAAAAGCCAGAAAATTACAAATCTCAACTGCAAACGCATTCAAAAAATATTGGCTGGCAAGCGAAAAATAGAATTATTGCGCAAGGAAAATGCCCATGACTTATGAACCTACCACAATATCAGCAACTGCCTTTGCAAAAGCGAATCAACTGGAAGAATGGCTGCATCTGTTTTTGGGCAGCGAGGGAAATAACCAGGCGTTTTCGGATGGCTTGAAGCTTCAGCCACGGATATATCACGCGCCACGTTTGATGAACTTAAATTTATTCGAGCGCTGCTGCGGGCCGGAGGGCGGTTTGAAGTATCAAATTGATGCTGGTGGTTTTCGCAAAAATGTGAAGGATATTATGCAAAAATACAAAGCTGGCAATTGGGATATGCCGCCGTTGATCATCAATTATGCCAATGAACAATATGAATTGAACGATGGCAACCACAGGTTTGAAGCATTGCGTATGCTGGGCATAACGGAGTATTGGGTGATTATTTGGGAAACACGTGCTTAAAGGCGCTGTTAAAACATAAACTACACACATAAGAGGAGCACTGCATGTATAAAATCGGCGTAGACTTGGGCGGCACCAACATTTCTTTGGGTGTTGTGGACGACAATTGGGCAATTATCGGCCGTGGCAGGCGCAAAACCCTCGCGGGGCGGCCAGCGCAAGAAATTATGGCAGACATCGTGGCAGCGGCTATGGACGCAATCGAAGCCGCCAAATTAAAACTTGAAGACATTGAAAGTGTTGGGCTGGCCACGCCCGGCAGCGTGGAGAAAGACACAGGCGTTATCACATTCGCAAATAACTTAGACTTTCACAATGTGCCCGCACGTGAATTGTTATCGCAGTGGTTTTCCTGCCCGATTTACCTTGACAACGACGCAAATTGCGCGGCGCTTGGCGAAGCAATTGCCGGTTGCGGAAAGGGCGTTGGCTCATTTGTTGCTATTACGCTGGGCACAGGTGTGGGCAGTGGAATTGTGATTGACGGCAAAATCGTCAACGGCGTAAACGACGCGGCGGGTGAATGTGGCCACATGGTTATTGATATAAACGGCAAGCCTTGCAATTGCGGCCGCCGTGGCTGCTGGGAAGCCTATGCCTCGGCCACGGCGCTGATGAACCAGGCGAGAGATGCGGGGTTAAACATCGAAAACGCAAAAGATGTGTTTGATGCCCGCGACGCAGGCAATGAACGCGCTGCGTTGGTTGTAGAACAGTATTTGCGCTACTTGGCTATAGGGCTTGGCAATTTAATCAATGCTTTGCAGCCCGACAAAATTTGCATTGGCGGCGGCCTTGCGTATCAAGGCGAAAACCTGCTGGCCCCTTTGTGTGAGCTGGTTAAGCACGAGCGCTACACCCGTTATGCCCCAAAACAAACCGAGCTTGTGCGGGCGGTGCTTGGCAATGACGCGGGGATTGTTGGCGCGGCGGCATTGACGAAATAGGAGCACCACCAATATGCTTTTGTGGTGCTTTCCTTTAGTGATTGTTGCAATGCAGTTGCTGCCGGCAGAACATGCATTCATCATTGGATTTATTTTGCTATTGCTTGGTTTAACGAAGCGTTTGAGAGCATTGCTCTTGTTTGGGCTCACGGTTTTTGGGTATTTATTTTGGTTGCTCGCAGCGCAATATTTTACAGCAACCATATCAAACCTGCCGCTGCTTATTGTTCTCAACAGGCTTGGTTTGATTGGATACATCGTTTTGTTTGCTATTTGGTTATGTGTTCAGCCATGCGCTGGATATTTAAAACCAGGGAACTTAAAGGCAACGCTGAAAGCTCCTTTCATTTGGTGGGGCGCAAGTGAATATGCTTGGCGCTTTGTGCTGATTGCTTGCTTTGCCTGGGTTGTTCCAACTGTAATTTTCACATTTCTGCATGGATATATATTTGAGTTCATGCCTTATGCCCTTTTGTTTGCTGTGATCAACCCTGTTTTTGAGGGAGTATTGTGGCATGGGCTTATTCTTGGGCGAGTGGTTGATTATGCAGGGGAGAAGCAAGGGTTGATTCTTTCTGCGGTTGCATTTGGGCTTTATCATCTTTCGTTGGGCTTTTCTGTTTGGGTTTGTTTGCTGTTTGCAATCGGAGGATTTTACATGGGCGGCCTTGCCATAAAAAGCAAAGGATTATTGGCGCCAACCATTTTGCACGTTTTCGTTAATCTTGCGCTCGTGTCATTCGGTATCATTTTTTAATATATAACAAATTATCCCGAAGCAGATACGCTTCGGGATAGTTTTTGCGGTTGTTTGTTCTTATTTGAAGAATGTGTAAAGTCCGCCAATCAGGGGCAATGGCTTCATTTCGCCTTTTGCAGCATTGATAATGCCAATGATGAAGAAAACAAATGTTGTGATGCTGAGCGCAAGGCCAACCAACATCATGATAAGGCCAAACACAGGAACAAAGCTCAAAATGGAAGAAACGATGTTCAGCGCGATACTGCCACCAAAACCAAAAACAGAAAGCAAAAGCCCTTGATTCAGGTGGAATTTCGTGAAGGGGGATTCCTCGTGTTTTTTCGTCAGCAGCGGCACCAGCCAAAGAATACCCAGGTAGCATAAAATGCCCATCAGCTTGTTGTCGTTCGCGTCTTTCGTTGGGTCAACCTCGACCACGGGGGCGTTGTCGTACTCAGACATGTTTTCATTACCTCCACACAAAAAATAAAAAATTCGTTATGTAAGTCACACAACTAAAATAGTATAACACAAAGTCCAAAGACTGTCAATAGTCTGTCAACATTTTTTTGATGGACAGCGAAAGAAACTATCTTGCAAATTGCGTTCAGTTGTAGTATAATAGAACCAGTAAAACATTAGAAGAGGAAAAACAATGCGCTTCACTAAAATGCATGGCATTGGCAATGACTACATTTATATAAACATGTTTGAAGAGGCGGTGGACGACCCCGCCGCGTTGGCAGTGCGCATCAGCGACCGCCACTTTGGGGTGGGAAGCGATGGCCTGGTGCTTATTTGCCCAAGTGATGTTGCTGATTTTAAAATGCGGATTTTCAATGCTGATGGCAGCGAGGCCCAGATGTGCGGCAACGCCACGCGCTGTGTTGCAAAGTATGTACACGACAATGGCATGACACAACAGAACCCAATCACACTTGAAACGCTGAGCGGCATAAAAACGCTTGCTATGCAAATTGAAAACGGCAAAGTGGTTTCTGTTACGGTTGACATGGGCGCGCCAATTTTGAGCCCCGCTGACATCCCTTGTGACTTTCCGGGCGAAAGCGTGATTTCTCAGCCGCTGGCCGACACGGATTATAACGTCACTTGTGTTTCAATGGGCAACCCACACAGTGTGATTTTTGTGGAAGACACAGATGCGCTTGACTTAGAGAAAATCGGCCCGCCGCTGGAACATCACCCGGTTTTTCCGCAGCGCATAAACACAGAATTTGTGCGTGTGCTTGACCGCAGCACTGTTCAAATGCGCGTATGGGAGCGTGGCAGCGGAGAGACGCTTGCCTGTGGCACGGGTGCATGCGCGGCTGTTGTGGCGTGCATACTCAACGGCAACTGTGACAAAGATGTTGATGTAACTGTGAAACTGCTTGGCGGTGACCTTGTGGTTCGCTGGGATAGCGAAAAGAACACAATATATAAAACCGGACCGGCAGAGTTTATTTGCACGGGGGAGTATGCATGAAAGAGACCCTGCACACCTTGCGCCTTGCTTTGCGTCCACTAACGATTGACGATTTCGAGGCTGTGTATTCTTGGGCAAGCAACCCTGCAAATGTGCGTTATATGGGATGGGGACCCAGCACCGAGGAGCAAACCCGCGCGTTTCTCGGCAAAGCCAAGCCTGGCCATGACTTTGCCGTGGTGCTCAAAGAAACCGGGCAGGTCATTGGCAGTTGCGGGATTTACCCCGATGATAGTAACGACACTGGAGAGCTAGGCTACATCACACATATGGATTACCACAAACACGGCTATGGTACAGAATTTGTGGCAGAGCTCATTCGCTATGGCTTTGAGGATTTGAAGCTGCGGCGCATTTTCGCGCCCTGTGCTGCTGACAATTATGGCTCTTGCCGTGTGATGGAGCGCAATGACATGCGCCGGGAAGCGACACATGTCAAAGCACACTGGGCGCGTATCGAAAAAAAATGGATTGACCAGGCAAAATACGCAATACTAGCGGAGGAATATATGTTATGACCATCAACCAAAATTTCAACAACCTGCAAAAGAGCTACCTGTTTGCGAACATCGGCAAAAAGGTGTGCGAATACAGCGCTGCGAACCCGGGGGCTGATATCATCCGCCTTGGCATTGGCGATGTGACCCGCCCATTGCCACCGGCTGCCGTTGCTGCTATGCACAAAGCGGTGGACGAAATGGCAAACGCTGAGACATTCGTGGGTTACCCCACAGACTACGGCCTGCACTTTTTGGAAGACGCGATTGCGGCCGACTATGCGCGCTTTGGCGTGAGCCTTGAATTGGACGAAATTTTCATCAGCGATGGCGCAAAGTGCGACACTGGCAACATCGGTGATATTTTTGGCGTGGACAACATCGTGGCAGTGTGCGACCCGATCTACCCGGTGTATGTCGACACGAACATCATGGCCGGGCGGCGCATGATTTCGTTGCCCTGCACGGCCGAAAGCGATTTTGCACCTGCATTGCCAAGTGAGCATGCGGACATGATATATCTTTGCAGCCCAAATAATCCCACGGGTACCGCAATGAATAAAGTGCAGTTGCAGGCATGGGTTGACTGGGCCAACGAACACGGCAGCGTGCTGTTGTTTGACGGCGCGTATGAGGCGTTCATTACCGAAGACCTACCCCGCAGCATTTATGAAATCCCAGGCGCGAAAACCTGCGCGATTGAGTTTCGTAGCTTCTCGAAAACAGCAGGATTCACTGGTGTGCGCGCAGCTTATACGATTATCCCGAAAGATTTGAAGATAGGCAACTCCAGTGTAAATGCGCTGTGGAACCGCCGCCAGGCCACGAAGTTCAACGGCGTTTCTTACATCACGCAGCGCGGCGCGGAGGCAACATTGACAGACGAAGGCCGTGCGCAGGTGAATGAGACCATTGCGTATTACCTCAACAACGCAAAAGTGATTCGCGAAGGCCTGCAGGCGGTGGGCTTCCAGGTTTGGGGCGGTGTGAATTCACCTTACATCTGGTTCCAGGCGAAAGACGGCCTTGGCTCGTGGGAGCTGTTCGATTTATTGCTCAACGAAGTGCAGGTGGTGGGCACGCCCGGCAGCGGCTTTGGCCAGGCAGGGGAGGGATATTTCCGCCTGACCGGCTTTGGCACGGCAGAAAAAACCCACGAAGCTGTGGCACGGATACAGAAGAGGTTTGGAGGATGAGCCGCTTACTTGGCTTTTTTAGCGGCTTTCCAAATGGATTTTCGCCAAATGTTGCTGCGTTTCTGCGTGAGCATCTCGCGCAGCGCGAGCGCTTGGTGTTTATCACTTCAAACCCTGCGGGGACAAAGACTGACCACTATGCAGCAATGATGCATGGCTGGTTTGAAGAGGTGAGCTTGCCATTCGCGCGTTATCATGCAATAGATGATCGCATAGAACCCGCCCGCGCTGTACAGCTGACAGAAGGAGCCGATTGCGTGTTTTTGATGGGCGGCAAAACGGGATTGCAGATGCAGTTTTTGCGATCGTTTGGCCTTGATGAAGCGATCTGTAACAGTCCGGCGATGGTTCTGGGCCTTAGCGCAGGTGCGATTAACATGGCGAAAATATCATTTGACATGGAGGAATCGCTTATTCCGCACGAGGGCCTTGGCCTTACGGACATCACCATTCACCCGCACTTTGATTCTGCAAATGAGGATGAATTGGCTAAATTGCAGTGCGTCGCTACACAATTCCCTGTTTACGCGATGAAAGATGACAGCGCAATTTTTGTGCAGGGTGAGCATATCACCTGCATGGGCGAAATTATGAAATTTGAAAGACAAAAGAGGTTTGATGATGGAAATCCATCAAATTTTCGAAAATATGCGTGACTTTATGCCGCTTTTGCTGTTGGCAGTGGCAGTTGACCCGCGAAGCCAAAGGCGCGGCTATGGAAAGGCACTTGTGCGGCATGCGTTTGCACATTATGCTGGGCATGGTAAAATGCGCATTGGCACAGGCGACACGCCAATGACTGTATCTTTTTATGAAAGCTGTGGTTTTGTTTATAGCCATCGCATCAAGGACTATATGCTTGAACACTATGACCACCCGATTTTTGAAGATGGCGTACAGCTGCGCGATAAAGTCTATTTTGCAAAGGAATTGTGAGGAGCGGTTTGCCGATGGTTATAAGTGTGTCGGGCATCTCCGGCAGCGGAAAAACTACGCTGACCAAGGCACTATTGGCACAACTGCCTGGCGCGCAAGTGTTGCATTTTGATGATATTCCCGGCCAACTGCTGCCCATGGATTACTGCGAATGGTCGGAATCTGGCGCGGATTATTCTTTGTGGGATTTGTCAATGCTTGAACAAATGCTGCGTGACCGGCTCGCACAACAACCAAGCTATGTATTTGTTGACTACCCATTCGGCCGTGCGCACCCGGTGATTGCGCCGTATATCAATTTCGCGCTTTGGATCGATACACCGCTTGATGTTGCCCTCGCGCGGCGGCTATTGCGAGACAAAAAGCCGCATGATCTTGAATTTTACCTGGCCCGCCACCGGCAGACTTACTTGGTGCACGAAGCAACTGTGCGGCTGGGCTGTGATTTTGTGTTGGACGGCACATTGCCGTTGGAGACGTTAACGAAAACAGTATTGCAACACATATAAGGAGAAAATTATGGGATTATTCCAACGCCTGTTTGGCGGCATGCAAAAAACCCGCGACACCATGCATGGCGCGATTGACGCCACGCTGGACGGCCGAGAGCTGACCGACGAGGTTTTTGAGGAACTTGAAGAGATTCTGATCATGGCCGACACAGGCATCGCCACGGCTACGCTGGTGATTGACCAATTGCGTGAACGCGCCAAAAAACAGCGTATGAAAACCGCCGGGCAGGTGAAAGCCGCTTTGGCCGAAATTGTAGCCGAGTTGCTTTCGGGCAACACGGAGCTTGACATGATTACCATGCCGGCGATTATTTTGGTCATCGGCGTAAACGGCGTGGGCAAAACAACCTCTATTGGCAAAATTGCGGCGCTTTATAAAGCCCAGGGCAAGAAGGTTTTGCTTGGTGCGGCGGATACATTTCGTGCGGCCGCGATTGAACAACTGGAGGTTTGGGCGAATCGTGCAGAGGTGGAACTTATCAAGCAGCACGAGGGTGCAGACCCTGCCGCTGTTGTGTTTGATACAATCCAGGCCGGGAAATCGCGCAATGCGGATTTGATTATCTGCGACACTGCCGGGCGCTTGCATAACAAAAAGAACTTGATGGACGAACTTGGAAAAATTTATCGCGTGATTGATCGCGAGTTGCCGTATTCCGACCGCGAGGTTTTGTTGGCGCTTGACGCAACAACCGGCCAAAATGCTGTAAACCAGGCCAAGGAATTCAAAGACATCGCTGAAGTTTCGGGGATTATCCTCACAAAACTCGACGGAACTGCCAAGGGCGGCGTGGTGCTCAATATCAAAAACGAATTGAAGATCCCGGTGAAATTCATTGGTGTGGGCGAGAAAATTGACGACTTGCAGCCGTTCAACGCGCAAGACTTCGCAGCCGCGCTGTTCGGGGAGGGTTAACGCTTGGATATCGTAATTGCTACCCATAACGCAAAAAAACGCGCGGAGCTTGCGCGTATACTGCAACCGCTTGGTTACAATATTTTGGAAGCAATGTTGCCCGAAGTGGATGAAACTGGTGCAACATTTGAAGAAAATGCTCGGCTGAAAGCGCTTTCGGGAACGAAGCATAGCGGCGCAATTTGTATCGCCGATGACTCGGGCTTATGCGTTGACGCATTGGATGGCGCACCCGGTGTTGACTCCGCGATTTTTGCCGGCGAACATGGCAACGACGCTGCAAACAACGCAAAACTGCTCAAACAAATGCAAAACATTGCGCTTTCGCAGCGCACGGCACGCTTTGTCTGCGTGATTTGCTGCATCTTCCCTGACGGCCGCGAGATTTACGCGCGCGGCACCTGCGAGGGCAGCATTGCGCTCGGCTTAACAGGGGAAGGCGGCTTTGGCTATGACCCGCTGTTTTTGCCGGACGAAGCGCCTGGTTTGAGCATGGCGCAGTTGAGCGCAGCATGTAAAGATGACATCAGTCACCGGGGTCGCGCGCTGGCGCTGCTTGCGGAAAAATTAATTAAAAATATGACAGAGGAGAAAGAATGAACGTTTTCGTATTGAAAGATGAAGCCGCCATTGGAAAAGTGGTGGGAGATTTATTTTGCGACAAAGTGCTGCAAAAGCCAAATGCTGTGCTGGGCCTTGCCACAGGGGCTACGCCGTTGCCGACTTACCAGCGTATGGCTAAACGCTGCAAAGCAAGAGAAGTCAGCTTCAAAGGTGTGACGACATTTAACCTGGACGAATATTGCGATTTGCCGGTAGAGCATCCCAACAGCTACCGTAGCTTTATGCGTGCGGAATTGTTTGACAACATTGACATCGACCTGCAAAACACGCACTTTTTGGACGGTAATACGGCAGATGAATTTGCGCAATGCGCCGCCTTTGATGCGCTGATAGAAGAAAAAGGCGGGATTGACCTGCAACTGCTTGGCATTGGCCGCAATGGACACATTGGTTTTAATGAACCCGCGAATGCGTTCACCGATGGCACGTTTAAAGTGGAGCTGACACCCAGCACCATTGCCGCGAACTCCATTTATTTTACAGATGTGCCAATGCCGCGCTACGCGATGACGATGGGTGTGGGTTCAATTTTGCGTGCGAAAGAAATTGTGCTTGTGGCCACCGGCAGCGCGAAAGCTGAGGCCGTAAAAGCTATGGTCGAAGGCGCAATTGACCCGCAGTGCCCCGCCTCCGCGTTGCAAAAGCATGAAAACGTGGCAATTTACCTTGACCCTGCGGCGGCGGCATTGCTGAGCCGGTAAATACAAAAACAAGCAAGCAAGAAGCGATTGCCTCTTGCTTGTTTTGATGGGGTGTTTGACTACTTGCTTTTTTCGTAGGCCTTGACCATTTTTTGCACAACGCGGCCGCCAATTTGCCCGGCTTGTTTGCGGGTCAGTTTGCCGTGGCCCAGGGTAATGCCCAGTTCACGCGCGGCTTCCATTTTATACTTGTTCATCGCTTGTTGTGTGGCGTGCTGCGCCGCAAGGGAAGTCGTACGCCCGCGGTTGGTGGTTTTACTCTTGCTCGCGGGCTTTCGAGAAGCAGGCTCCTTGCTGCTTTTGCTGTTGCTGGCGCTGCTCTTTTTGGCTGCGCTGGCTGAGTTGCTCTTGCTGTTGCTTGCTGAACTTTTCTTGGCGTTCGAAGCATTGCTGTTGCCGCTGGCTAAATTTTTTGCGGCTTTGCTGCGTGCGGCAGCAGTGGAGCTGTTCGAGGCCATAGTTTTGGCAGCCTGGCTCTTGTTGGTTGCACTCTTGCTGTTGGTGGCCGAACTCTTTTTCGCGTTAGACGCGTTGTTGTTGCCGGCGGCCATGGTTTTTGCGGCTTTGCTGCGCGCAGAAGCACTGGAGCTGTTCGAGGCCATGGTTTTGGCTGCGCGGCTTTTTGCTGCCGCAGAGTTTTGGGTGGATTTTGTGTTGCTAGCTTTGGATTGATTGCTAGGCATGGTTGCGTTCACTCCTAAATTTATTTTTCGTAATTACTTCAAAGAAGTACTCATATTATTTGGCGTTGGCTGTAAATTATCATTGAAAAATAATGGGTTTTTGTTGACAGATGAAAAAGTTGGGAAAATTTTAAAAAGATATTGACAATTCATGAAGAATGGTGTATAATGCCTTAAGGTGCTGGACAAGCACCTAATTAAATTGAAGAAGGGAAACTCAAACTTATGGAAACAACCCAAACAAGTCCCCAAAAGCGTATCCTTAGCATTCTGGTGGCTCTCGCAATGGTCATCGGTATGCTGGTGGTCGGAATGATCACCGTTTCGGCAACCTGTGCAGAATGTGCAAATCAAGATTGCGTAGAATGTGAGCCTTGTGAATGTATCACTCCGCCTATCTGTAGCTGTGGCACAGCAGAATGCAGATGCACAAGCGACCTCCAATGCGCTGGTGGCTGTGCCGTCGTAGTTACTACTGAAGGTCCTCGCACAACCATTCCTCCGAGAGATACTACAGTTGCTCCTGGCACAACTGTAGCTCCTGGTACAACTGTTCCTGGCGAAACCACAACGGCTGGTGAAACCACGACTGGTGACGGCGCAACCACAACAGCTCCCCCCGCAACAACAACGCCTGACCGTGATTCCAACCTTCCCAGCTGGCTTCTGCCCGTGCTCGGCATTGGCGGCATTTTGGGCGGCCTGGCCATCGGCGGTATCACCTTGGGTGCCATCGGCGCGGCCATCACCGCAGCAGTTGTGGGCGGCATTGCCTTGCTTGCAGGCCTGTTTGCATGGGGCCGCAACAGAGGCGCAGATTGTGACACCACATGCTGTGCTCCTGGCGCAACCACGACTACACGTGCTGCAACAACCCAAACTGCAGGCGGCGAAGCTGAAGCTGCAACAACCCAACCTGCAGGCGCAGGCGGTGGTGGAAACGCAGAACCAGCTCCTCCCACCGGCGACGGCCAAACAATTCTGCTTGGCGCATTGGCTTTGCTGATGGCCAGCGGCGGCGCGGCAGTTGTGCTGAAGAAGAAAGCTGCCAAAGCTTAAAAAATTACACTTGAATAACGGCAGGGCGCGGCGCAGAAGTGTCGCGCCATTGCTATGTCTAAATGCTGTAAATGCACATATAAATTTAGTAATAGACTTGACGTACAAGAGGAAATTATGTATAATGGATAGAGCGCACCACTGTGATGATGGGAAGGAAAGAACACCGATGAAATTGGTTAAATATGTGCCAAACACGCTGTCTGTCCTCAGGATTTTATTATCGTTCATTTTGCCACTGCTTGCGCGCAGTGAACACAGACTGGGTTTTGTGTTGCTGTACTTTTTCATTGGCTCGACGGATGCTTTGGATGGCATGATCGCCCGGCGTTACGATTTAGAGACAAGCTTTGGCGCAAAACTTGATGCCATTGGCGATTCACTGTTTTTTGCCGCTGCGGTGGCAAGTTTGCTGTTGGCGGGACTTGACTTGCAGCCATATGGTGTGTTGATGTATCTCCTGGTGCTTACCCCGCCGGTGGTATATAAGCTGGCCAATGTTGCTGTAACCAAAAAACGATTTGGCGAGTGGAACATGATGCACACGCTATGCAACCGCTTTGTGTTTGTGTCGCTGGCTTGTTTTGTGCCGGTGTTTATTGTGTTGGATGACATCAATTTTTGGATGGTTGTGGGTGCTGCCGTTGCTATTTGCCTGGCTTGCTTAGAGGAAACCATTACACTGTTTAAAATTGAGGAGTATCATGTTGGCCACAATGGTATTTTAGGTGCGAAAATTCTTCGGAAAGATTTGCGGGGCGGCTAAAATAAGATTGTTGTTTCGCTTGCAATTAGACTATATTTATGGTAGAATGATAAACACAGTTGACGCGGGGCGTTGCGCAGCGAAAAGATATTTTGCGCGCAAACAGCTTGCCGCAAGTGTGGTTGAAATATAAAAACAGGAGGTGTGGCATGTTAGAACGGACTTGGATTATTTGGTTGGTGCTGCTTGTGGCCAGCTTGGTGCTGGAAGCAATTTCGCTTCAGCTGTTTTCCATTTGGTTTGCGGTAGGCGCTTTGGCGGCCGTGATTGCTTATTTGCTTGGTGCAGAAATTTGGCTGCAAGTTGTGATTTTTGTAGTGGTCACAGGTGCCAGTTTGGCAGCGACAAGGCCTTTGGTGCGGCGCCTGCAAGTGAAAAAACCGCAGGCCACCAATGCCGACCGTTATGTGGGACAAAATGCCGTAGTGATTGAAAAAATCGACAACATTAAGGGCACCGGGCAAGTGAAGGTGTTGGGCCAGGTTTGGGCCGCACGCACGCCTGACGGCAGCGAAATCCCCAAAGGCGCTTCTGTGCGTACGCTCTCGATTGAAGGGGCAAAGTTGTTTGTGGAACAGGCAGAATAACAGAACCAGGCGAACAAAATAGATAATAAAAAAGGAGATTATTTATGGAAGCTGCATTGATTATCGTTTTTAGCATTGTTTTATTGGCCATTATCATTACTGTGATCAAGTGCATTCGCATTGTGCCGCAAGGCTCGGCGTTTGTAATTGAGCGCTTTGGTGCCTTTAAAACAACATGGCAAACCGGGCTGCATGTGAAGACGCCATTCATTGAGCGTGTGGCCAAGCGTGTGAGCCTGATGGAACAGGTGGGCGATTTCCCGCCGCACCCCGTGATCACCAAAGACAATGTTACCATGCAAATTGACACCATCGTGTTTTTTCAGGTGACGGACCCGAAGCTGTTTGCCTATGGCGTTGAGCGTCCGCTGCTGGCCATTGAGAAGCTGACGGCAACCACGCTGCGCAATATCGTTGGCGAAATGGAGCTTGATAACACGTTGACCTCGCGCGATTATATCAACACGAAAATCCGCAACATCATTGACGAAGCGACTGACCCTTGGGGCATCAAAGTCAACCGTGTGGAGCTCAAGAGCATTACTCCGCCGCGTGCCATTCAAGAGGCCATGGAAAAACAAATGCGCGCCGAGCGTGA
>Ga0131853_10014366_pt1 | contig 14517 bp, 12 predicted proteins | sample TergutLab28metaG_FD_92764 | JGI IMG/M metagenome (GOLD analysis project Ga0131853, IMG submission 92764) | Labiotermes labralis P1 segment gut microbial communities from Petit-Saut dam, French Guiana - Lab288 P1 (version 2) (version 2) | ecosystem: Host-associated > Arthropoda: Insects >... | reverse complement strand
TTTTCACCCACATATTTCAAGTGATCTTTCATCTGCTGTCACCCATGCCATCCTAGATTTTCAACGACTGTCGTATACTAGGATGATACAGGGGATGGCCTACGACTGGAACGGGTCGACATGGGTATTCTAAATAACTATGTTGCAGTTGTTAGGGGCTTGTGGTATAGTCAAATTATCCTAATCTATAAAGGAGCAGAACCCAAAATGAAGAAGCGTATTTTATCTTTTGTACTGGCAATTGTGCTACTCGTATCCATTGCACCTATGGCACTGGCTACTACGTCCAATCCTTGGCCTGCAAACGATGCACCAACCCAATGGGCGCAGGGGTATGTAAGAGAAGCATACAACCAAAATTTAGTACCATCAAATTTGATGGGTAGGTTTGGACAACCGATAACCCGTGCAGAATTTACCCATTTGGCCGTTGCGTTGTACGAAGCAACCACAGGCCGCCAGATCACGGGCCGCACCACCTTCACCGATACCAACGATGTAAACGTGCAAATGATGGCATACGTTGGTGTTGTTCGAGGAGTAGGAGACAACCGCTTTAACCCGGATGGTTTGATAACTCGTCAAGAATCAGCGGCAATGTTGTCCCGTTTAATCTCTGTCACTGGCACGGCTCTACCGACCATCAGTCCAACATTTGCAGACAACGATACAATCTCCAACTGGGCAATGGGCTATGTTGGACAGGTTAGAGTATTGGGTATCATGGGCGGTGTCGGTGGAAACAGATTCGACCCGGCTGGTCGATACACCATTGAGCAAAGCATCGTGACCATGTTGCGCGTGTTCCAGATGGACGAGCTGAACGACTTTCTATGCGGCATGAACCTTGATTGGTTTCGCAATGGAAACGGGCCTGAGAATGTTCGGGAGTTTCCCGGACTGGGTGCTGACTTCACAATCGGTCGTTATATAACGACGGATGTATCGCCAACAACAACCCTCACATGGAGAATGCTAGACTTTTCGGAACCCCACTGGTTATATTTATCCAGCTTCAATGTCCAGATGGTTGAAAACCATCTTGGTACGCAAGCCGGTGATGTCGTTCTCCAAAGAGTGGTTGTGTATGATGGTAGGGTTCTCCAAAGATTATTGATCGACCTTGGTCAAGCTAGGGAAGCGTGGGTTTCGAGAGGACTTCCTCTCGAAGATTTGAATCCCATAATAACCGAGGATGAAAACTGGCGGGCATATACTCAATTCGTAACATGGATAGAGTGCAACTGTTAGACAACTAATCGCTACGCTCACGTCACAGCGAGAGTCCACCAAAGGAACCACTCTCACTGTTCCCTTATTTTGCCAAACATTGAATCAGACACCAGAAAGAGGGCTGTATTGCCCTCTTTCTTTTTTGTGAGGGAGTCAACTCTTAGATAAAACGAATAAGGGGCGTGTTATAAATGCGTAAACTATATCCGGGTATGGTGCCGATGAAGAAGAATCCCCAGCAACAAAAGGCGGCGGATAATTTAGCTGGAAAAAGGGCTATGTTAGAGGCAATCCACCCTATGCCAAAATACGAAAAAACGCAACGCGAGAAAGTGTTTATGGAATCGCAGACTAATATGGCAGAGAAATGTCAGCCATGTAGGTACTCTTTCAAAAGTTTTTCAAATTGATATTCCGACCGGGTTAATAGCCGGGTTTCATACATCTTTTCGTAGTACGCTTTCAATGGGTTTGGAATGTGCGGAATGCCCCAATCCCTCGGTATGGTAACTGGATTTACAAAGATTTTGTCGAGGTCTTTTAGCGAGCGTTTGAAATCGGCCAGATCGACACCCGACATTTTTTTCATAGCGTTTGGAATCCCACGATACTTGCTAACCTGCTCTAACACAAATAACAATCGCTCCTCTTTGTCATTTCTAAAATTATGGGCTTTGACCATCCACCTTGCACCATCTAAGGTAAAATAATCTCCTTTACGAACCACCTTGTTAAAGTAAGTCTGGACAACACTTTCGGATGTAACGTCAGACAGCAGTTCCATTGTTGGATTTACAATATCACCGTTAAATATATCATTCCAAACGGCCTCGGGTGATTCACTCTCTAGCATTTCTTTCTGCACCCTGTTTTTGATGGGCTTTGACATGGCATATATTTTGGGGTAGAAATGCTTCATTTCAAACCGCAGGAGCTCACGAGCATTTTCCAAATCTGGACAATCACCAAACCTATCAAGCAACTGTGCGTGTTTCAAATAGAAACTGATTACACCAGATTTGCTTTCTAATCGAAAATCGTGTTCGTAGGGCCTCATCTTTTTAGATTTTTTGCAATATTCCTTGGCCAACTGAAAGTGCCGCGGAATATGTCCTTGTCTGATTAAATCAAATAGTTGCTTTGCAGAGCAACCCATTTCCAATTCCACAGGATCCAAGTTAAAGCAATAATCCGCCCGGTTCAAACGGTAGTTTGCAAACTCTCTAAGTATAGGGGAAATCTTATCGGCTTTGACATTAAAATTTCTCTCTGCTTCATCTAAACAATCAGCGTTTGCCGCCGTTAAATAGTCTTTTATACCATTCAAGACTTTCGGATTTATGGTAGCCCTTATACTGTAGGGCGTTGGCTCCTTCAAATAGTTTGGGCTTAATGGATTGGCCGACATGTGCATATATTCTCCCACTTGGGAACTAAACCTCATGTACCATCTAATTCCAACATCTCGCTCTAGGTACTCTACTGCGTACCCATTCGGGAGAACATAAGGCTTTATTTCGTCTTTACCAACCGGGCGCACCCGTACATCACTGCACTCTTGGAACGCTCTGTATAATCGCCCTGCTTCTGATTCAGTCAACCTTTGAAAAACTGTGATTGTGTGAAATCCCATTGATGAACGCATACGGTACTACACCTCATTTTGTCGTGTTCATAGTTCCGGCATATTTATTATGATGTAATAAATGTTATTTCAATAATTATGCTCTATCTTACCTACTGGATACGATACATAGGACTAATTAAATTTACAGACATTGCGTATGAAAATATCAAATATAGACTATAAGTTGCATTTATGATTCATTTCATCCTTAGATAGTTCTAAAATTCTTCCATTAGTCCATTTGTTGCATCGTCTCATACGGAAGATTGTGGATAGATAGGTTGCAGAAAATGAAGCATTTGATGATGAGGGCGCAGTTGTGAGTATGTCCTCATAGAAACTAATCATTGCTATTTTGTACTCCTTATCACCCACGCGCTACCATCTGCAACGATCTCTAAATCTATACTGAGCGTTTCAAATATGTCGTTGATTACAGCCTTTCCATAATAATACTCATAGCTGCCATCATCTTTTTTGGCTTCCTCGATTCGGGATTGATTATCTTTATCTCGAACTCCAATAGTGTCACGATACTTATTGAAAAGCTCGATCCCAAACGATTTCTTGTCGGCTTTAGGGATAACCTTACTTGCCAACCCATTTGCGTACCCCAAAAACTCCTCCTTCCCTCTGTTTCTGTTTTGCAGGGTTACATCCTTTTCTTCATTATAAGTATCACCAAACCAACTAAGCTGATGCTCCAAAAATTCTCGGCCGTCACCTGCTTCTTTCATTCGCGCCAAGATGTATCTGCATCTAGGAAACAAAACTTCATCTAATAGCGACACGGCAAGATCATTCGGCTTCACAAGTTCGGGATTGTCATTGTCTCTGTAAAACCAGTGTTTGGCATCTTCAAAATCCGAAACCTCACCATTATAAAACTTTGCATTAAACGCCCTTTTTGCATTTAATATTTCCCAACTCGTATTCTTTGTGTCAGAGAAATTACAATAGGCTCGGTTATATAATCCATATCCCTCTCTTTGCCGCTCCAAATCTTCTAACAGCTTTTCCATATGCTTAACATCGAACTTTTGGATATATAGATTGACCTGTTGATTCGCCACGACCCTCTTACGACCCACCATCTGCAAACACTTACTCTTGCTAATATCGGAAACAACAATATTTTTCAATGCGGCATCTTTTATGTTGATGCCATTGTCAATAACCGATGTGGAGATCAAAATCTTACAGTTAAACCGCTCGGATTTAATTGATTCAATATATTCTGCATCTACCTTGTTTCGAGCGTCGATTACCATTATATCCGCTTCGGTGAGTACAGCTCCACCATCACCCCGGCTATTGGAGTATTGCAGTAAATCGGCCTTCAATCGCTGACATTGCTTCGTATTGTCAATGAAGATCAACCATTTTTCTCCGCGCTCTACGCTATCTAAAATAGTGTCCTTCAAATCCATGTGAGCAGAATAATATCCTATGGTCAAATAGGAATAATCACGATTGAATTTGTAGTACAAGAACTCAAAATCATAAACTAGGTTAAATTTTTGATTTTTACCAGTCGAGAGTTTTTGATTGTTTAGTCTATATATCCGTTTCTCATAATCAAATATATACGGCAAACAATCAGTGAACGTTGACGACATGTATATCCGAACTGCGTGTTGAAATTTTCTGATAATCCCATCGAGGATTAAAGCAGTAGTGGGATTAAACATCGCGTCAGCCGAAAAAAAGTGACACTCATCACACACAATATGACTGTATTGGTCTAGGTTTTTTTGAAGCTCTGCGAAGTTCAAAAAACTCTGATATAGCATCACCTGGGCTACACCTGTATTTTCAATGCGTGATTTTAACTGAGCATTTAATGCGATCCGGTTACTTAAAATAAGTATTTTCTTCTTCACATTTTGAGTGTAATTCAATTTTTTTCTATAGGGAATTAGCACTTCTTCAATGAAAGTATTTTTACCGCTACCTGTCTGCGCCGATATAAGTACGGGTTTTTGACTCTCCCACAACTCATATCCATCACCGATACCATCACTGACATAGGGGCCACTGCACTTTTTTATCTTAACCGGGTAGCCTTCTGATTTCAGTTTGCAGAGTAAGGTATCCTCGTCCAACTCGTACCCTACTGTGTTTTTGCCTGTCTGCTCATACGAAAAAACAAGATCATTATTTGGATTTGAAAACTGGATTTTTTTACTTGACCAGATTTCATCAAGCGTCTGAAAAGGTTGTGTAAGTACAAAGCCAACTTGCTTGATCGGCTTGATGGTTGATGCTTCCACTGTTGGTATTGTAACGCGCGTCATAAAAATTCCTCCTCACATACGGAATGTAAAATGTATTGGTCATTATTAAGAGAAATTACAAAATACATTTTTCCCGTTGCTCAAAAACCCTGTAAATATCACACTTTATTTGAATCTCTGCAATATATCCCCAGAATTTTGTATTTGCCCTGTATTGTACATAAAAGACACACGAGAGATATAGATAGCCCGGTGCGACCGGGCTATCTATATCAACTCTTTTTTAGCCAAACTTCAAAATCGGCCAATTCTAATTTCCCCTCTCTAACCTCGTCTAATTTGGTCTTCGCATCATCGCTCCATTGTCTAAATTCGTCTTGGGTCATTTTCTTTTTCTTTCGATCCTGCGACACCCGAGCATGGCGGGTCTTGTATGCTCGGTTATAAATCTTCAAGGGATAATCCGTTTCCAGTTGCCCTTTGTATGTTCGCTGAGAACCTATGGCAGAGCACGGTTTGGTTTCTCCTTGGATCACCCTATCACAGTATGTTTTTTTGCTGTCGGTAAAGGTAAAGTACATGCCACAATATCGACACTTTTTTATCTTTGTCTCGGACTGCACCATTGATAAAACCTCCAAATACAATAGCTGGTGCAGATTTTCAATTTCGTATTCCTCGTAGACATCGGCCTTGGAGATCGTTTTCGCATACTCCGTGGCTACTTTCAAAGCCTCTTTTATTTCAGATGGTGTGTTTTCATCGTTGCTATCGTAACCTTTGAGCGAATATAGATTTCTAAATAAATCTTCGGGTTCATTTTCGTGTTGGCTATCATTGCCATGCGACACATCAGGTTTGAACGATAGGTGCTTGACTACCTTTGTGTCTCTATAGCTGTCATAACTAGCCATGTTGCCGTAGAGCCAAGTACGTTGAGCAAGGGATAGCTCTGCAATATATGGCGCTGACATATCCAGTATCCAGTACATCATGCGTTTTATGCTCTCTTGCGTTTTTAGAACTTCTGAAAAGCCCTGTGTCTTGGGAGCGAACGATAGATCAAATGTAAAGCTCTCACCTTCTAATCCGGCTTCAAGCGTGTATTCTACCGCTTTATAGTCCTCTGCTCGGATGGGTTGACCTTTTTTAATGGGCTTGATGGGATCGTAACGCATTTGCGTTACAGACACGATTGAAACGGCATTACTGCCGGTCTGCTCTTCATAGCTAGTCCAGTAATCTTGTGGGGCGGTGTCAAACGGTTTCAAAAGTGGTTTGGTTAGCTCTCTGAATCGCTCTTTATACCCATCTTCTTCACACTCAAAGTCTTTACACGCCATCAACATTGCATTGAAATACTTGCCGATGGTGTTGATAAAAACTTTATCAAACTCGTGACGATAGTACGGATGGAGGGGGAATAGAATTTTTTTAATTTCGGCAAAATCCTTTTCACTGTATACGTGATCGGTCAACTCAAAAGTGTCAATGTCCATTTTTTTAGATACATACGCTTCTAATAGTAAAGGCAATTTGGACAAGTCTTTGCTGACATATTCAAAAAGGAGGTCGTATTGTTTATCCGAGGCGAACAGGTTTGGTTGCCCCTTGCGGGAGTATGAGTAACCTTCACTTCTAAATTGAGCAATGCCCATATCTGCCTCCAAAAAAGTGGATTGTAGTAAAATTTGAAAAATAGAATGTCGAATCACTTCATATTCATTTTACATTATTATTGACTTCCTTGTCAACCCCCTGTATGATAAAAACAGAAAATAAATGTTAGAAATTTTATTTTCCACATTTTAAGGAGGTCATCAAAATGACAGACAAACAGTTAGACAAGTATCTGCGTGCGAAGTGTGCGGAATTGGGCATTACAATTCTAGAGAATGCAAGCATACGACAAATTGAAATTGCATTAGAAATGTATTACAAAGATGCTGCAATCGTTTATGTAGGAAATCGTGTCGAGCCTCGACACACTGACAAGCCTACATCGGAGTACACGATCGAGTTCACCATCTACATATCGCGCACTCTCAAAGCAGAGAGTGAGGAAGCCGCCCTTGAGTGGTTGGAAAACTGTGTTAGTGATTGTTACTTCCCCACAGTTGGAGAGATTACAGATATGGGTACTCCTGAAATAATCGCCGTATACAAAGGCGAAGAAGATTAGTCTTATAGTCAAACCACTTCTAAAAGAAATTTTATAATCGTTTAGGCAGACTACTTCGATTATCCAAATTTTCTGGGGAGAGAACCCCAATAACAACCAGCCTGCATTTGTCTCTTGCAGACATTGCAGGGCAAAATTTCTTATGATATATAGATCAGTAGCTATCAAATATCATAATTTAAAAATTATATATTATTTATATAAATATCAGAAAGGGAAATCGCTATGCTTGAACTGACAAGCCCAACACTGACCGCAAAACAGGCGGCTCAGTATATAGGGATCAGCTACTGGACAATACTTGACCTAGCACGACAGGGTAAGATACGACACTTCCGTGGTGGAAACAGGCTTTTATTCCGACTGTCCACACTGGAACAGTGGATGTCCGAGGAAGAAGATGCGTCTATTCGCAAGACTTCCTAACTACTCAAAGAGGGGCGGGGCAATCCCGTCCCTCTCTTATCAGGAGGTTCGCTTATTCGTGAAAGAAGACAAAAAAGAGCGCATATTCAATGTCGAGGGTTGCGAATACAAGGGCAACAACCGCTACAAAATGGTGATTTGCTCCGGCTTCAATGCCAAGGGGAAACGTGATAGACGCTCTAAAACCGTAACCGCTATGTCAAAAAAAGAACTGGAAAATATATATGCTGAGTTTAAGACAGCAGTACGGACAGGCTTATTTATGAACAACAGCAATCTTACATTTCGTGAGTTTATCGAAACACAATGGCTTGTCGATCCAGAGGCCAAAAGCCTCGCACCCAAGACCTTATCCCGATATAGTGACATGCTCTACCAGCGGATATTCCCTGAATTTGGACATGTCAAGCTGTCTGATATAAACCGCAACCATATTGTCAAGCTCTACGAATCCATGATGCAAGAGGGGTCACGACTTGACGGCAAGGATGGCGGTCTATCTGGCAAGACCGTACTACATCATCACAGGCTACTATCGAAAATATTCAACACCGCCGTACTATGGGAACTGATCGCCGTATCCCCCATGAAGATGGTAAAGCCGCCTAAAGCCGCTCGTAATGTGGCATCATTCTATAACGATGAGGAAGTGTTTACATTGATTGAACATCTGAACAGATTGGACGAGAGCCAGTTTAAGTACAAGGTGCTGACTATGCTTGCATTGTTTACAGGGATGAGACGCGGGGAGCTTGTGGGTCTTGAATGGCGAGACATTGATTTTGATAAAAGGACTATTGAAATTTGCCGAACCAGCCAGTATCTACCGGGCAAAGGTGTCTTTACCAAAGAACCTAAAACAGAGTTGTCCAATCGCACCATAACAATCCCTGTGTCCATTGTGGAGCTACTGAAAGACTATCAGTTACACCAAGAAAAGGAAAGTCAGCAATTAGCCAATCTCTGGAAACCTTCAGATCGACTATTCACCACATGGGACGGTGACCCGATGAACCCTGATACTGTCACAGACTGGTTTGGTAAGTTTATCAAGACGCACAACCTACCACATGTGACTTTTCACGGATTACGACATACCAACGTAAGCCTTCTAATCGCTGATGGAGTGGACATCAGGACGATAGCCTCCCGAGTAGGACACGCGAACCCGACCACTACTCTAAATTTATATAGCCACATGCTAAAAAAATCTGACCAGATGGCGGCTGATAGGCTGGAAAAAAGAATTTTGGGAAACCAAGATAAGCCACCCATAAATGAGGAATCATAGTCCGATATAGGGGGGCATATGCTACCATCTTTTGCAAACTGCCCCCCGATTTCCCCCCAAGTACCCATCCTTACTGTTTTCTCACTAACAGAAAAAGTCCTGTAACCACTGCGATTACAGGACTTTTTTGGTTGCGGGGAGAGGATTTGAACCTCTGACCTTCGGGTTATGAGCCCGACGAGCTACCGGACTGCTCCACCCCGCGATATCAACTCTCCTAAGAAAGCTTACCCATAATACCACAGGCGGCCCCCCACGTCAAGGGGGAAAAGAAGCCGATTATCCGTAAATTCGGTGGAAATTTGTAATCATGCTAGCCACACTGGCCCGATCGCTGTTGCCGAGCGGCGTGAAGTGCCCCTCGCCTGTCCCCTGGATCACACCGGCCCGTTGCAACGCCGTCACGCTCTCTCTCGCCCATTCCGCTACCGTACCAAGGTCTGTAAAAGCCGGAGCGTCGTTCTGCACAAGGTTGATATTCATCGCGGCACTATAGCGGTGCAGCAAAGTCGCCATCTCCTGGCGGCTGAGCTGCCGCCCAGGACTAAACTGGTTGGCGCTCGTTCCCGTGGTAACATCTGCCCCCGCCGCCCAAGCCACATAGGGCGCATAAAAGGCCCCCGGCGCAACATCTTGCCACCACCACTCTAAAGCGACAAAACTACGGAGCACATAGCCCTCCTGTCCCCCGTTCGTCACACGAACACGGAGCCAATCGCCATTCTGTCCAAGCGTCACCACAGCGGCCCCATTGTCCAGCGTCCGCACAACCCCATGTCCCGTGCTGGGCCCGGAGCGCAGATTCACCGCGTTTCCGCTAATCGTCCCCGCCGGAGCGTATTGCAGCGGGTCTATCCCCGCCATGCGGCCCAAAATCGTCACAAACATCCCACGTGTCGTGAGCGCGTGCGGCGAGAACTGATTCCCGCCCGTCCCCGACATCAAACCCTCCGTCCGCACATATTCCACCGCCTCAAAAAACCACGCGCCGGACGGCACATCCGTAAATGCTGGCGGCGGCGTTGGCGTCGGACTTGGCGCAGGGGTCGGCGTCGGAGTGGGCGTCGGTGTCGGTGTAGGAGTCGGCGGCACAATCGGCGGTCTTTCTCCCGTATGGTTCGTAATCTCTACATCTGTGTAGTAGAAGTGGATGATCTGATAGAAGGTATACCCCTCATACGCCAGCGCACGGGCGCCCCATTGGCTCATCCCCACGTTGTGCCCAAATCCATAGTTCGTGATCGTCCAGGTCACGCCGCCCGCGTTCAGCGCCGCAATCGCCTCATCTGTGGCTGTGTTAAGCGCAATCAACCCCGCCTCAGACTTCTCTTGCAGTTCAAACCAACTATAATACGGATAAAGCGCCTCCAAGGTAGGCAGTCTCGGATCATCAAAGCCCCAAAGCGTCGCATCTTGCGCCGCCGGATCATTCCGTGTGATCGTAAAGCGCTGGCTGTTAAAGGTCGGATGGAGTCCCGTATTCACCATATTCCGCGTCGCTCCGCGATAATAAGTCCGCGTCTGCCCGTTGGAGGCCACAAACTGCACCGAGAACATGTTCCCCATCTCCGTGTAAGTAGGGATCACATCGACAATATCCGGCAACCCAAAGGCCGAATCGCGGCTGCGCATATGCGTCAAAAACTCGCCCGCCGAAAGCGTCCGGCTCCAACGGACCGATTGGATCACGCTGTAAGGCGAATACACGCCCCGCAGATAAGGCAAAGCCGCTACCCACACATTCTCCGAATTCTCCGTCGCCCCACCGGAGGTGGAGTGATACACCGCGTCAATCGGCCGCCCGTCGTGGAGAATGAACTGCCCCGCCGTCTCCGCCACCGAGCGGTTCGTCGCCTCGGTCGCCCCATGCTGCCCGCGATATACCTGACACCAGGTAGAGTTGGAGAGGTCAAAGCCGCGGCTCGCGTGCCGGCCAAAGTTCCGCACCGCAAAGGTCCGCGCGGTAATCGCCTGCGCTTTCAAAGCGTCAATCGGCCAATTGGCGGGCATCTCATAAGGCACAACCCCTTTGAGATAGTCCTCCAAGTCTACATAGTTAATCCCCGTTAGATGTCCCGCCGAGGCGGTAAACCGAAACCCGCCGAAGAAATCAAATCGGTCCCGCACCCCGCCGCCAAAACTCGCGTTCGGCAAGATATAGTTCGTCGTAATCGTCGGATCCACCGGCCCAATGGCAATCGGCCCGCCGGAGTGGAGCGTGTTCCCCACCAAATCCCGCACAACCACCGTGCCGCCGGACGCTGTGACATTCACGTTTTGGTGTACGTCCCAAGAGGTCGGCACAAACACGCGCTCCTCGTTAAAATACCCGATGCGGAGCCCGCCGGGATTCACAAGCCGCACATTGGGCGTCAGTGCCCAAGAGTTATGCGCATTGAGTCCGATCCGAATCACATCATGCGAGGGTGTAAAAGCCGAAGCCGTAACCTGATCGCTGATCGCCGGCGCAAGGCCGAGCAGCAGCGCCAGAATCAACACAACAGCCACGATACTGCGTTTGTATTGCATGAGAGAGTCCTCCTCTGCGGAACTGATAATAGGCGCAAAACGCCATTATGGTATACTAAGTCAACACTATACTACACTCAGTATAAAACACAAATCGCTAGAACGCAACGGAATTAGTAAAGGTTTAGCATTTTTCGGGAGAAAACAACAAAAACCATACAAAAATATTATGTTCACCTCCAATTCCTGCCGAAGCGGAACCCCAAGTCACGGAAAACTTGGGAACTTTTTCTACCATAAGTCGTCTATTTCTGGTATACTAATACCAGTAACGCATTGTTTTCGTTTGAACCAAGGAGGCATACCATGAAAAAAAATGTAACATATCTGGCAATCGCAACGATCTTGCTCCTGTTCCTGGTTGCGGGCCTAACCGGCTGCACCGGTCCCGGCGGTAGCGGGCAGCCCCCCTCGGCATCTCCACCCTCCCTCGAATTCACCACCCCCGCCGCGTCCCCGCCCTCCCTCGAACTAACCCCCTGGGCTGAGCCGGAGCCGCCGCAACGCCCCGCCGTATATATCGAGGTCTACTACGTGGCCGATCCGATCTGGGATCAATTCGAGTCCCAGCCCGCCCTGGTCAATTTGGACCAGTTCGCGTCCTACCATGAGGTTATTCTCTCCGGCGAGGAAGCATACACCCGAATCGTCATCACAACCGAGGTCCCGCTCAGAGACTTCCATTTCGTCGAAGTGGACCTCTATTTCCTCGAGCAAACGGAGTTCATGTGGGCAGCCATCCTCTATTCCATGGATGAACTCACACCTGAAACCCCCTTCGTCGCCAGCTTCCTAGAGCAGGGCACCCTCCCGCACAGAGGCATCGTCTTCTTCGACGAAACCTTTGGATGGTACCGCTTCTTCTCCATCAACGTCAGCGGCTACGACGGCTCGATCGGACTAGTGGAAGCCGAAAACGGCCTGCTCCGCTCCCCGCGCACCGCAGTCACCGGCATCCTGGCAGACCCAAACCGCGCCTTCACCACAATCTACGTCCAAGAGGGTTGGGACGGAGCTCGGCATCCGCTCAGCGCCGCAGACGCCGCCGAGGCTCACCACCTCCTCACCACAATGGATGCCACAGAAGTGCTCACCCCCTTCCACTACGAAGGCCAGCACGCAACCGCCATGTTCACCCTCTTCCTCTATTACGGCACAACCCACATCGAGACAATCTATTCCACGGATAGCGGCCAATTCTTCTTCCGCTTCACAGATACTCATGGCAACGATGGCGACCCCGGCTATGTAGGCGGCTTCAACGAGGCGCTCTATGCAATCCTCTCCGCCCCACTCGCAACGCCCGTTCCGGCTCCGGCCACCATCTAACCGGGGGGCCTATGACAAACCTCCAACAAAAGCGCATCTACGAACCCTACGCCCCGACAGACGGATTCCGCATCCTGGTCGACCGGCTCTGGCCGCGCGGCGTCAAAAAAGAAACCGCCCGCATCGACCTCTGGGCCAAAGACATCACCCCCACCACAGCCCTCCGGGAAGACTACCACAGCGGCCGAGACACCTGGCCCGCGTTCGAAGCCAAATACCGCGCGGAACTGCTCCATAACCCCGCTCTGGACAGCTTCCTACAAACAGTCTCCCAACACGAAACCGTAACCCTGCTCTTCGCCGGAAAAGACACAGACCACACCCATGTCACAGTCCTACTCGATGTCATCCGCCAGCAAACACCGTCCGAAACATAATGTAAAACCCCTGTCATTGTGAGATGACAGGGGTTTTACATACCGAAAATAAATTACTCCGCACGCTCTTCCCGCGGCGCAGGTTTCCTCTGCTTAACATTCGTAATCACCATACCCGCGATAATAATCCCCCCGCCGAGCAGCGCCAAAACAGGGAGCTCCTCCCCCAACCACAAAAACGCGAGGATGGAGGAAAAGAACGGCATCAGATAAATAAAACTCGATACATAAATCGTCTTCTCCGCTCTCGAAAGCGCAAACCCCCAGAGAAAATACGCAATCGCGGACGGAAACAGCCCCAGAAAAACGATCAACAGATTCGCCGTCATAGGCGCATGCGGAAACTCCCGCACCAGTGTCGGCAAAAAGACCCACATCAGCAAAGCGGCAATGCCAAACGAATACGCCGAAGATTGGATCGCCGTATACTTCCGCACAATGCGTTTCTGAACAATATTAAACGTGCTCGTACACCCCGCCGCGACCAGCAAGAACAATATCCCGACATTGAGCTGCAACCCCTCCATCTGCGTCGAGCTAATCATAGCAAGCCCCGCAAGGCTGACCAACACGCCGACCCAGATCAGACCACTCGCTTTCTCTTTGAGAAACACGATGGACAAAATCAACGTAAAAATCGGCGCGGAGGAGATGACAAAACTGCTAATCCCCGCCGGAACCAAGCTGATCCCCGTGACCGAAAACCACGAGTACATAAACAGCCCGACAAATCCCGCGAGGAGAAACAGCGGCAAGTCCCGCTTCTCCGGCGGCGGAATTTTGTTCACACCGCAATACCCCAAAAGCACAACCGCCGCGACCGTAAACCGGAACAGCATAATCGACTCCGGAGAATAATACTGCAAGATATACCGCGCCGCCGGAAAAGCAGAGGCCCAGAAAAAGACCGTGCCAAAGGCCGCGAGATAGGGTACGGCTCTTGATTGTAAGATTGCTTTCAATGCGGCTCCCTCCCTTTTCCTCAGGCCTCTTCCTTATTCTTCTCAGATCACGCAAGTACATCTTTCGGCGAATATTGATGGGCGGTTCTGGTCAATTCAAGCAAGTTTGCCTCCGGCACATTACAAGGAATCGCGCATTCGGCCGAAACAAAGCTGACCCCGCTCCGCACCAAATGCTCCACCTCTTTGCGCACCGCCGCCGGCGACCCCTGGCTGAGCGTCAACGGATTGTTGACCCCACCCACCAGCAGAATATTGCCGCCAACCGCTTCCACCGCCGCCGGAACGTCGTTGCGCGAATGCAGATGAAACATCTGAAACCCC
>Ga0131853_10014364_pt1 | contig 14518 bp, 14 predicted proteins | sample TergutLab28metaG_FD_92764 | JGI IMG/M metagenome (GOLD analysis project Ga0131853, IMG submission 92764) | Labiotermes labralis P1 segment gut microbial communities from Petit-Saut dam, French Guiana - Lab288 P1 (version 2) (version 2) | ecosystem: Host-associated > Arthropoda: Insects >... | reverse complement strand
TATATATATATATATATATGTGTGTGTGTGTGTGTGTGTGTGTGTGTATAGCCGAGACAGTATGTGTCTACTGCGCGTACGAACTGAGTTTGTGCGTGTGCGCTTCTATTGTGTGTGGATCTGAGAACAAAGAACGACTGTTTCCCTATACAACATTAATTGGCTGGTTTGTATAACCGAGACGGAGTGTGTTTACTGCGCGGTACGGACTGGGTCTTATGTATAATTCGGGTCAGTGGTAGTCCGTAAAGGGTTAAATGAACTGTCAAGGTAACGTGCGGCTACTGATGACAGTGGCTGGCTGTGGTCTCGATACCCCGTATTGTCTCTTGGAGAATTTCCAGACACCGGATGTGGGACTCTTCGGTGATTTCAGTGACGTCTGATACTGGGACAACGTAACGTTTAGAGCAGCTCTTAATTGATGAGACGCGTGTTCGATACCGCACCCTGATGTCGTTAGAGCCTTCTATAGAAGGACCTATGTAGTGACGTCATTATGCAGTGCTCGGAATTTCCAGCGACGTTCTCTCCAGTTTACTGGGCTTCCTTATGGCCTGATTCAATATTTTATTGGCCAGTTATGTCTTTAATACACCAACCAATGCACATACAATAAAATACATGTATTAATTAACTCTTTTTCTTCTGCATGTTTCGGCGCTTATTGCGCCATCTTCAGGGATAACTTTTTTATGCTCAAAATATTGTTACATTTTATGATTACATAGGTTTGCAACTTTTTTACAATTACTTAAAAAACCATGTTTGTTTTAAAGTGGAGCATTGTGTACCAGCAGAACTGATGCGTGGTTGAAAGTCCTTTCATGGCTTCTGTTTGTGTTACAGGCATGCATTGATGATAATCTCGAAATGGTGGAGTTCTTAGTAGAAAATGGGGCCGATGTTAACAGGGGTGATAATGAGGGGTGGACACCCTTGCATGCTACTGCTTCATGTGGATTCATAAGCATTGCAAAGTGAGTACAGTTTCTGCTGGATGTCTGTGTAATGGTTTTCATCATTTGTGGACTCACGTTCAGTTGGTTAAGACCACAAGGAACTGTCCCATTATGGCAAAACAAACATTAACTTCACATGCAGCTCTTCACTGTTAATTCATATTGCTGGGAAGTCAGAATTACATCTTAAGCAATTAAACAGTTTTGACAACTTATAGATTCAGTATACCGTTATTACTTCCATTAAAAGAAAATTGAATACTGACACAACTTGTTTATTGTGTTGTTGGTCTCAAAGTAGAAGATAGTAAATACATTGTAGAAAGTTTTGACAGACTGAACTTCTGTCTTCCTTGCTTTGTGTACCTCTTCTGCCTACTCATTGTAGGTGTAGAGGGTTATCTGTGCACCTGATCTCTCTCTCTCTCTCTCTCTCACACACACACACACACACACACACACACACACACACACACTTGGTGCGACTCCTCTGGACAAGGAGTTGGCCTGTAGCAAAGACCTCTACTTGACAACACGCAACATTCACAAGAGACACTTGTTCCCCTGTTGGGATTCAAACCCACATTCCCAGCAAGCAGCTGCAGACCTTCCCTTTAGACTGTAAGGCAAAATAAGATCAGCCACAGTGAACATTGTCAATTGAATTGCCTCAGTGGAACAGAATCCTTTACTGAGAAGCTAATAATTTCTCAGTCTCTCAAGAAGGTACAAACATTTTATGGAACCTGGAGGTTTATTAGCTTATTAACAAGAGCCTGTCACTTGTCTGCGTCTTGAGCCGGGTAAATCTGGTCCACACCTGTTCCTTTAACATCAACTGCAATATTCTCCCATGTGCCTAGGCCTTTTAAGTGGTTTCTCTTTTAAGGTTTCCCCACCAAAACGCTGTGTGCATATCTCTTCTCTCCTGTTTGTGCCACATGCCTTGCTTATCTTATTCTCCTTGATTTGATAAACCAAAGAATGTTTGTTGAGCAGTACAAACCTTAAAGCTCCTCATGCAGTTTTTCCAGCCTCCTCCTACTTCCTCTCTCTTAGGCCAAAATATCTTCGTCACCCTATTCTTGAACATCTTCAGGCAATTTTCTTTCTGTAATGTGAGGGAACAATGATCACGTCCATATACAACATGTAAAAATAACTACATACGTTTTAATCTATGCTTTCAGATAGCAAACAGGAAGCGAAAGATTCCACTACTGGTTGCAGGCAGTCTCTGAAATTTGTCTGCTCTTAATTGCTTCATGCATGCTTTGAAACTCTGAAAGCTATTATTGTATCCACAAAACTCATATTTTAGGGGTATAAAACCCAGCTATGTGTACATGTTTCTGCGTGAGGCTTTGAATAAGAAAGTGGGACAATAAAACTGTACGCCTGCAATTAATAGTTACTGTAGGTTGAGTGAGATCTGAACATTGTTGCAAGCACTCATGGTATGAAATAAAACCTGACTATAAAAATCCATAAGTACAAGTCCCTTGTATATAATATACATATAAAAGTGGTCTCGTAGCATTGTAGCTGTACATCATATATAAGAAATTATCTTTTAAATAATGTAGATTTCAAGGCAGTGTTCAGATTAAAAATATATGTGCATATGGTCAGGGAACACTGCCTTCAAGACTACGCTGTTTAACAAGATAAGATAATTTCATATATATGACATATGGCTACAATCCCAAGTTATCATTTTCATATGTATCTTATGCAGTATGTATATGTCTTCTGCTTATGTTTTTTTATAGTTGAGTTTTATGTTTGGTAGTGTGGGTACTTGTAACAAGATGGAGGTTTGATCCATGAGTGACTGCTAATTGCAGTTGTAAAGTTTTTATTTTCTGCACGCTTGTAGACATCCTGATGATGGCTTATTGAAAGCCCATATGTGTTTGTGTAGCTGGGTTTTGTGCTACTGAATGTGTAAGCTGTGTTTGACAGCTACGGTAATTGGTTTTATTGTTGTAATGTTTACAACACAATGGGATGAATCACTGAAAGATTCATGCATGCAATTTTGATTTGTTAGTGTCATTCACAAATATTTTCTCTTTTTCAAAGGATTATTAGTTGTTTATATGTGTGGTTTTACCCTTCATTCTGTTCGTGAGACCTGAACGTACACACATTTTACTGTGCATTCTGTTCATGAGACCTGAACATACACTCATTTTACTGTGCATTCGGTTCACGAGACCTGAACATACACACATTTTACTGTGCATTCGGTTCACGAGACCTGAACATACACTCATTTTACTGTGCATTCGGTTCACAAGACCTGAACATACACACATTTTACTGTGCATTCAGTTCATGAGACCTGAACATAAACACATTTTACTGTGCCTTCTGTTCATGAGACCTGAACATACACTCATTTTACTGTGCATTTGGTTCACAAGACCTGAACATACACACATTTTACTGTGCATTCGGTTCACAAGACCTGAACATACACTCATTTTACTGTGCATTCGGTTCACGAGACCTGAACATACACTCATTTTACCATGCATTCTGTTCATGAGATCTGAACATATACACATTTTACAATGCATTCTGTTCATGAGACCTGAACATACATACATTTTACAGTGTGTTCTGTACGTGAGACCTGACATACACACATTTTACAGTGCCCTGTTCATGAAACCTGAACACACACAATTTACAGTGCATTCTGTTCATGAGACCTGAACGTACACACATTTTACTGTGCATTCTGTCCACGAGACCTGAATGTACACACATTTTACTGTGCATTCTGTTTATGAGACCTGAACATACACACATTTTACTGTGCATTCTGTTCATGAGACCTGAACATATGCACATTTCCTCTGCATTTATTTTTAAACCAGTCTCATTGCTAATGACTAAGAAAACTTTTGTTTTTTCATTATAGTGTGTGTGTTTTCACCAAGTACATTGTCCATATGGACCAGAAATTGACGTGTACCAGTCAGTGCTAATGGCATGTTGTACAAGAAAGTTTAAAATCTGGGGCAATTAATTATGTACTTGTTTCAGACCAGTCTGAATAGGAAGTGTATCGGACAAATGTTCACCTCTATGGACTTTACTGTAGGCTTTGTTTCAACACATTTTAATGTACCTGACTAGTTTCTTGGGGATAGAAGACTTGATGTGAATTTGTACGAAATCTACCTCCTGACTGAATGAAGGGCTTTCTTGAAGCATATAAATAGTTGATGAACTGCCTGTTGTATTCCCATCTTCTCTTACGTACTTGACAGTTACAGAATAACTGATTAATGCTTGTTCTGTTGTATCATAATTCATATTTATGATCCCCAGTAATTTTGTCTGCACTTGAAGCTAGCCTTGATGAAGAATGTAGGATCAAAATTTTCATGTAGTTGATAAGAGATGTACCTCAATAATTACTACAGACTGTTTCATCACCCTCCTTGTAAATAGGTACAGTGATTGACTGCTTTCATTGTTGAGGCAATTCTTCCTTACTGCATTTACAGCTAATAAGTTTATGGGTCACAGAACATGCTGTTCTATCACTTTCTTGAATTAGTTCTGCTGGAATTTGATTTGTAAGTAGTGAAGTCTGTGTTTTCCACCTTTCAATAGCCCTCTGAACCTCAAAGGCACTGCGTTCAGGTACTAGTGGCTAGGCCATATGTATTTCACCCTGTCTAAATTAATATGTTTGTCCAGTAGCTGACAGGAGTGCATCTTCTACTTATTCAAAATACTGCAGGAATCTGCAACTAAATCATGCTACTCATCCCGAACAAAGTTGTTTCCAGGCTGGTAACCCTTCTTGAATTTATTTATGCTGCTGTACATGCCTCTGATATTCTTGTTCTGTTTGTTTCAAGTTGTGTAATTTTGCATTTGAGATGTTCTGTCTTTTTGCCTACCTCATTAGCTGCCTCTGCCTTGCCACACCTGGGGGTACACATGGGCATGATTCACTTTCTTGGACAGTTCTGTTGTTCTGGGTCATTGTATGATTGCCCTGGACTGTCCTTGGCAGGGTGGATCTTCTTGTTATCTACCGGCTAATCTTATTATTTTTTTTTTTTAAGTGTGCTTTTCCTGACACTGCCAGTTGCTGAGATTATATGGTGTCAGTAGTATGAGTGAGTATGGGCTGTTGATGGAATGGTACTCACAGGAGAAAACTGACGTACTTGGAGCAAAACGTGCCCCCGCCGCTTTGTTGACTTAAAATATTGCATTGACTGGCCTGAGATTGAACTCGGGCTTCTCTTTTAAGCTGTCAGTGACCAGCTACCTGACCTGTGGCACAGCCCGCATAATATTGCTCCTTATTTCTGTCGCAGTCTTGGTCGCCTGTTTGTAGCTGTCTTCAGTCATTGTCTTTTGTAATGCAATGTAAGAGAAGCTATGTAGTGTGTGAGAGTTGGGACTGAAATGGTGTAGCTGATTTTTCTTTCTATAAAAACTGCAAAACCCCAAACATAGCTGTGTGACAGATGAAACAGGTAGGGTAAACTGGCTCTGTACAGTTCTTCTGACAGCAGGCAGACTTGTCTTGAAGAGCAACACTTATTGCTGGTGGAAAAAATGTTTAAGCTTGCATGAAGTCATGTTCCTAATTACAGGACACTTAGGATTCTGATCTACTGGGATGTGACAGTGTGTCACATCCCAGAAGACCTGAACACTCAGCACCTCAGATCTTGTGTGCTGTGAATGTCTTAAGAACTGCCACATGCATTTGTTGTCAGAAGTTTCAGTTACCTTCTGAAGCAGGATAAAACTTCTTTCTTGTTGCACCTGCGGTGAAGGTGGAACAGACAGTGTTCCGAAATGTCAGCACGTAAAATTCAGATGCACTGGGAACCACCTAAAAGAAAGAATACAACAAGGATAAAAATAGTTAGCTTGTGTGGAAGTGAAAGATGAATAATGAAAGGAATTGTAAAGAACTGGAAGCTGGTGTATACTGAGTATTTTAAATTTTTGTATGCCAGTAAGTGGATTTTGTTTTTAAAACTTCAGTTTTATTCAGATAATATAGCTTTAAAATATCATCATCATTAGCAGCAGCAGCAGCAACAACAGGGTTTCGGCTTTCCAGGCCTTCTGTAGTAGTGTTGGTCTTCATACACTAACTTCAGAATGTTTAGACCATTGATCCTGACTAACTGTTGTGTCTACTTGCTTCCATATCCACAGCGGCTTCGTTTAAATTACCTATACTTATTTCTTCTCTTATTGCCTAATTTTGTTGCGTGGTCTTGTAGTGTATATCCTACAAGTGACCTGAAGGCTTGTATCTCCACCATCACAATTCCTGTGTCATGCCATTTTAATGAAGTCCAGTTGTCACACCTGTATAGGAGTATTGATAACACCACTATCTTATATAATTCCAACAGTATTTTGTTATTGTTTGAAATGCCTGTCAAATTGTTCCACACATATGAAAACTGTACAGTCTTTAAGATGTAACATAAGCCATTTACCTAAATCCCGCACTGGAGTGAAAAGCTCCTGTGTTAAAACATAATTCAGTGAAGATTGCTACTGGTTCAGCATTGTGTACAGTAGACAGAAGTTTAAGTTTTGTGCACATTAAGTGGCTGAAGAACACAGTGCTGCCATAAGCCAAGTGTGAATGTGTCACATACAGTCACATTATTACCAGATACCATCCTATTCACATACAGTTAAATTTTCAGGTACCTGATTGAACATGGTGCCAACGTTGCTGCTGTTAACAATGATGCTGAACTGCCCCTTGATATTGCTGAATCAGATGAGATGGAAGACATGCTTCAGCAGAATATCAATGCTCAAGGTAAGGCATCTGGATGTTTTGTTAACCCCTGCTAAGGGAAGTGATGATAAACATCTCTTGGAGTTTCATATAGGATGAATGAGGATCTTTTTTTTTGGGGGGGGGTAAATTTGATTTGACTGTTCCAGTTCTCATGTTGATACATTTGTTCTGTCAACATAAGGGAATGATGCTTATGTAAATTTCTTGAGAACAGTTTGCTGAGAAGAATTTGTGAATTTAAGAAAAAGGAAGTTGATGGGAAATGGAGTAAGTTTAGTTGTCAGTGCTGCTCAGCAGATATTACTGGGATGTACATGTCAGGGAGAATGCCAGAACATACACAGTGTGCACGGAGAAGTTGATACAAAGTATAGTCAATCAGTAAGATACCTGAGATCGTAAATTAAATGAGAGGTCATTACGCTTTAAGTATAGCTCATTTTTGTCACTTAAGTGTCATTTTTTCAGCATAATCCCCATTTGCTTAGGTTTAAAAATTTTGTCAAGATAGAAGTCTGGCTCTTGCATTCACAGCCATTCACTAACAGGCATATCTGCTTCCTCAGTATTGTAGGATTGGTGACCTCACAAGCTGTCCAAAATCACTTCCCCGACTTGTGCTGTGTTGACATTCGTCCTGAATATGCTGGGTAAACCAGTGCACTCATGATCATGGATGTATTTTCATCCATTTTAAAACTTCCTGCACAATTTTATGATATGCTGTACTCTCACTGTTCTCACCATGCTCTTCTCTTAGTTGATTATGCATTTTGATGGGAGAAACATGTTTTTCTCGTGAAAAAATTAATCTGTGAACTTCGTTGTTGGACAGGTTTCCATTGTTACCATTGCACATCTTATCCCATGAAAACCATCTGACTGACCTGACTGATGACTGACTGACCTGACTGACTCACTGACACATGCAGAATCTGATGCATGTTGCCTCTACTGCAAACACTGCCTGTGCTAGAAAATAAAATTCTTGATTAATAGAAAAGTTAACAGGCTAGAGAAGCTTACTTATTGAACATGCCTCATAAATGCATACAAAATTGTGGTTCAAATGCCTAGAGAGAAGAGTGCCTGTTAGGTTTAGACACTGATGGGAGTGGAGGGTGGGGGTGGTAATGCTAAAAGTTCAAAGTGCATTTTTTCCGGAGGCAGGCTTTGAAAGTAGGAGGTACAACAAGTTTGTCGAAAATGAGGCAGGACCAAACGTTTATTGAGAATGTCTTTATCCAGCACCTGCTGTGTGCAGTTGTGCTGTGTTGACCTGTGCAGTCCAGTACATGGCTGCTTGTTGCTGAATCTGTGCTACATTTTGTGCTCTCATTGTGATGCGTCTGAAGGCTGTGTGCATGCGAATGTGCCTGGCATCTCTCTTGCTGTTTTTAACCTAAGTGGGCATTAGTCTGTGCCAGCTTCAATCTTGTGGAGATGTGCAAAGGGTTATTTGAAAAGGGGGCACAGTAACTTGTAGATGGAAGGTTTGGTGACGTGGTGAGGCATTTCCACAGTTGGTCTGTGCCAACTTGTTTGTAGTGCACTTGGAGGCTGTTCATCACAACTGTGTGAGTGCTGTTATTTGCAGAATGGGCATCACAGTGACATGACACCAGTGTCTGTGGGGACATTCTGTTGAACCTCTGGAAATAAACATGCTGCTTTCTCTTGCCCAAATGAAGACTTTTTATCTTATGATTTGGCATTTGAGCTTGAGCTTAGAGAGGGTTATTCTGTTTTTAAAAGTGCAATTGATGGACATTTTTGTATGGTACAAGTCCTGTGATGCCATGAGAGACATTAATTTTGCATTTGTAAAAGGGTGAACCTGTCTCTTAGGGATTGATTGTGATGAAGCTCGTAATGAAGAGGAGAGAATGATGTTGGAAGATGCAAAGGAATGGTTAAACAGCGAGGATGTTGCGGACATACCACATCCAAAGACTGGTGCCACAGCACTGCATGTTGCTGCTGCTAAAGGCTATATCAAAGTAATGAGGTAACTGTATGCTGTATTAACTTCATTTATTGCTTGTTTTGGCTTTCTATTACTGCTGTCATATATCTCAAGTATGGCTGCAGATTAGTTGTGTGTCTAGCCCTTGTTCTTCACCCTTTTTTCTTTTTTTTTAATGTCTTGTTCAGTTTGTGCCCCTTGTGAATTTACACCACTTCGTAATTTGCATTCTCTCTTTTTTTATGTGACTTTGACACACTTTGGCTGGCTGCATTCTATAATGCTAATGGTTTATGCTGGTTTGAGTTACACTCAGTTTTCAGGAATGCAGCTGGGGCATAAAACAAGGGCTGGGGTGTACCTGTTAACCCTAAAAAATGTGAAAGCCCAGTAATCATGATGGTGTCTTTTTATCACTGCATGTGTTTCTTCCTCTTGGTTGCCATTTGTTAGGTGTTCAGTTCATAACAAGCCTGAGGTCAAATTTGTGTATAAGTCTAATGAAATAGAAAACATCAGAGAGTAATTGTATTATTTTCAGGTTTTCAGGTGAGGTTTCCCCATTGTGTTTTCAATAATTAATAGAATATATATATATATATAATTGTACAGTCGAACACAGCCTTTATTATGTGAATACAGTTAAAAGATAATTAAACAATCATAACAGTGACATGTTTCAGCTCTTTGTTTTTCCATACAACCATTTTCAGGCTGTGACCTAAAAAGGTTTTTAATATACAAGCACAAACACAACTGCACTTTGCCGTATTTTTAACTGGAATACATCAGAAGACTAGAATCTGAAATTACACTGTGGCCTTGTCAACCATGTTTTTCATGCTATTAATATATCTAATTTGCATATGATAAATACATCTTTTGGATCTTGTGGGACACTGGATATCACAGTTTTCATGTTTTACTGACTGTTCAAGGAAGTGGTGTGATATTACATTGAAATTGGCATAGTCACTGAGTTTCATGTCCACTCTATCATGCCATTCATTTTCCACATTTCACCCTCATGTGAACATGAGTCAAGTAAAAACTGTAGTGTGTAAGACGCTACTGTGTGCAGCTTTACGCACAACGAGTTATCAAGTGTTAGAAGCAGGCATTGTGTGTTGTTGATTTGGAATTATGTTGCAAAGTGACATATGTGTACGTGACCTGTCTGCACCTAATTTGGGACTATGTTACAAAGCGACAAATACGTACCCATCATGTCTGCACCAAATTACACGCAGAAATTTTTTCAGGTTGCATGTGACTTGCCTGGATGCATTAGGGTTGCTAATTAACTTTAAATGACCGCATTCACATACGTAAGTATGCACAGAAAAGAAAACACCACTAGAAATTCATTTGATGTATTTAGGCAAGACAGAAATTTACCTAATTTTTATGACATGATGTATAATTTCTCTTTTATTTTTCACAAAATGTCATTTATTTTACAATTTTATCTTTTTATGGTCAAGTAGTACTTTTTCATAAACCATGTGCCAAAATTCATATACCTGCCCTGGTTGTTGCAAGTTTAAGTGTGATAAGGTACCTGCAGCAGCAGTTTCTGCATTCCGCTTGATTAATTACGTGACCTTGTAGTTCATATTGCCTGGCTGTCACACCCTGTGGCTTGGAAAGTAGTAATGTTGATGTGCATTGTGAAGTAGTAATGTTGGTGTGCATTGTGAACAGAACAGTCACTCACTTAAAGTGGGAAAACTAAAACAATTTAAACTTGTTGTGGCATGCATTTGAGTCGCACTCAGTTTCTTTCCCCATGATGTTCTGGGACAGACACAAAGTAATGTCATCGCTGGGATAGAGGGAAAAAATGTGAATTGAAGATGTAGGTGTGGGACATCAGTCAAGTATGAGTTTCTGTAAAAATTATTGACATCTATTTTTATGACTATTTACCTATTCCTGTTGTGAGCATTCTTTAATTGGTGACAATGCATATGGCTTAATTTGTCAGTACATCATGGGAAATACTTTGTAGAACTCAAACCTGGTTCACTCAGCTTCCAGACACTGACCGACTGTATGTAAAAATTTTCATTATTATTATTATTATCATCATCATCATCATCATCTTTATCTTTTTAATTCCCAACACTGCCAACATTACATTTTTCACCTCTGTCATAGTGGTGTGGGAGTATGAAGTGGCAGATACACAGCATGGCCCTGATTGACCTGCCTAAGTTATTGTGCTTAATGTCATAATTGATTTTGGCACAGAAGGCTGAAGTAAAGGGTCAGTAAACCATTACCAGAAGTTATTATTAAGTAACCACTGAACACGAATCACTATGGGCCTGTGGTCGACTCGTTCTGTAATAGAAATAAGTACCAGGAATATTTCCCAGGGGGTGAAAGCGGCCAGTGCGTAGGGCTGACAACCTTACCTCCTTCATGTGCCAGTTGTCTAGAAATCTGGGAGCCTCAACCTTCTGGAAGTCTTAGGGTCTGTCCAGGCCTGTAGAGGGATTGCTTTACCTTTACTGAACGTGAATATAAGTGTCTAGTTGTGGAGGGTAGCTGTAAATTTGTTGAATAAGCAGTCTTGGTCAGCTGACAAGGGGTGGTCTTTCAAAATTTGGCAAGGGGCTAACACCTTCCAATCATAAATGTCACCATGTTACAAAATGATATGCAGGACCTGGGAGTTGACTTAGGCGTAGATGGGAGAATAATATTAAAGTGTATCTTTAAACAGGATGTGAGGGTGTGCACTGGATTCATCTGCTTGGGGATTGGGACAAGCAGTGGGCACTTGTGAACACAGTAATTAACTTCTGTATTCCATAAAATGCTGGGAGTGTCTTCACTGTCTGAGGAAGTGTTAACTTCTCAAACAGGACTCTGCTGCATGCAGTTGCTTAGTAGCATTGAACCTGAACTGTAATGGATTGGACTTGTGTAGCATGACCATATCCTAATGTATGTTTACTGTTTTGTTTGCAGTGTTCTTCTACAAGGTGGTGCAAATTTAAATTCACAAGATCTTGATGGATGGACCCCACTGCATGCTGCAGCACACTGGGGGCAAAAGGAAGCATGTGAAATGCTGGTGGAAGAGTTCTGTGATATGGATATGAAGAACTATGTGGTAGGCAACTGTCATTTTATAAAATTGAAAACGTTTGAGTTTCCTGTCTGTATTGCAGCAGTTAATAAAGTATACACAAGAGCTTTAAATTTTCAGTCTCCTACTGTGTGGATTTGGGTTTCATCCCAGCCTAGTCTGTGTGGGATTTATGGTGGATGACTTGGCATTGGGAGAGAATTTTCAAGTATTTCAATTTTCCTTCATCACTGTCATTCCACTGATGCTCCATACAAGTTTATCCATCACACTGTTGAACCAGAGCAACTGACATTTACATTAAATAAGACACTGAAAAGATATGTAAATATGTGTCATGTTGTTTGTGATGATAAAAATAGTTTGTTAATTGGGACAGAAAATGTTCAGACAGTAGCCAATTTGCCACATAGTATAAATTATGATGTTTCACTGGGATATAAAGTTGTAAGATATGGAGTAGCATACATCCAGGTTGTTCCTGTTACAGCTGTAGAAACTGTGGTCATGTCATCATTTTAATTAGGTTACCTAATATTTTAAATGTTGAGCAGGTTGCGGGATCCGGTTACTGTATAATAGCCACACTGTTGAAACACCAAACTTTGGTAGGGGTGTCCAAAGTTTTATGCCTTCCCCCTCCCAACCACCACCACTACCACCATCACATGGCTGTCTGCCTTTGACATATGCTGGTCCTCAGGTTACCTTATGTCAGTTCAATATACGAAGCATAGTTGTACTGAAAATGTTTATTGAAATAATGCAGATTGCAGTGTTGTAACTGTTACTGTGTTGCTCTGTCCCTTCTGCGACTTCCAGATAGTCTGGATACACATGTAAATGATTAGTCACCCGCAGGTCTCGGCTGTCTCAGGCAGGTGGTCGCTGGCTTCTCATCACATGGGACCAGGTTCATTCGAGGCCTGTCCATGTGGTGTTTGTGGTTGACAGATTGGCAGTGGGACAGGTTATTGTCCGAGTACTTTATTGTTCGCGTGTCACTATCATGCCACCAGTTCTCCATACTTAGTCATTCATCTGTTACTAATGAGGTATTAGGTTAGCAGTTGACAGCCTTGTGAAATGACACATTTAAACAAAATTAGTCACTTACAGTTAATTTTATAAGGACAGAGATTTAAATTGCTAGTACATCCCTGTGTAGCCCAACATTAGCAGTCTACTGGACTGCCCTCTGTGAGAAAGGATTTCTGTCCCTCAACCCTGTCACTTTCACCGTTTCGCTCCAGAGGTGACAGCTTCAAAGCTAGTTGCAAGGACCTGGCATTTGGAAATTCAATTTTTCTGTGACAAATTTATGGTTCTATTTTTTTAAAGAAGTTTGCAACTTTTTTCCATGGAAATTTAAGCTTAAGTTCCAGGAATTTTAAATTGGTCAGCCAACCAAGAGTAAAACCTGACCAATCTCTGTAAGGAAGGGTGTTCGAGGTGTCACCCTGGGGTATGACGGGGTAGAAGTGAAGAGGGGATTAAAAATTTTGGAAGTAGAGAGTGAGACAGAGAAGGGGGGGGGGGGGGGGTATGGAAAGAAACAGAAGGGAAAGATGAATATTGTACGGGTGAGGGAGATATGTGGGGGGGGGGGGGGGGGGGGGGGGTTAGTGACGACACTGTAAGGAAGCAGTGTCTGGTGACTGAAGTGTATTAGATTGTTCAAAACAAATAAAGTGGCATGTATAAATGAACACTATTTTGTTGCACCTGGGATCTCACGCTGTGAAGTGCTAGACTATCCTCCTTACTTTCCAAGTTCATCTAAAGGATTGAAAAGGGAGGTTGGGTTACATCCCATTGTTGTGGGGTAGAAGAACCTCCAACAGACAGTGACACAGTGTGAAATGCAAAGGCTAGTGCTAGTATTGCATGTTTTTGACATCTTAGTGCACATATTGGACCATTCACCATTACATTTGATAATGAAGAACGTCACTGTTTGGTTTTTAAGCACGTTTGCAAAATTGTGAAAAGCTACTGTTGGCTTGGTCATGTCTCTGTGTGTGTGCATGGAACAACTTGGCTCCAAAGGATTTTCATTAAGTTTGATATATGAGTATTTTGTGAAAATCTGTATAGAAAATTCAAGTTTAATTAAAATTGGACAAGAGTACTTTAAATGAAGACCTTCATACATTCCTGATCATGGCTGTCTCATTTCTTCTTAGAATGAGAAATGTTTCAGACAAAAGTTGTGGAGAAAATCAAAACACAAATTTTGTGTTTAATAACTTTTTCCAAACAGTTGTGCTGTTAATGAGATAATGTGGAAAAATATTGTAGATCGGTGCAGGCCACATATGACAATATGCACATGCGCAGTGAATTCTGGATACTTAGGTCCACAAATGCACGTCATGTTCCATTATACATACATTGCCCTTCTTGTTAATGGTTAAAGACAGCAGAGAAATTAAGTCTTGTGTTTGGTTGATTGATGACCGCCTCTGTGGTCTAGTGGTCAGAGTTTCTGGCTACAGATACAGAGGTCCCGGGTTCGATCCCCGGCGCTACCAGATTTTCTGAGTAACAGTGGGTCTGGAACGGGGTCCACTCAGCCTCGTGAGGTCAATTGAGTAGCTACTTGAATGAAAAAAGTAGCGGCTCCAGGTCTAGAAAACAGAGATTAACGGCTGTGGGGACCCGTTGCGCTG
>Ga0131853_10014363_pt1 | contig 14518 bp, 11 predicted proteins | sample TergutLab28metaG_FD_92764 | JGI IMG/M metagenome (GOLD analysis project Ga0131853, IMG submission 92764) | Labiotermes labralis P1 segment gut microbial communities from Petit-Saut dam, French Guiana - Lab288 P1 (version 2) (version 2) | ecosystem: Host-associated > Arthropoda: Insects >... | reverse complement strand
GGTCGCCATCCTGAGAATTTTGTTCTGTAGTCTTTGTAATATTTCGATGTTTGATTGGGATGCTGTTCCCCATAATGGTACACCGTAAGTCCAAATGGGTTTTAGTATGATTTTGTATATAAGAAATTTGTTGGTCAGAGAAAGCTTGGATTTACGTCCTATAATCCAGTACATCCGTTGCAACAGTAGACCCAATTGCTTGCGTTTATTTTGTATATGTGGTTTCCATGTCAGCCGACGATACAGGTTAAGTCCCAGGTATTTAATTGTTGTTCCTTGGGGGACGATTGTCTCATTGAGATGAACATCTGGGCACTCACCGCTCCGCAGTGTGAAGGTGATATGAGTGGATTTTGATTCGTTTGCTCGTATACGCCATCTTTTTAGCCAGTGTTCGAGTTTATCCAGATGCTGCTGGAGGTGCCGACTTGCGATGAGGGGATCGGTATGGGATGCCAGTATTGCTCTATCGTCTGCATAGGTAGCAGTGAGTGTATGATCAAGAGACTGGTAGGTCAGCAGTGAAGATGGAGTATAATACGGGACCAAGGATGCTCTCTTGGGGTACTCCTGAGTGTATGTTATGTAATGAAGTGTATTCTTCTTGGTATCTCACCTGAAAGACACTATTTGTGAGATAGGATTTGAGAATGGAGTACAGGGGACGCGGAAGCGTTCGTTTTAGTTTGTATAACAAACCGGGATGCCAAACCTTATCAAATGCTTGGCTAATATCAATAAAAGTTGCGGTGCAGTAGCGTTTATGTTGGAAGTTCTCATGGATTTTGTGCACTAGTCGGTGTGCTTGTTCTATGGTTCCATGTCGTGGCCGAAATACGAATTGATGATCCGGAATCAGGTGTTGTGATGTGAGGAGGGGTTTCAACTGTTGTAGCAGTAGTTTTTCTAATATTTTGGAGAGAAGTGGTAGGAGACTGATTGGTCGGTACGAAGTCACTTCAGTGGGGTCTTTCCCAGGTTTGGCTATCATGATTATTTGTCCGATTTTCCAGTATCTGGGGAAGTGTTCCAGGCGAAGACACGCATTATATATTTGGATTAGTGCGCGAAAACCTTTCCGTGGTAGTTCTTTGAGCACTGCGTCTGTGAGTAAGTCGTAACCCGGTGCTTTTTAGGATTTGTATGGTACAGGATGATATTTGTGACTTCTCTTAAGCAGGTATTGTGAAGCGGAAGCGTCATTTGATGTGGTGAGCCTAGCTCTTGTAAGATACTGTCTTCCTCATCTGTCGTAGCTAGTGAAGGGAAGGGACAGAAGACCGTACTTAGGTGATGTGCAAAGGCGGTGGCTTTTTGTGCATCCGTCCTGACCCAGGTGTTGTCTTGTTGTCGTAATGGCGGTATATGATGCTGAGGCTGTTTCAGTTTGCGTGTCACTTTCCATAAAGAATAGTTTGTGTCCTTTTGCGACGTGAGGTTCTCCAGGTACTGTTGCATACTATTGTTTTTGTAGGTGTGGAGAAGATGTTTGAGGACTTTTGCGTGTTTATTATATATTTGTTTATCTTCTGGTGCCCGCGTGATCTGCCATCGTCGTCGTGCTTTACATTTGTCTGTTAGCTTCTGCTTAATATACAAAGGACTCTTGTCAGACAGAGACTGGGTTCGAGGGGGTGGAGTGGCCAACCTGGCTGCTTGTTGGATTTCAGCCGTTAGAATTGCTACTGCCGTTTCGATGTCGGATTTGGATTTTAGTGGTATTTGCGTATCAATACGTTCGTCTAGGATTTTTCAAAAGCTTCCCAGTCTTTGTACTTATTATATAGAGATGGTTTCTGCTGTTGTTGGATGACGCGGTTATATAAGGTGATTAAAATCGGGGCATGGTCTGATGAGAGTTCCAAGCACGAGGCGATTTCCGCTTTTTGTGTGTTAATGCCTTTAGTTATGCAGAAATCCAGCAAGGCGGTTTGTCTGTTTGTATCACTTGGCCGGAAAGTTGGTTGACGCGTCGATAAGTATTGCAGGTTGTTGTTACTCATTGTTTTAAAGAGCTCCCTTCCTTTAGGTGTTGTGATTCTTGCGCCCCACGTCATACGTTTTGCATTGAAATCGCCTCCTGCTATGAATCTATGTCCGAGTGTGCGGAAGAACCTTGTGTAGTCGGCCTCCTTGATGACGTTTCAGGGTGGGCTGTATACAGCTGCGATGTTTAGTTCTCCTATATCATCCTTGATGGCTATACTGGTGGCTTGTATGTTCCCTTGCTTGTGCTCCTCTTGTGCGTAATGTTTGACGTTTTGCCGAATGATTATTACCGTGCTTCCATGTGCCGTTTCGTCTGGATGCAGGGTGTAGTAGATGATATAATGGGGTATTTTTACGTGGCTTCTAGGAGTGAAGTGAGTTTCTGATATGAGAAGGATATCTATATTAGATCGGTGTAGGAACTGTGTGATTTCTTGTGTGTGCTTGCAGAGTCCGTTGGCGTTCCAAACAGCTACTCGCATAGGTTTAGCCATTGGTGTGTTTGGAGACGAGCATCGAGATGAGGTTTATGAGTGTGCTCATCTGATCCATAATGTTCTTCATCATTTTTTGGAGTTCTGATATGTCATTACTGGGATGCGTCATTGTCGTTTGGGATGTAGATATGGGGGTCGGATGTATGTGGGATGAGGGGGGTTTGTAGGGGATTTGGTTGTTGCTTAACTGCCTGGGCATAGGAAATTGCTGACGGATTTAATTTACTTGCACCTGTTGGGATGGGGTTTTGCGTCAAGTATCTGTCTCGTAGTTTGTGGTGGAGTTGTTGTAATTTTTTGTGTTTCATACATCCTCCATAGTTTGCTGGGTGCTGGTCTCCACAGTTTGCGCATTTGACTGCGGTGTCTTGGAAGGGGCATTCACTTGTAAGGTGTTGTTCTGCACATTTTACGCATTTTGGTGAGTTTCGGCAATAATGTTTTGTGTGACCATATTTCTGGCAGCGCATACATTGAGGAATCGCTCTCTTGACGTGTGGGGCTTCTACTGGTACCATCGTGTGGAGGAGTGTTGTGATGCGGTATATTTCCTTATTGGTAGTATGGGCTTTTATATCTATGAATTGTAGTGGCAGGGGTCTGTTCGTACTGCGCTGTTTAGCATTCCTGATATTTGTAACTTCATGTCCTTTTTCCATTATTGCCTGTTCGATGTCGTGTAAGTCTTTGGAGCGGTGTAGGTTTCGAACGACTACTCGAAAGCTTCTGTCTTGTCGTGGTTTGTAGGTATGGTTTTCCGTGTTTCTTTCCATTAGTGCTTTTATTGTGGAGAGTAGTAACCGTGGAGGCATGGTCAGTCCCCCTAATGTGTAAAATAAGGTGACCTGGGTTTGGAGCAAGAGTGGTCTAAGTCGCAGTGAGTGCAAGAGTGGCACAAGGGTGTGTGTCGCCGTACAGTTTGGTAGAGGTACCATCATCCCCCCATACGCTAAATGGAGATCATGTGACGGTACCACGTGACTTGTGGAGTTTGGAGCAAGAGTTGTCTAAGTCGCAGTGAGTGCAAGAAGTGGACTAAGTGGATAATCATATTATTAAAAAGGATCGGTTTTCGACTGCAAATGTTGCTGCCACCTTCAGGGTGGTTGCCGCCTTGCAGCCTGGTAATGTGCCCCGTACAATTTGGTAGAGGTACCTCCATGGCCCCCCTACGCTAAATGAAGATCACGTGATGGTACCTTGTGACTTGTGGAGTTTGGAGCAAGAGCGGTCTAGGTCGCAGAGAGTGTAAGAGTGTAATAAGTGCATAATAACATTATTAAAAAGGATTGGTTTTCGACTGGAAATTTTGCATCCATCTTCAGGGTTGTTGCCCCCTTACAGTCTGGTAGAGGTACCTCCATCGGAACAACAGTGGTCTAAGTCGCAGTGAGTGCAAGAGTGAAATAAGTGCAGTACATTATTAAAAAGGATCGGTTTTCGATTGGAAATTTTGTTTTCATTATCAGCGTGGTTGCCGCTGTGTAGTGTGGTAATGTGCCCCGTGCAGTCTGGTAGATGTACCTCCATCGCCCCCCTGCGCTAAAGGAAGACCACCTGACCTGACCACGTGATTAGTAGTAAAGAGTGTAAGATTGTAATGAGTGCAAGAAGTGGTCTAAGTGCATAATGTGGAGAATGGCTGGCAGCGAGCCATCTTTGAATCGACCCAGAGTTTGAGGTCTGCCATTTTACATTATGGCGCTAACCTTAAAGTAAATGTGAATTTCAAGTCGGCCATTTTCCAAAATGGCGGGCAACGCGCTATATTTGATTGATTTTGAAGTTTAAAGTCCGCCATCTTCCAAAATGATGGGCAGCGCACTAGATTTGAATTAAACGTAAAAGTCGGCCACTTTACAATATGGCGGTCGGCGTCTGCGCACCTCTGTAGGAGAAGTATATAGTTCGATATGGTGTTTTGCCTCCGTGATGATGGGTGAATGAATGTAGTAAGATTAAGATGTACGCGTTCGTGAGCAATATTAATAAAAAGGATAGGTTAAGTTCCAAGTGGTCCGTCCGTAGTCAAACCCTACGGGCAGCCGCCGTTCAGCTTGATATCGCGGCCAGGAGTAGGATAGATGGTTACCCCTGCGTCCCCACACGTGACGTAAGCTGAAATGTTCGAGAGGAGTCGATGCCGGCGCATATCCAGACGCTCGTGCAGGCTCAGAAATGTTCTACTTAGAGTTGCTGAGTAAATACTTGATGTTTTCGTTTCACCAGTCTCGATTTGGTGATGCAATCGGAGATATCAATGTAAGAAACAATTGCATTCACAAGGGAGATGTGATAGGACATTTTGCATTCACGTAATTTAGGTATCTACGTTTGCGGAACGTGTATCTAAGGAATGTATGTAAGTGCAAAGAAGAAATTATCTAATTTTGAATCATTCGACACGTGTGGCAATGCATGCACCCGCGCAACTTTTATTCCTTCAACGTAAGCGGTACAATATTTTCGAAAAATATCGCTTGAGCTGCAAAGTAAGTACGTGATTTATGTGTTCACCGGTGTGCAGTATCGATATGCTGATACAATTGAAACTATTAGTGTAAAAATATGAATAATTACATTTGGCACGGTCGACGTAGAGTACGGTGTTGCATTCACTACGTAGAGGTAGACTCGCTATTGAAACTTGTCTCGAAGCTCCTCACGTTAGTGGAAGAAGGGAATATCTAATTGAATCATCGACACGTTTGATGAAGGTTAAGCTGATTTTAGGGAATTGCTGTATGAAAGCTAAGTGATACGAACGGTAGCCGTCTCTGTAAGGAAGATCTCCGGCCTGCATATCGACTAGCCTGGTGTGGTAAGTGCATCTTCTTTGTTTCACACTTAACAGTACTATCGTACCGAATATTAGGAGATAGTAACTTTGGTATCAAATTAAAGAGGTTGCACTTACTTGTGCGAATACGCATCTGAAGACGTTGTTGCTCGGTAAGTACAATGCTGTTCATGAAAAATGTTTTATTGACATGGTTTAATAATATTACAGATTACATAGTTTGCTCTCTCTGTTTGTTCTTCAGACGAGTAAGCGAAGTATTATCTTGTCCCTTTCTCATGTATGCATAACCAGAAAATTACTTTCTACCCTTCGTACATGACAAAGGAATAATATAGTATTTCGTTTCAGGTGACGCGTGTCCAGGATCCCTTTCCCGGCTGCCAGGTGTTTGCCGTGTAAGTGTATATGTCGTTTCTAGTGGTCAAACCAGTCATGCGACGGTTAGCATCTTGACGAAGAGAGAGAGAGAGAGAAAAATACCCGCATTTCGTTTCCCCGTGGATGCTACCCTCGCCTGACTGGTATGAGCACAAGATCTGATAATTACACTTTTGCACCTCATCTCACACACGTTTACAATGAAGAGAGAGAGGTGCAGTGAAAGTGTTTCGAATCGCCCGTCCAGGATCCAGCTGCCGTTTGTAGGGTAGATGTATTTGTCGTATTTAGTGCACATACCTTTCTGGCAATGTTAGCAGCAAGCTTTATTCCCATGTAACATGTTTTCCATGGATGCTAACAATGGCTCAAAGGTGTGAGCACTAAATCTGATAAATACACTTGCAACCCATCACACACACACACACACACACACACACCCACACACACGTGTCTACTTGGAAGAGGTGTCGGGAACATGTCGACTGTCCTGTGACTGTACAGCAGTAGCAGCAGTTTCAGAAAAAAAACAGCTTAATGCAGTGTGATTATACGAGTGTACACAATTCCGACATCCACGTATGAATTCTTCTCCCTTGATATAACGAATGTAGACGCAATACGGAAACCAGAGTGCGTGCTCCCTCCACGCGTCATCTGTGGGACGCCAATTTTTTATCCCTCCGCCACAGTGAAAGCAGATTATCCCATCACCTTGACCTGTAACTAAAGTGTCGTTGTAGACTCGGAGATAGTGATTCAGTGATACAGAGATAGTGGTGAGTTATATACCTGTGTAGTAGAAACCCTCAGTACTCACCGATTCGGTAGAAGGATTCATACCGTGAGGCCAATGCACATATGACCTCAATCGTGAATCTTTGGTATTGAAGAATAAATATTTAGGTCCCTGCCAGTTACTCGTGGCGCTCTGCAATGGGCTGCTTCGCTCCGGCCTGGAATTAGGTCTGTACTCCATTGTAGACGACTCAAAATTAAAGTACGTTTCACACGTCGTGTGAATATAAAGTGACACAATATGTAACTGTTAGTAAGTAGTTTATTTTCGAACATATTTACAAACGGTTAAACAATAATAATAAGTAATGGTATAGTTGTGAAAATTTGAATATGCTTTTCACAATATCGTTTTGAGTTCGTCAAACAACTGTGGATACAGGATGTGCTTACTGGCGTAAGGTTCGACAACATTACCCGAAGTATGTGCCACAGTCGTATATGCCACTAGGTCAGGCAGAGAAAGAGTGTACGCCTTCAGTTGATTTTGGATGACGTGAAACATCCTCCAGAGATACTGTAGGTCGACGAGTCTTAGCCTGATGTACTGTTTATCGAGATGCAATCGGGCGATCCTGTAGCTTCCCGTCGTGTTCAGTCTGAAGTTGCCCTCCTTGAACCCCTATTGCTTGAAGCCGCACATGGACTCGCATATCCTAGGCAGACATTCCGCCATTTTGTTGATCTGCTGATCATCGAGAATGAGGATGGTAGACGTATTTGGTCCTGTCTTCGTCTATCAAAAAATAGGTGGCGCAGGAGGACCATTTTCGGTTCGAATAGCAGATGGGTGGCCTCGTAGAAGTTGCCGGTGTCGAACTCTGGTGGCCTTACGAATTTAGGCTACGTAGCCGCAGGCGTTTCATCTGACCGACGTCGTCTAGCAGTCATCGTCGAGGACTAAGGGCAGCCTATCACTTGCTCCCATTTTTAAATAGCTGAAACAAATTTAGACGTATGACGTGTCATGTCATTAAGGCATCGTAAAAAGATTTCGTCTGCTTTTTTAACATCAACCAATCGAAGAGGGAATACGCGGTTTTGGTCCCGCAATTGACGTTGGAATATTTGTGACAAGGCTGGCTGCAGCAGCGTCTGTGATTGAAGGGTGCGGGTGGAGGACATTTGAAATCCTGCAGATTAAGAATCGGGCGACCCAATAGTTCGGTGAGAAATTTGCATTTCGTAACGCCGTAGCAGTAGAGGTGAGCGAACCCCCTCTACCGCCTCGTTCACGACCGCGTACAAATCGTGGTAGGCTATGTGTCCGTCCTCCCAATTGAGCCCGTTTTAATCGGAGTCGTGAGACGTCATGCTGTAGGGTCTTCAGAAACGGAACGAGTCCTTCACGTTCCTGGCAGCCAGAGAGAGTTCTTTGACCACGATCTCATCCTGGCGCCCTCTCAAATATTCGAAATCTATTACAACCTCCATATCGGCTGTCGACATAGCTGAAAATGACGAAAGTAAGTCAATTACCTACATTTTATAGGATCCTGGAGCTGCATTGTCTGCCGCTACCCAGCCACGGCGACCCGAATTCGGAAGCGAAAGCTCGGACGATCTGTTGGTCTCCTGACGACGCACCGTCGAATCGCCCGACGAATTGTTTGGCGTTGAACATCCGGTCCATGTAGAGGGCGAATAGACAGTAATATTTGCCGCAGATATTACTCGTCAGGCCCTGCAGTTGTGTCCTGTTATAATCCCAGACGGTACAGTTGAGTCGTATGAAGGCCGCTATCTCGGGGACGAGCCGTATGATACCGTACGAATCGAAGAAATAGACATTCGAGGATTTTGGTAGGAAATGACGGCTAGCCAGTGTGAACCTTTCTCCGTGTGAGGATCGGCGTTGATTATGACCGTGCCGGATTGCGTGACGTAGTGAGGCAACATGTCAGAGGGGAAGACTCCCAAAAACGACGTCACGTCCCTCAACGTACACAATATGTTCGTCGTGTCCATTTTTTTTTCATAAAATCTGTCGTGACCGTTCGCGAGGTATCTACGCGAACCGAATTATCTTATTCGAGATAGAATATTCACGTGATGGGTTCGGGCAACAGCTTGCTGAATTTCAATTCCACTCTGATATTGCCATTATTCGGGTGTGACGTATGTCTCTCAGAGTTGACTCCATCATGTGTCAAGTCCAAAAATGGCATGAAATAGCCGTTTATATACATGTCGTGATTTATTTGGACACCCGTGTTCGAGTGGAGAATGCGCGACCCCTCAAAGAGCGTCCTCTACCCATGACTGATGTCTTCTCGTGATCCCTGCCCAGCGACAGACCTTCGGTCGGTATCTGTTTGCCGTTCACGTTCAGCGCGAAAGAACTCGGATCGTTGTGGCGGAAATAATACGGGTTCGTCGTCAGGTACCCGAGAAATTCCGTGTTCTTCACCATGGTGTATAGGAGTCGTTTTTGGATGGGTCCCAACACGGCGTTGTCTATGCTAAGCGATTGCGCTCCACTAGAAAACGTGAAAGACTTCAGTTCGACAGTGGTCAGATTGTAGCGTGCGGGAGCGCCTTTTTCGAGAGCGATATTGTGCGCCAAGAGGAACGACGGCCTGGTTCTGACGCGGTTGACCGAAAGTTGGGCGTCGAGAAACTTGAAGACCGTCTTTGTTTCCGCATCCTTGTTCATCAGGTAGAAACTCGGCTTAGCCTTAGTGAGTTTGATGTGCATTCGGATGCCCGGGACTAGATAGAGCGGTACGTTACATATGTCGCTGTGGATCCGGCCGTATATTTGGACCTCTTTGTTCTGCTTGATCCGGTTCCATCGCGTGATAAAACATTTGTTCTTCGAATCGGTGGCTGTAGGGTCGCAGGGCAATAGGTCACCGTTATCCAGGTACCAGAACGCATTTGTCAGATGCGTGGCTGCGGTGTCACTCATTGCGTGAATAGGGTCTTGAAATATGATCGATAATCATGGAGTTCGGTGTCCTGGGTCACGCGTTTCAGAGCGATGCTATATTGACTGAAATGCAAGTGTAAAAAATTATTCGTCACAGCAGTTAAATCGGTCTTGCCCAATTTTGTGCCGTCAGCCTTGGTCGGTTTACCCCAAATATATAGTTTTTTATTTATGTCGACGTACGTATCACTATCGCCGTGGATCAGGAATTTTAGACTGCTGTGTTCCGTGGACGCTATGGGCTTGTACATCACCTCGGCCCTCTCGACGATAGACGTCAGTATAGGCCTAGGAGCAAAAATATCGAACTCGGAACTCAGAGACACAGATATGGTTGGCGGCGAAAGTCAGACTAATGTCACTTAGGAGAAATATCCCTTTTTGTAAGCCTTGGTTTTTTGCAGCCTTTCTGTTTCCGCTTCAAGACACCTGCCTTGCGCTTGCGACCTCGTCCCCGCAACTTACCGATCAGATTCTGAACCGTCTCGTCCACTCGACGCGAGACAAAAAACCCGGAGTTGTTCGTCCGTCGATCTAGCTATGTCTGTCTAGATATCGCCTCCGGTGCGCAACGTCTCTCGCCCCAAGTTCTTGGCTCCGCTCCATACGACAGGTCTAACCATTTGCCATAGCCCTGCCAAAAACTGCCGAACCGTAGCCCGCTGAAGAAAGTGTGGAGCCGCGTAGATGGGTCCTATGGCGTCGTGTTTCCCGCGACGCGCCTGCTGAAGGTAGTACAGCACGAGAGGATCCATAAGCATAAACTGTGTGGCAGGGATGAGGACGAGGCTATTTTATATTACGTAGCCGAAACCCGTCGAAAATATAAGATTAAATTTGAAGGCATTGTGCCACTCTTGAATTCGACCGGCTTGCCCGTCAATTGCCATATCTCTGTCCTTATACATTTAAACGTTCGCTTCTGGACATTGTCGAACACGTATTGACCCGTCAGCGACGGATAGTTAAACGTTCTCATACAACGGACCAGGGTTCTACCCACATAATGAGGCGCTATCAGGACTGTAGTATCGCCCACGATTGTCTTGGGTTTAAACGTACCCACATTTTTCGGAGAATATGAGAATTCGCATTGCCCCACTTCCCAATTATCGGAAGAACCCAGTGTTATGGGCCGTGCCAACTCGGGATTGAATGTGGTGTTCGTGTTTCCGATCAACGTGGGACAACTTTCACGATCGAATGGGGATCCAGGAATCAAAATCTTTCAAATAATCTCTCTAACGGACCAGATACTCTGGAATGCCGCGTCTGCCCCGCCTGTCCAGTAATTTATCTATCTTATAGATGGTATGTCTCGTGACTCGAATCCGGGTCAGTTCCTTCGGATAGAACTGGCCCTTTATAGGCGTGCCGTTTAAGTCTTCCAATTCTCACAGAGGTCGCGGACGCTCTCAATCTCCTTCGCGATCCGAAATATCTTAGTGCTAAAATTCTGTTCGGCGCCTTTGGCAAACTTCTTCTCCCTGCTGATACGCACGTGTTGTCTCACGCGAAACTCGGCCTTCGCGACGCGAACGCGATGCCTCCGGGCCTATATTCTCTGCCGTATTTGTCACTAGCGACGGCGCCATGCCCGTCGCCGAGTAAACCGTGTCATTGTAGCCCCTGACAAATTTTGGGAGAACGTCGATAATCTGTAGGTATTTTTGTAGGTGAAATATTTATACCACCTATCGTGAATCGTTCGATGCGCGCGTTCGACGACGCTACATTTAACCTGAAAGTGTATGCCTTCGCGTCTTAACATCTCTTGGAATTGTTTATTTAGGAATTCTTTACCCTGTAGGACCGCACCGAGACGGGACGGCGACTAGAGTCCCCGAATATCGACATAAATGCCGACGCAACGTCTGGACCTGTCTTTAACCTTAGAGTTACCAGATATAGAAACTTGGAATATACGTCAATGACGGATAAAATGTATTTAACATTATCGTTAGTTCTGTCGAGAGCCCGGACGTTGACAAAGTCGCATTCCCAAACGTGCATCACGTTATTCACCGAATAGGGGTTGCGGGCGAAACGCTTCTTGGTCGGTCGGTCAAGCTTGTAAGTATCTTGCTTCTCTAGCCAGGCACCGATATCGCCGAGCTTCTTCTTATCGTCACCGCCGCACGGAGTTATCGCAGAGTCGAAAACGCAGTCGGTCTGGTAGGATCAAAATACAATCTGCTAGCGGTGGTCAACATTATTTTGCCCACCGGCAACGAACCGCGGTCTCGATATCTCGTCGCCTGATATGCGTGAAGAGGGGAGCAATGACGTCACGATATTTAGATCCTCGCGGTATCTGTATGTCGGCGCCGGACTGGTAGTCTGTCAAATGAGCGTTAGTCAGCTCCAATATTTTCTTATATTTTTTCAGATCGTCTGTCGTGATTTTCTTTCGATCTACACTCTTGCGCGTCAAAAGCTCCCACAATCCTGTCGTCCTTCTAAATTCTTTTCCCTTAATTGTGATATCGCAATCGGTATCTACGAGCACTGTGTAATCGCCATCTTGAACGAGTCACCGTCTTTTCTGATACCGTATTGATTGTCGAGATAGCGGCGGATATACAGATATGGTAATATGTACGGAGTGGCTACGGGGCCGACATTCTCCCTACGGAACGCCTGTGCATCTTCCTCGACAAAAACATCATCATCATCATCGCCGTCGTCGTCACAAATTTCTTCGAAAGTGAACTTCGCCTTACGCGACTCGTATAGCGCCGAAGTGGAGGGTATGCCGACATGTACCGCCACCGCCGACGCCATTTCCGTCTGCGCCTCGATACCGAAACTTCGAAGTGGCCGCGCCGGCTGTTTCTTCACGACAGTCTCGGTAGGAGAGGTTGTGGGTTCGGGTAGGACCTTCTGTTGAAAATCCGCGATCGCCTTGATACGCGTCTTGCGCGTTATATTGGTCTCGCCATTCTTCTTACGAAATTAACCCATTTCTCATAGGGATGCTTTTTTCGACCTTTTCGTTTATTTGTTTTAATCTTTTTCGTAGGAGTAGGAAGTGGGGAAGGGTATTGTAGTGCCTGGGATTTATGGTCGTTCGTAGGAGGAGAAGGGTGTTTTGGGGCCGGTTGAAACTTTTCGGCCGAGACGAGATACATTTTATGTAACATTTTCTCTGCGAGAAAATATCCGGTTTGCGATCGCGGGCAGAGGAAGCAGAAATCCGCCCCGTTGAACAATGAGCTTCTTCTTGGTAGACAGAGGCACTAGCTTGTCGGCTACCTTGCGGAGTGTGGTTTTGTACTTACGCAATTTACGCGTGTTACAACCTGAGAACTTGACATTTACGTTCAAGACTTTAAGGATGTCCTCGCTTATGGTATTCACGAGTTCCTTGTTACAGTTCAAGATTATGGCCCTACGCAGTTTCGGTTCGGCCGTCTTGTGTACGTGAAGGGCGTGAATATTCGGTATCACCGTCCTCATCTTCTATCGGCATCGGCGAGTAGACGATAGTCTACTCTGTCGGGAATATATCAGTTCGAAATTGCAGGCGATCATCGGTATCTTGTGACAGATCTCGAATCAGATACCCGTGGGTTCTTCGAATGCCGTCCAGGTAAGCCTTGTACAGACTAGCACTGTTTTCGAGTTAAACGTGACGGGCCAAACACATGAACTGATTCTTATCCCTGACGATTTTCAATAGGACCAGATATTTGGCTTTTAGGGAAATTTCCCTACAAAAACGACCATGGTGAAAGAGGTTTTGGGGTATCAGAATCACGCTGAAGTTCCTGTGATGACTGCCTTTCGTAAACAGTTCACACACTTGTTTGGATCACGAGGCACGGTCTGCCGCGAGCGTTATCAAAATCTGGCGGGACGCCCTCGTTCAACAGTACGTCCCTCTTCGGCAGTATTGTGGGCGAGGGAATCGCGGTCTTCTCGCTATAGCAGAAGATCACTCCGCCGTCGAAATCCCGTTCCGTTCACAGAGCGTCGAGATACTGTAGGAACCGTACGCAGAACGACGAATTGCCAGAACCGCTAGGTCCACTTAATATGCACGTTAACAAATGCTTACTTTTAAGGTCATCACTCATGGGTAGACAGGCTATAAACAGAACCTCTCCAGGGCCTCCCCCCTATTTATACCCAAACGGGGCGGACTATGTTCGTTTAATCGCAGCCGCTTGAAAAATGAAATTATATACAGATTTTCTTCGGGGTCTGTGACTATCGCTACCGTTCCTCCTCTCTTCCTCTACCGCTTAACTTCTTCGCAGTGTGTACATTCACAAGGTCGGGTTCTGCTCCTTCTCCCAATATCATGTCCCTAATGGGATCGAAATTGACCAGTCGCGAAGCGTTATAATTTAGCGTTATACCCTGACTTTACAGACCGTCTTTCTTTCATTCGTCGCAGAATCTAAAATCTTATAGGCGTAATTCTTGGGTCCCCCGCTTACATATTTCTCTATGATTTGGGTGGGTTTCAGCTCCGACGTCATGGCCCCGAGATTGTCTCCCGGCTCGACCAGAGCCGATCCGTCTCGCGGCTGTACGTACAAGACGCTTTGTGTGTCGCAATAGAGGACGCGCTGTTGCTACATGTCCAATTACGTGTACAGGTGTAGGCGCGCGCCAGCGGTCACATATGCTCCGATAACCTCATTTGTATGACGTAAGCTCGGCACGTCTTCTTCTGTCCCGCACTTCCACGAGAGCCAGACTACGTCATCGCTGGCAAAAACAAGGTTCGTCACCTCGATGCCCGGCGTGGCCAAAAAACCATACAGTTCTTTGGGTTCGGTAATCATTTTAGTCATCTGATCATTGCGTTCCGTCAATTACCCCACATCGAGTGAGGCAGAGTTTGGCTAGAACTCGTTTCGCCGCATTCGTTCGTATCGCCTCTTTGTCCAAGCGGATCCCATCACTAGCGTAGAAATTATCTACGTAGCGATCCTGCTCTTCTGGGTTTCGAACGCAGTCTGTAGTATCCGCTAGCCTCCGTCTTCAGTTTGAGGAACGTGTCTATGGACTGGACAAAGAGACCGCCCTGACCCGTCTGGGGATCGTTTGAGGAACGTGTCTATGGACTGGACAAAGAGACCGCCCTGACCCGTCTGGGGATCGTTTGAG
>Ga0131853_10014360_pt1 | contig 14519 bp, 10 predicted proteins | sample TergutLab28metaG_FD_92764 | JGI IMG/M metagenome (GOLD analysis project Ga0131853, IMG submission 92764) | Labiotermes labralis P1 segment gut microbial communities from Petit-Saut dam, French Guiana - Lab288 P1 (version 2) (version 2) | ecosystem: Host-associated > Arthropoda: Insects >... | reverse complement strand
TGTCCATGTCAACGGACATGATAGAACCATTACTGTAATTTTAGCCAAGCACTGTATAAAGCTCCCTGATGATGGATCCCTTGTGATCCGAAACATGTTGGAGCAATTTTAAATATTTTTAAAAATTTTATAATAATTCTAATTGTATCTACAAATTATATATTTGTGTATCTGTTGGATAATAAAGTGTTTTAACTATGATACATATTTATCAAGACACAATCTAGTAAATGAAATGGTATATCACCTTGTCTCTGGGCAACAACTTGGATACATTTACACAACTTACACCTGAAAACATGATTCCAACAGGTGCAAGCAACATGTTCATAAAAAAGGCAGAAGAGAACATAAAACAAAACACAAAATAAAAAGCACCAATAATATATGCAGTGCTCCACTTCCTTACACACCACTGACTGCTTTCAAAACTAAGCCAGCAACTCTATGACATTATGACCAAATATGAATACAAAACTTTTGACAATACTTTCAAGTCTAGCCTACCTCACAGGTGAAAAGAAGAGACATTTCTTTGTTATACCCAACCTGGACATGTAAAATATTCCAACCATGAATACATTTTAGAAACCATAAAAAAATCATTTCATTGCACAGCACTGAAAAGGTGTTGAAGAACTGAAATCTGGAAGTAATTATTGACACACACACTGCTACAATGGATTTAAATAGCTACAACAGGCATAGCAACAGACAACCGAATACCAAAACACAGAGTGAAAGAACATGTACCTTTAGCCTGCTCAGCTTCACTCAGCTGACGGGCCAATGCATTCTTTGCCTCTTGTAACTGCAATATTCTCTGCCGTGCATTTTTCAGGGCTGCCTTCACTCGCTGTTCCTTATCAGCTGCAGAAGTCTTCAATGCTTCATTCTCTCTACGTAGGATTTCTGCTTCCTCATGTGAACTTGTAACCTGTTTCACAAACATACGGATCACAAACAATTTCAAATGAAGGCAGCATGTTATTCAAGGCAGAAAGGTGATTCTCAATGTGATAAGTGTCTCTCATTTAGCGTTCACTATCCTAAGAGACAAGCTGGTCTCTGAAATGTATTTGTGAATGTCCTAGCATGCCACATGCTGGTCTCTGTGTGTCTGCTTCGTTGCAATTTAAATGCCAATGCTAAGTCAAAAAACTCAGGCTATTTAAACCCCTCTCCCACACATCATCAGCATAACTGGGCTAAAAACTATTGCGTACTGTTAGGAGCTTCAATTTACCAAGGAGTCAAAGTTAGAAAGGAAGTAAAAATTTTGGAGGGGCATTCGCTCCCCTTGCACCCCCAAGTTACACCTATGCTGAAGGTTAATGACACTGTTAATTGCAACCTACAAGTGATGATGTGTGAGTGTATGACACACGTGCACAAAATTCAAATACATGGTACTGCAGGTGTCTTAAATATAAACCCTTAACCTGAAGCTGCATGAGACCACCACAACGGAAATTTGTCCTGTCAACACACACATATCCTCTGGCACTCTCGACATATGCCCTAACCTTTAAAACATTTTATACAAACTTAATTCAATTATAAAAACTGCAAAGGCACCAAATACTTCCTTTCTGTCCATACTAAACAAAGCACAAACAAAGTCAGACTTTAAACTGCCATGTTCTGAAGATTTCATCAATGTTACCCATTTATGAATATTTATTTACCTGATCTGTTAGCTCCTTCACTACAGCTGAATGTCTGCTCTCAACTTCCTTAACTTTGCCCTCCACTTCCTTCCTACCCTCATCGCGCAGTCTCTCTTGGGTTTCCAAAAGCTTTTCTTGAGTAGATGCAGCTGCAGCTGCAGCTGCAGTTGCTGCAGCTGCAGCAGCTTCTTCCCTCTCTTTAGCAGCTTTCCTTTCATCCTCCACTGTTTTTGTTAATTCTTCAAACTGCGACTTGTACCGCCTTGCTATCTTACGAATCTGCAAGTAACAGCCATGTAACAGAATTAATCAAATAACTTGAAATGCCAACTTCATGCAACAAGGTAATTTTATTAATGTATTCTTAGGTCGACATGTTTCAGGTACATACGCCCATCATCAGGAGCACTGGATGCTGAGTTGCAGCATATGGTTTTCTGCACCGAGTTTTTTGGATGGGTGGTGGTCTTGGGAGCTGCTGCGTAGGTTGCACGGCAACATAAGCACCACACACACACAACCTACGCGGCGGCTCTCAAGACCACCACCCACCCAAAAACTCGGTGCAGAAACCCGTATGCTGCAACTCAACATCCAATGCTCCTGATGATGGGCGTATGTACCCAAAACATGTCGAGCTAAGAATACATTAATAAAATTACCTTGTTGCATCAAGTTGGCATTTTAAGTTATTTCATGAGGAAGAAGCATGGTCAAACAACCCTCAAGAATTAATCAAGTACATTTCCACTAAGTCACAGTTGTTGCTTAAATGCTTGTAGGTTAATATCATCCTACTCTTCAATTAACAACTAGGACAGAGTATGCTCCATGGTCCAAGTCAACACTCACATGATATCAAATGACACACACAAAAAATGAAGATAAACAATTATAATCATCATTTATCTGGATGATGTGATGGCAGAGATTGAAGGAAATGAATACGCATCAGCACTTTTCAGTTGGATTAAAAATATGGCTTGTCCCAGTGATTAAATTTGCACCAAGCCATGTAGGTATATGGGGGAGTGGAGGTACAGTTCCACGCATTCTTAATCTCACCACTGGATGCAGCATGAGTTAGCTGCTTTATCCCTAAGGCAAAAGTCCCAGCAATTAGATAAGAACATATGTGGGTTCTACAACAGGTTTATATGCTGTGGTAACAAGAAAAGCATCTTCCCCTAATAGGAATGAACAAACTTCAAGTCCACAGCCTAGTATACTGTACTGACTGAACTACCCTACCTCTTTACAAAGGTATCTTGCTATGATATTTATCCCTATGAGTCTACAGGGGTCACAAATGTCTGATTACCTATAGGCTAAACTGTTTGTGTCATATGACACTCAAACTATTATCAGTACAGACTATGATGCATTGTGTCTAGAAGTTGGTATGATAGACAAATTGATACAAAAGTGTCTGAAGGGAGCTAGCAATATTTTTCAGCTGTTATGAAGATGCCCCTTGTGTTTCACAAAAGGAGATTTACAAATGCATAGCCAATAACCTGTAATATGTTTATGTTCACATACTTTCATTCTCTGGTTTTATGTGATGCTTCTTTTTTCTCTCAAACGTAATAATGCCAGCAGTTTGGCTGACATGGTAATCCTGCTGACTTACACTCAGGAAGTGGTCACTTCAAATCTCTAACAAGACATTAATTCTCCTGAGATATTTTTGTGTCCAAAAAGCATAGTCAAATTGCAAACTTTAACTGACATGTGTACTACATGAAATTAAATACTTCAGACATCTCTCGTAAAATCTGCTGTAAGCAGAAATTGATATCTTCTATAAATACTACAAATATACACTAACCTGCAATTCTTTATTTTTGGTGTCAGTCAACAGTGCTTCTTTGGCACCTAGATCTTCTGTAATTGTAGCCAGTTCTTCATTTTTCTTATGTAAGGAAGACCTGGTATCATTAAGTTCCTGCTGAAGCCTGGCCACAGTCTGATTCAGTATTATCACTTCATCTGCGTGTTTACGTACATCTTCAACATGTTGCTGATGTAGACAATGAAGGGCATTTAACTATTCCAGGAAACAAAGAAAAGACAGAATGCATACACCATTCAAATATAAAATAAAACACATATGCACTCTGGAATGTACATACATTCAGTTTTCTGGGAATGTTTGATTATAAAATCTGTTTTTCAGGCTTAAATTTGCCATCACTTTCTTAACACTGGCTGAATGATCCACTTACAATAATTCCACATTATCACCAAAATATGTCAAACATTCACATTGACTACAAAGGCACACAGCACTGCAAGAAAAATTAAGCTGAAAATATTGAGAGTGATGCAGACAAAAATTATGCATATTACAAAAAAAAAAAAAAAAAAAAAAAAAAAAAAAAAAAGACAAAAAAAAAAAAAAAAAAATAAATTAAAAAAATAAAAAGAAAAGAAAAAAAAAAAAATGTATATAAAAAAAAAAAAAAAAAAAAAAAGTCAGAAAGAAAATTCTGGTTCAAAGATGTGCAATTAACAGCTAGACTCACATAAACTCAACAGTGTGGGTGTTGTCTACTGTCCCTCACTTTATTTAATGCACTAATGACATCTGAAAATTTGAAGCATGATATGCCAAATTTTTTAAGGGATATAAGCAAATACAGGTAAGTACTGTAAGTAATACTTCACATTTGTTTGAAAATGGCAGCACAAATAGATACTTATTTCATTATATACGACTGCTTTAAACACACAGCATTCTGTCTCCATTTGGAAAAACATATTATTCAAATGAAAACTTACCTAAGTTCTTTCAATGGCGCATATATGTATACTTTTACTAGAAAGTGTACATGGCATCTGTCAGGCTTAATACTGGTACATATAATAATGTCTAGTTTTTTTATAAAATGAAGTGTCGCATTCATTAAAGATACGATCATATACCAAATATGCTAAGCTGCTGAAAACGAACCAAAAATATTCACTAACCAGAAGTTAAATCTTGCTGGTGAATAACAATTTATATTTGAGGGTTGTTTGCCCATGCATCTTCCTCATGAAATAAAGTGAAATGCCAACTTGATGCAGCTAGGTAATTTTATTGATGTAGTCTTCGCTCGACATGTTTCGGGTACATACGCCCATCATCAGGAGCATTACATGTTGAGTTGCAGCATATGGTTTTCTGCACCGAGTTTTTGGATGGGTGGTGGTCTTGAGAGCCGCTGCGTAGGTCGTGTTTATGGAGGTCGGCTCTCAAGACCACCACCCATCCAAAAACTCAGTGCAGAAAACCATACGCTGCAACTCAACATGTAATGTTCCTGATGATGGGTGTATGTACCCGAAACATGTCGAGCTAAGAATACATCAATAAAATTACCTAGCTGCATCAAGTTGGCATTTCACTTTATAACAATTTATATATTCAATGACCATCAACAAAATAAGGGATATGATAAAGAAATTTACTGTTATCCAATCCCCATAAATACAATAAAGTTAAAAGTAGGTTACAGATACCTCGACAAGCCTGGCTGTATTTTTAAAATCAATACAAGTGCTGGAAGACAAGATGTATCAAATCAAATGTATCATGTGAGTCTTCTCAAGGATATTTCTTTGGATTTTACTACTAACACCAGGTTACTCTCAGTACACACCAATTGTATTTACTTACTAATTTTTATCATTTAGCTTATACTATTTATTTTGTATATATAACATTCCATTCTAATCTATCTTATGCTACACAATAAAGAATTTCTATGTACAATGCTTCCTCTCCCTCTTCCTCAACAATGCACAGCTTCTCCCACTTGGTATTCCACTTGCATTTCATATTTGCTTAGGTTTTTCAGTTTTATAATACTGACATAAATAGTTACTTCATTACATGCTACCAACTTTTCATTTTGAAACACTTACTGTTCAAAAATTTGTGTCCCCTTTATTGTGTGTCTTTACATTTCAACAGCATGTGTACCGTGTTCTTTATATATGAATTGAAGAGGAAAGACAAGAGCTGATCAAACAATATACCTGAGAAAATCAGGACCAAAATAACATTAAGAATCGGACCTATGAAGATTACATTGTTTCAAACACTAATACCTACATTACCTACACTAAACTGTAAACATTTCTTCTCAATACAAAACTGTGAATGTCTAACCTGTTCCTCCAAACGGGACTTCTCTTGCCTCAGCCCTCTATTGTCTTCTTGAGTTTTCTGATGGGCTTCCTTCTCTGCACTTAGCTGCCTCACAAGTCCTTCCCTTTCCTGTTGCAACCGCCTCCAATCCTCAGGGCTAGTCTTGCTGGACCGTTCAACCAAGAAGTTCACTCTCTGCCTCAACCTACACAGTACACAGGTTGGTACACTGAACTTTATATTTGACACAACAGTGAGGAGGCATTGTTCACTCAACAGTTACAAAGCCCATATGAAATCAGCAGTTTTATATCTTTCACACAAGCAATGTAAGCACTGGTATCTATCCTTCATGACGGCATATTAAGCTAAGACTACAAGAAATTATGTCACTAAGAGAATATATATTTCAAATCCTAAAGCAACTGCAGAAATTAACTATTAATTTCCATGTTTATTAAAATTAACCTTTTAAAGCCTATATGTTACATGATGCACCAACAGGTTCAACATTCAACAACTGTACACTCTGTCCACATTGTATTTATGTGTTCTGTATTTATCTGAGAACAAACAGTGACTTCTGTCCCATGCAACATAAATTGATTGGTTTTTATAACCAAGGCGAAAAGTGTTTACTGCGTCGTATGAACTGGGTCTTCAAATAAAGCAGTCTGCGCTTTGTCTTTAAAAGGTTAAGAAAAGTTAGAGATATCCTTGATATAAACACCAATTTATAGTAAAAAAAACCTGAATGTCCTTGTAACAATGCACAAAGTACTTAGAAGGGTGTTCATGAAGTGACAATTATAGTCAGCATTACACAAACCTTCCAGCTTCCCCACGAAGTGCAACATTCTCAGCAGTCATAGATTCAACACGAGCTGAGAGATCTGTGCTAGATTCCCGCAAAGGACCTAGTTCCTTTTCCAACTTCTCCACCTGCTCTAGCAATCCAGAAACTTTAACTTGGAGACCATCCCTCTCTGCACGCAATATACGATTACTGTCTGTTATTGCATTCAAAGTCTCAAGCTTCCTTAACAGCTCGGAGTGCCTGGCAGCTGTAACCGAAGAAGTTTCAATCCTTTCCTGTTCTACAGACAGTGATTTCTTTGCTTCTTCTACTTGTTTTTCAAGATATTCCTGCTGTGTCTTCAAACGAAGGTTTTCAGTACGCAGGACTTCATATTTTGAGACAGCTATATCCTTCTCTTGACGAAGGTACTTGACAATCTGCAGTAACTGTTCAGAAGATCTATTTTCTTCTTCTGATAGGGAGGTATTCAATGAGCCACTAGATATATTTCCAATTGAAGAATCTGCCTGACGACCACTTGCCTGAAGAACAGAAAGCTGTGAACTCAGTGCCTGGATCTGATCATGTAGCAGCGCATTCTGAGAATCCATATCCTTTAACTGCTGACGTGTATCATTTAACTCCTGTTTAAGGTGTTCTTCTCTCACTTCCAAGTGTAAGCGCAATTCATTTAGAGTATTCTCAGTCTGTTCTTTAGAAAATCGAAGTTCTGACAATTCAGAATTCAATGCTGTAAGCTTTTCCTTCACAGAGGTTAATGTTTCAATATCAGCTGCATGAAGAACCACCTGTAAAAAGAAGAAGTCAAAAATCTACACCCAAATTTTTAATGCAAATAACATACTGAACCTGACATGTTTTTGAAACAATCTTCTAAACAGTCATAATCTTTAATGTCTTCCACAAGATTAAAATATAGCAACCATCCAACTTTTGAAATCCTGAATCAGATGTAAGGGAATGCTGAACAAACCTCAGCAACCAGTCTTCCAGTTAGATAATATGAAAGTTTAATACAGCCAATATCACAGCCTACCACAAGACACAATCCAGAGCCAGGCGTATACACTGCACATGCTCTTAACATATTACATACTGGACCACCTGATTAAATGTAATGTAACAAACCATGATGCACAACTAGACAGTTTATGATACAGGTTCAAAATAAGAAATTATAATCTATGTCAGTTGCAGAAAATTAGAATTTGTATAAATCTGTCTCTACTTCTTAGTTTGTAGATGCATAGAGAAAACAGTGAAGCACACTTGCTGCAATGGGTAACCTATCACAGTGCTAAGCCCAGACTACAGTTGTTTCACTGCAACATTAACCTTTCACCAGCAGGGTCAATATTTAAATCTCTGCACATCCTTTATATAAATCATGAATATTATCTGAACCAAAAAAGATAACATTATGAAATGCACAGAATTTTGTGGGGGAAACAAATGGAGATTGTGCAGCATATCTTAAAACATGCAACATCCCTGTTCCCGTAATATATAAACACATAAAACACATTTCTTAGGTTCTAGCCATATTTAGTCATTATGGTGGCTTGGCACCAAGAATTTGTGTACCCCAGCCACACAACTACAGAGTACACTTTTTTTGAGCCTGCAGTGTCATGAGAATTCACAAACAGAGGTTCATATGTTAAGAGGAAAAACTCACCTCATGTGCATACTTCTCTTCAGCAGCTTTTAGACTTCCTGAAAGTGATGCAAGATGAGACTTGGCTTCAATCAGATCATTTCTGGTTTGCTCAAGGTCAGATAGTGCTGATGCCAGCTCATTTCGGATCTTGGTTAGCTGCTCGTTTAGTTCTGCTGTTGAATGACTTGTACCAGTACACAGTTTGGACAGCTGAGAATTTAAATCTGCTACACGCTGCTTCAACTGTTCTTCAATATTCCTGCTTTCTAACAGTTTCTTCTCTGTAACTTCCCTATACTGATCAAACTTTATTGTAACTTCCTTCAGTTGCTTCTCTGTACCCTCAGATACCTCACAATACTGTTTAACATGCTGTTTTGAAGAAGCTAGTTGTTCCTGTGTCGATTTCAATTCACTCTGGCTTCGATTTAACTGTGTTTCTATTTCCTTCAGCCTCTTTGCCAAAAGTTCAGCTTCTGATGGTGTCTTCTGAGCAGGAGGAGGTGCTGTTATTTCTTTAATTCTCTTGGTCAGTGACTCAGCTTCTTTCTTTTCTTTGGTCAGCTCTTCCCTAACTGAGTTCAGTTCCTCTCTTGTTCTAGCTGCAAGTCTAGCCTCTTCTTCTTGACGTTTCTTTGCAACTTCTAACTGACGCTCCATGTGGGAAGACAGTTCACGGAACCGATCTTGCTCCTCCTGTAATCTCCTCCTAAGTGCACCACATTCTCTCATCGTTTCATCAAGTCGTCCCTCCAGTCGCAACTTCCCTTCCGTTTCTGATCGTTCTAAACTGGTGCGGATAGACTCCAAGTTTGCCAACAATATGCTCTGACTCTGCTTTGTACGATTCAACACTTCTCTATCCTTCAAGAGACGATCTTTGGTCTCCTGCAACAGCTGACATTCTCCCTTCAGATTTTCCAAAGCCACTTCAGCTTTGGACAGCTTGGCCTGAGCATCCAATGTTTCATCTTTCAGGTGCATGATAGTTTGCTCATGCTTGATTATAGTTGAGTTATATATTTTGTTTTTCTCTTCCAATGCAGTAATTTGTGATTTATAAACAGCTGTATTGGCACCGAGAAGTTTAAACCTTTCATCATTGTATTCAGCCTGAGAAAGAAGCTTAGAATTCTGGGTACGGAGTTCTCTAAGTTCAGTTCTCATGCTATCTAGTTCTTCAGTCAAAATTCGTTCATTGGTTTGACGTTCTGTTCGATATACATCTGTTTCTTCTTTAAGTTCCTTAAAAGCTTTCTGAGATTCTTCTACTTTAACTTTCAATTCCTGACAAATTTTTTCTTTTTCCTGAAGAACTTTTCCTTCACTATCTAAAGTAGATCCTTTATGTGGCTCTGGAGACAACTGCTCTGTCAGCTTTATTGGACTGCTACCTCCCTCCATCTGTTGTTCATACAGTGTTCGATACATGTCCCGCTGTCTAAGCAAAGTGTCCATCATTTTTGCATGTTGCTCGTTGTTCTCCTCCAATTCCTGTACCTTCTTTGCATACTGGTCTATTTTAGCTTGAATTTCTTCAGGGTTAAACTCACTCTGAAGCTTCTCTGTTTCTTCATGTTTTGTACTCAGTTCTCTCACAAGCATCAGCAACTTGTGGTTCTGATTTTGAAGTTCTTCAATGCTACTAAAAGTAACAAGTTCCTGTGAAATCACTTCAGAAGACCTAGTAAGGTCCAAAGAAGACTCAGGCACATGCCTTGGCCCAGCAGCAAAACCAGCTCGAGCTTCTTCAACTTCTTTCAGCAGGAAGCACACTTGCTTTGCCAAATCAACCACTTCCTGTTTCAAACGCTTATTTTCTCGGCTGTGGTGACCCTCCGCCTTCCGAGCTTCGGCAGCTTCGTGACGTAACTTATTACATTCCATAATATACTCATCAATCTGTTTGGTAAGTGTGGCCACATTTTCAAGAGTACGTCCATAATCCTCACGCTGCTTTTGAAGAATTGGTGCTTTCTCCTCAATTTCTCCCATGATGGTTTCAACATACAGCTTTAAACTTTTTGTTTCCTCCTTCTGCATGGACAGTTCTTCACACACTGCTACATACTGACTGTAAATCTGTGTCAATGTCATGCCCGTCTTGATAAGACGGCTAGCAGCAGCAGCTGAGGGTGATAAACCCTCAATTGCGGCTTCCAGTGTTTCTTGTTTTGCTGCTTTCACTAGCTCATTTGCATCTTGTAGTTCCTTCTTTAGAAGAGTGATGCAGTCTGTTTTCTTTGCCATTTCTTCTTCAAAGAGCATTTCCTTTTTCTTCCCCTCAGTTTCAAGGTCTCCATACTGTTTTGAAGCATCTTGTAATAATATCTGTAATTCTTTAACAGCATTTGAAAGTTCTTCTGATTTGGCAGTAGCATCATCACTCATTCCTATAACAAAAACAAAAACAAAAAAATAGCATATAACATAAAATTGTGACAGTAAAATTAAGGTATGACAAATACTAACCATGTCAAATAAAGATGAATTTCTATGATATATACCACCCACTTTGTAGTGAATCTCTTACGGTGAATCCACTACATTTTCTGACTTATTGCAGCTATTTATTTTCAATGGCATGTCACATAAAACAAAATTCCCTGCATATTTTTCCACATCACTGTTCAAAATACCAGTGAGATCCAGAATGTGCTGTGAAAACGTTTCAACAGCGCCACTACTGCCAGCTGTTACCTTTGGAATGCAAACAACCGATTAAGCATTCACAGCCCAATGAACAGAATTTTCTTCAATAATTTATGCTGAACATATGCCTATTCATGTACTTATTTGTAAAACAACAATCTAATAGTTTCTTGTGCTACATCTGTCACATTCACTGAATATCTTACTATTTTTACAGAAGCAAATACCAAAATGACTTAACTTAAAATGCAAACTCTCCCACAGGTAATACGTTCATTAGCTTCAAAATGGGCTATACCACACGCTCAGGTGGAATTACAAAATGTATGGATCAACAATAGCCTTATCCTACCCTACAATTTTTGGTCCAGAGACACTGGATGTGGTGTAAATTTTTGTGCATCCATTCAGTTGTAAGTGGTTCACATTCTCTTGCTGTTCTTTTGATAATAACACAACTCATAAACTGCAAAAGAAACTAGTAATTTTAGGTCAAACAGATGCAGGCTGTGGTGTACACTTTTGTGCAACCACTCACTTGTGATTCAGATGCTGCTGCAGTTCATTTGGTAAACACACAATTCATAAATGCACAAAACATCAGTAACATTAGGTCTGAAAATGATGTGCATTTTTGTGCATGCATTCAGTTCTAAGTGGTCCAGATTCCACTGTGGGCCATTTGTTAACAACACAATTCATACACTCCACAAGACATCAATACCTTCCCCCTTCCGCTCTTCAGGACTTAAAAAATAAAAAAAAGCAGTTAATGGAACAAATGTAATATGAAGACAGGGGTTTAATAATTTGTGAAAAATTTAAAGCTTTCAAATGTAGCATTAAATCTCCAACATCACACTAATAAGAATCAATAACAATTACAGAACATCATGCAGTAATTATTTTCACCAATGCACTTGAAATATCACACTGCAGATATCATGCACTATTTTCCGCGCTGTGACGTTAGCTGTAACAAATGCCAATGTCTATGTTATTACATGACACTTTACAGAACGGAACTGAACTGGAAGAATCGTTGAACTAACCTTTGTAAATCTGTGCTAGATGTGCCTGCGCTTTCAGTTCCTGCTCATAAGAATCACGCAATTTGCTTTCACTTTCTCGCTGTGATACCAGTTTCTGCATCGCTGTCTCCAATTTCTGAACTAGAGTGGCATTTGCAGATTTAAGATCCTCAATTGACTTGTTAGCAATATGAAGCTACAAAAATAAAATGCAAATGTTGATTGAAATTGAGTGATAAAATTCATAGACATAAAGAGACTTGACCATTTAAGAGTTAAATTATCAGCACCTCAATTTCATGCATATTATTACAAGTACATTCTTCAGACAAAAAGAAAAGAAAACAACTGAGATCCTTGCTCATTACATGAGAGCCAGCAGGTGGCATGTTTGAAATTTGATACCAATTCAGTCCTCCTACTAGTCAGTTTTGCTGCTAACTGTAATTGCACCCCAATCCTGACATACAGATGACAGAAATGAGGTCACAGACCAATTCTTACTTCCTCAGTGATTTGTGACAGCTCAGTCTGTAGAGTAAGAAGCTTATTTGTATGTTCCCGCCTCACAGCCATAAGTTCAGCCGCATGTTTGTTTAGATCTTCTGTAAGATTCTGAATCTGTTTCTTGAGATGTTCATGTTCTTGATTCATCTGTTTCTCCCTATACAGAAAAAAGAACACAAGGTCATGTTGTGCTCAACTAGAGATCATCCCACATGAACATATGGGAGAAAGGAAATACAGTTCCACACATTCTGTCCATAGAACTTGATCACCTTCATGGATGGCTACTGCACATCCCAGTACCCACAGTGAAGAGGAGACTGATGGGGTCCAACAATTGATCTGGGTATGGTGGTGAAAAGAAAAATCCTTGCTAATGCCAGGAATCAAACCCATAATCCAGCCTGTAGCCTCATCATTATACTACCTGAGAGTTCTCTCATTTAATATCAAACAGATTTCAACACTGCTGTGGACTGACATTTAACATGAATGGAAACACATCAAAATGTATTTTAAAAAAATATTTTCTTACTTGTAATCAAGAGCAACCTGTTGACTTTGGACACCTTCATATTTGGCAATGGCTTCACATTTGGCATTGATGGCAGCTGTCAGCTGATTGTTCAGCATTCTGACATCCTCTTGCGTACGTTGTAATTCTGTATTCCGCCTGTCAACCATCCTCTGAAGGCTATCGCGTTCATCAACAGCACTGTCACGCTGTTGGCGGAAATCTAAACTCTCCTGTTCTAACCTATTACAACAGCATTATTTGCAACAAGTCTGAATGTGTGTCTAAATGATTGTGATTATGTATATATTTGTGATTTTATATATATATATATATAAAGGTGAGACCCAAAAGTTTTTAGACAACTGTTATAAAACACAGATAACTTCTTATGTGGACATGATTTATTTTCATTCTTCAAAATACATTCCTCCTTGATCAATACATTTGTTTGCACATTCCTTCAACTTCTTCATGCCCTCCAGGAAAGCAGTGTTTGAAATGTTGTTAAGGTCCCTTGTCACTGCACACTGAATTTCTTCCACTGTTTGAAAATGCCAACCTTTTAAGGAAAATTTTAACTTGGGGAAGAGAAAGTAGTCGACAGATGCAAGATCTGGCAAGTAAGGTGGGTGGTGGAGAACAGCAACGCTCCTGTTCGTCAGAAACTTCTTTACAATTGAAGCATTATGAGATGGCGCATTATTGTGAATAAGGAACCAATCACTGGATTGGAATTTGGCCGTTCTAACTTGTCGAATTCTCTTCAGTAGCCGATCCACAACACCCACGTAGAATTATGCATTTACTTTCTGCCCTTCAGGGACAAACTCTTGATGAATTACACCTTCTGTGGTAAAAAAAAAAATAAAATAAACATCGTCTTCACTCGCGATTTTTGAAATCACAGTTTCTTTGGTTTTGGAGAGTTTTGCCCTACCCATTCTGCACTCTGTCGTTTGGTGGCCAGATCGTAGACGAAACACCATGTTTTGTCACCGGTAATGATATTTTCCCAAAAACGTTTATCTTGTCCCATTAAAAGAAGATCCTGGCAGTAAACAACGCGTTCTTGTTTCTGCTCTGTGGTCAAGGCGTGAGGAACAAATCGCGCGCAGATCTCTTTTTCCCAAGCCTTCAGTTACAATCCGGCAAACTGTCTCCTTACCAATATTCAAAAGATCTGCAATCACTTGGACAGTGGTACGACGGTCTTCTGTCAGCAGACAACAAACAGATTCCACGTTTTCGTCTGTTCTGGCAGTCGAAGGATGACCACTTCTGGCATCATCTTTCACGTCCTCCCTTCCGTCTTGAAAGTGAGCATACCACCAATACACATTAGCACAACCCATGACAGCACTACCATAAGCCTTATTAATCAGTTCGATTGTTTCCACAGCACTTTTACCGGCTTTAACACAAAATTTAATTGCTACTCTCTGCTCCTCCATGATGCTGATGGCAAGGCAAAAAATCTTCACTTGCAAAACAAGTTCGTACTCACAGACCACTGAATGAAAACCG
>Ga0131853_10014359_pt1 | contig 14519 bp, 12 predicted proteins | sample TergutLab28metaG_FD_92764 | JGI IMG/M metagenome (GOLD analysis project Ga0131853, IMG submission 92764) | Labiotermes labralis P1 segment gut microbial communities from Petit-Saut dam, French Guiana - Lab288 P1 (version 2) (version 2) | ecosystem: Host-associated > Arthropoda: Insects >... | reverse complement strand
TAACCTTCTTCAAACAAAAAATCTAAACCTTAAATCGATACCCTGCCCCCCAAACCGTCTGAATATGAACGGGATGAGCAGGGTCTTTTTCAATCTTCTCCCGCAATCGGTTAATATGCACCGCCACCGTCCGAATATCCCCAAAAGCATCCATACCCCAAATGCGCTCATATAGCACCTCTTTACTAAACACCGTTTCCGGATAACGCATCAAAAAGCACAACAAATCAAACTCCCGCGTCTTAAGCTCCACTTCAACCTCATCCACATAAACACGACGCGCCGATTCATTTAATCTAATATTGCCAATCTGAACCCCTTTATTGTCAACAACCTCACCGGGCTCTATCAATGATTTTACACGCTCATATTGTGCCAAATTCGCCTTAACCCTCGCAATTAACTCTGGTAACGAAAAAGGCTTCGTCACATAATCATCCGCCCCAAGACCAAGCCCTCTAATCTTATCGACATCTTCCACTTTCGCTGTTGCCATCAAAATCGGAATCACAAGCCCTGCTTCACGAACCTTCTTGCAAATTTCAAAACCATCCATACTTGGCAATTGTAAATCAAGCAAAAGCATATCATAAACACCAGTTAGCGCCTCATTCAACCCCTCCAAACCATCCCCTTTAATCACAGCTTCATAGCCACTGATTTCCAAAAAATCACGGACAATTTCCGCAATGGCAACATCATCCTCGACAATCAAAATTTTCTTCATTAGACGCTATCTCCTTTTACAACAGGCAGCTTAATCAAAATGGTTAATCCACCATCATTTGCATTTTCTGCCTTAATACTTCCACCCATTCGGTTAATAATTTTCGCCGAAATAGCAAGCCCTAAACCACTTCCGCCACTTGGATTTGTCCGAGCCTTATCACTGCGGTAAAATACATCAAATAACTTATCCACTGATGTCTCGGAAACACCAATCCCATTATCAGTCATGGCAATCATTACATGTTCTTCATCCTGTTCACAATTAATCATCATCTGGGGTTCTTCCGCATTCCCATACTTCACACTATTCTCAAGCACATTCGTCAATACATTACCCAACTGCACACTATCTACCAGAAAATAAGTCTCCGCTACATTCTTTCCAAGCTCAACCCTTAACCCTTTCTCCAAATATTCATCGTGGATGTGTTGGACAAAATCTGCCAGCCACTTTCCAGCATTCCACTTATCAAGCCTCATCGGAAATTCTCCAATATCTAACTTTGAAAACATAAATAATTGATTTAAAATATGCTCCATATCCTTGGTTTTATTTTTAATGGTTGACAAATATTTCTCCTGAATCTCAGGCGTCGTTGCCATTCCCATTTCAAGCCCTTCCGCATAAGTCCGAATCGAAGTCAGCGGTGTCCGTAGGTCATGAGCAATCCCCGCAATTAATTCTTTCCGATTTTGCTCATCAATTTTCCTTTGCTCAACCATGTCATGCAAACGATTTGCCATTTCATTAAAATTCGCACCAACAGCATCAAATTCATTCCCCATATCATGTTTCAACCGGTAGTTTAAATTCCCATCACTAATTTCATCAACCCCCTCCGTTAAAATGTTTAAAGAAGTTATAATCGGCTTAAACACAAACTTAACAAGGAAAAAATTGACTGACAATGTAAAAATAATAAGTAACAAAACGATGGCCAATTGAAACAACCCTTCATGTTTCTCAAAAAATATGACTTGCTGAACCAAACTCTCAGGCACAACCACCACATCTAAGGACATCTGTTCCTCAGACAAACCAATCTCATCAAATCGTGAATTCATTTGTTCAGGCAAGACTAAGACATGCAAGCCATTTTCTAGCTGATAGATTAAAACCCTATCTGTTTCTGGAATTTCTATACTGGAAAAGTCAAAATCTAAAATTTGATTTTCTTCAATAGGAACAGTGTGTATCATTGACATAATATCAGGTAGCACGCCACCCATTAAGATTAAAATCATGCCGGTAATTAATACACTGGTCAGTACAAGCGGAATAACCACCATCAAAATATTTGATACCAACAATCGACGCTTAATTGAAATTCGCATACTATCACTCCTGCCCTTATTATATAACAAAGCACCAAGTCCAATCAATCATTTTCCACAACAGTTTATAAATTGTTTAACATTTGCTGTCTAACAGTTTAACTTTTCAGGGTTGAGAGTTAATATCTATCTGCTATTTTTCGCCATTACGCCATTATTAACTGCTTCATTCATTTTAATTTTACATTCTTGGAATTTCTTTGTAATCTTATGATCCTTGACTCCCTTATTAATCTGTGTTCGAAATCTTGCATATCAATCGTTAAACCAAAAGGCTGTTAACTCTAAAAAGAATGATTATTTTATAAAAAGCTATTCTCAAACCAGCTTCAAACTGTTATAATTTAGTTCAGGCCATCTACGATGGCTTTGCTATTATCATCAAAAAGTGAGGGCTAATCATAATGACTATTGACTTCTTTGAAGCAACTGGTGAAAACATTCGGAATTTAAACCACACAGAGCGCAAACTTTTCGACTATGTGGTTAAGAATATGAATGAAGTAAAAGAGATGAGTATCCAAAAATTTGCAGCAGAGCAATTTTTATCCACAACAACGATTTTTCGTTTTACACAAAAACTAGGTTTTACCGGTTATTCAGACTTTATTAATAGCTTGTTGGTTACTGTGCATAGTCATCAATGTGAGCGTTTGCCGGAGATGGCGACGCGGGATTATCGGGAAAATTATTTGAAGAATGCGATGGAAGCTGTTCGGGTGATGTCTTCAAAACAAGTGGAAAAAGTCGTTGACTTATTGCGACAAAAACCGCGAATTTATATTTTGACTGATGATAATACACATACGATTGGGCAGTATTGTGAAAGGCTGTTTATTGGACTGGGATTTCATGCTTACTTTCCAGACATTCCTTATCTAAGGCAGAATCTTGTTAATCGGATAAGAAGTCAGGATATGATTATTGCACTTTCATACTCTGGACAAGATGAAGGATTGATTGATTTTATTCAACGCGTATTTTTGACGGAGCGGCCTCATTTATTATCAATTACGCGTGCAGATAACAATTTATTAGAGAGTCTTTCAGATAGCAATTTTTATGTATTTGCTGATGAGATCACTGTTCCAGGTATGAATTTGACCTCTAGTGTTGCGATGTTAATGATCGTGGAACTGCTGGCTTATGAATATATGTCGGCTTTTGAAAATAATAGAGAAATCTGAGCTTTTCAACTCGGAGCGTAACAATATTACCTCAAAAGTAATATGTTACGACTTGCAAACTATCCATACGATCGGATATCACACGCTTCATTTTGGGCATACTATGTGATAAAATAGATATCATATTATCGTTAAAGAGAGGATATTTTATCATGAGTCGTACAATCAAAAAAAGTAGCATCGGGCTATTAATCATTATTTTAGTAAGTTATTTTGTCGTTGGTTTTCCAGATGGAGCTTTCACTGTTTCATGGTTGGGAATATCAGAAGAGATTGCTGGAATGACAACCGCACACACTGGCTATATCCTTATAGCATATTCAGTAACATATACATTAGCAGGAATTATTCTGCCATGGGTTACGCGACGTATGAAATTACAAACAGTTTATTTTTGGGGACTTATCATCATGGGATTAGGGTTTATTTCCCTAGCATTAGCACCTAACTTTGCATTAGTAGCAACTGCAATTGCGATTTATGGATTTGGAACAGGAGCCATGGCAGCTAGTATGAATTCCTATATGGCGAAGCACTTTACAGCAAGTCAAAACAATTTGATGCATTTCTTCTGGGGTGCTGGTGCTGCATTTAGCCCGATTGTCATGGGTCAAGCAATGGCCATTCTCACTTGGCGTGCTGGGTATTTTGTGATCACCGGAATTTTACTTGCGGTGGCAATCATGCTTTTAATTAGCATGTCAAGAAAGATGTGGATTAATGAGGCTGAAGAAAGTACTATCGTACAAAGTCAAACGGATACAGTAACCATCAAGAAAAAATATCTTACCAAAAAATGGCATCAAGTCCTAGAGATATTAACCTTCTTCTTCTTAGGTGGAACAGATTATACCCTTGTCTTTTTCACCGGGGCAGCCTTAGTCGCCCGGGGTTACGAAACAAATGAAAGTGTTGCAATTTTCTCAGCTATTTACTATTTCGCCATGACTGCCGGCCGTTTATTCTTTGGAATTGCTGCAAAGTGGTTAAGGGAACTCCCAATTATTCGCACTGGTGTTGTTATTTCAATCATCGGAATTGCAGTCTTGTATTTTACGGGGAATGTAGCAGGGATGGCTTTAACTGGCTTTGGCTTAGGACCGCTACTTCCAACATTAGTAAGTGACACTTCAAATCGCTTTACATCCCATGTCCTATCTAAAATTGTTGGTTATGAATTAGCTGCTTTCGGTGCAGGTATCGCGGTTTTATTCTTTGTGACGAGTCAAATGATGCATTTTGTTTCTTACGAAGCCCTCTTTCCTTTAGGGTTGACATTTGTTATATTAGTATTTGTATGTAATGAGATTTTGGCACGCGCGCTTAAGAAGTGTAGTGAACAATAGTTAAAATACGCATTATACTAGGCAATTGTGAAATATGGATGAATTTAAGTTCAAACTACCCAAGACGAGGTAATTTCATCCACAAATGTCAATTTTCGCAAAATGTGGATGAATTGAAAGCCGAAAACTGCCTAAGGCGAGGTAATTTCATCCACGAATGTCAATTTTCGCAAAATGTGGATGAATTGAAAGCCGAAAACTGCCTAAGGCGAGGTAATTTCATCCACAAATGTCGATTTTCGCAGAATGTGGATGAATTGAAAGCTGAAAACCGTCTAGGATGAAACAATTTCATCCACAAATGTCGATTTTCGCAGAATGTGGATGATTTAATCAATAGGTAAGGAGCGTTTTGCTTTTTACGACAAAAAACCATAAAAACCGAGCTTGGCGATTTTTGCGATTGCCTAACGCATTTATAAAAATAAGGAGGACTAAGTATGTATAAAAATATATTAGCTGCAATAGATAATGGTCGTTGTATGGGGCCAGTGAGTGAGCATGCCATCAAGCAAGCGGTGGCATTTGGTGCGAAATTAACGTTTTGTCATATAAAGAAAAATATCATTCTTTATAAATCAATGCTCCCAATGGGGATGAGGGTAGATTCTCATATTATTCAAGATCACTCTTATTCAATGGATGAAGCGTTGGAACAGCTTAAAAAAGATGCAATTGCTGCTGGTGTTAAGGAAGTCGAAATTGTCCAAACCCACAGCTCCTCACCAGGAATTGCCCTTGCGGATGTTATTGCTCCTGGTTACGAGGTGGATTTAATTGTCTGTGGACGAAGCGATAAATCTAGTTTAAACCGCCTTTTGTTAGGCAGTGTTTCATCAAATATTATCAATTATGCGAAGTGTACTGTTACGTTGGTTCGTTCAAAAGAAGATTAATCTTACATTTTAAAAATAAGAAATTTCAATATGGCTCTGTGTGATAGGGCCTTTTTTTCTTGCTTTCAAAACCAGTTTATAATTTGTTTAACATTTTACATCCAATAGTTTAATAATTCAGGGTTGGGAGTTAATATTTACCTGCTATAATCATTTCATCAGCGAGAAACAGGAACAAAGCAGAATCAAACCTTTGCTGAAATGTTAAAAAGAAGGAGTCGAATCAATATGGTAATTATTATTGTGGTAACAGCTGTTCTTGTGAATCTTTCAGCGAAGCGTGACAATCAGCTTGTAAATGAATCATAAAAATCAAAAAAGAAAAGGAATGTGATGAAAATGACGACAATTTTAAAAATTAACAACCTAAACAAAACATATGGCACACAACAAGTGTTAAAGAATATCAACATGGAAATCAAGCAAGGTGCCATCTATGGTTTTATCGGTCGAAATGGAGCGGGAAAGTCGACTCTTATGAGAACAATCTGTGGATTGGCAAGTGTAGATAATGGCCAAATTGAATTATTTGGTGACAGTTCAAAATTGAACGAATCTCGTAGCAAATTGGGCGTGGTGATTGAAAATCCAACCCTTCACACTGGACTAACTGCTTATGACAATTTAGAAATTCACCGCCGCATACTAGGGCGTGTGAGCAAAGAAAGAATCCCGATTGTACTAGAGAAAGTCGGACTAGCAGATACAGGTAAGAAAAAAGTGAGAAATTTCTCACTAGGAATGAAACAACGCCTAGCCCTAGCAATGGCCCTCCTCAATAAACCAGAATTCCTAATTCTGGATGAGCCAATCAACGGACTTGACCCAATGGGCGTTATCGAAATACGAAACACCATCAAAGCATTAGCAGAAAGTGGTATAACTGTGATGATTTCAAGTCATATTTTAGCAGAACTCCACCTACTAGCAACAGACTTCGGATTTATTGAGGGTGGACGCCTAGTCAAGCAATTAACAGCTCTAGAACTTGAAGCCGCATGTCAACATTACATCGACTTGCAAACAACTGATGATAAACAAGCTGCTAAAGTATTAAAAGCCCAATTTGGTGATGTGGTACGCCCACAAGCAAATGGTCTAGCCATTACAGATGTCACACTTCCAACAGAAGAAATCATCTCTGTCTTAACAAGTGCAGGCATCGGTATCAAAGGCATCAAAAATGTCGACCAAGATTTAGAATCTTACTTTATGAATTTAATCGGAGAAACAGGAGGACGTAACCATGTTTAAAATGATATCAGCTGAGGTTTACAAATTAAAAAGAAGTGAAAGTTTTTGGATTATGCTATTAGCTATTGGTGTGTTGTCGGTCATATTCAGTGTCGCATTTGGATTTATCCCAGGTGAAGAATTGATGGGGATGCGACCTGAAACAGCAGGCGAAATGTTTATGTCGGGATTCGGAAATATTACGCAGAATATTCTATTCCTTTTGATTGGATTTACCGTTGTTTTTGTCAACAGTGATTTTACATTAGGCACGATTCGTAACCCACTTGCCGTTGGAGTTACCAGACTCAACTACTTGATTGCTAAATTTATAACCATTCTTATCACTTGTTTTCTCTTCATGGTCGTAGCCATTTTAGCAACAGGACTTCCTTACCTTATTTTCGAACCATGGGGCGATGTTTTCAATCTATCAAACTTTCTTGCGACCTTCGCACTCGGCTATCTCATCCTAGTGGCGCAAGCAACATTATTCATGGCGATTGCCTTCATCACTAGAAAAGTTGGGACAACCCTCGGTATTATCATTGGTTATATTTTGTTCGATGCGACCGTTGCTGCATTTATCATGATGACAGACATTGATGGTATTGTCCGAACAGTTGCTAATATCTTGCCGAGTGCAGCTGGGTTTTATTTAGCAGAACTCTCAATGGGGACAGCAATTTTTGGAAATATCATGATGATTGTAGGAATTGCAGTTGCAACAATTGTAATTGCATCAGGACTTGCTATTAAAAGCTTAACCAGCAAAGATGTCTAATGTTGAAAAAGTTTTCAGGCAATTCGGAAAAAGTTTTCACAAAAAAAATTAAAATTTCCACTTGAAGATCACATCAACTTGTGATATACTGGCAAACAATTAAATAATTGATCACGGTTATTTAGTTGTTTTCAATTATTCAAACAAATCAAATTTTTTCATCAAGAGTTGGCAGAGGGACTGGTCCGAAGAAGCCACAGCAACCATCGCAAAATGCGAACGGTGCTACTTCCAGCAGGAAATTATTTCCTGATAGATGAATGTAAATCGGCTTTTTGACCTACATTCGTCTATGAATGTAGGTTTTTTCATGTACATCATGTATATGCATATCATGTGTCAGACGTGGCACACACATCTTGAGATGAAAAATTGATGCTTGGATAAAAAATTTAGGAGGTCAAAACAATGTCATTACCAAAAAACGCAAAACTAGATACCATTTTAATTCACGGAGGGTTTGATAGCGATCCAGCAACTAGCGCATTGCAAGTGCCGATTTATCAAACATCTGGCTATGATTTAGGAAGTGCAGACCATGCAGCTGACTTATTCGGCCTACGTGCATCAGGAAATATTTACAGTCGCATTATGAATCCAACAATTAGTGCTTTTGAAACAAGCATGGCTGCCCTTGAGGGTGGGGTTGGGGCACTGGCTTTCGCATCAGGGCACGCTGCCATCGTGGGTGCCATTACTAACCTTGCTGCCTCGGGAGATGAAATCGTCTCATCCGCTGTCCTTTATGGTGGAACTTACAGTATTTTCACAAGCAGCCTTCAAGGCTTCGGAATTACTACTAAATTTGCTGAAGATGGGCTCGCTGAGAATTTTGAAAAATTAATCACACCTAAAACAAAAGCCCTATTTGCTGAAACCTTAGGGAATCCTCGCATTGATGTATTAGACATTGAAGCAGTAGCAGCAGTTGCTAAAAAACACGGACTGCCACTTATCCTTGACGCAACATTCTCACCATATATTAACCGTTCTATTGACTTCGGTGCTGATATCGTCATCCACTCTGCAACTAAATTTATTGATGGTCATGGAAGTTCTATGGGTGGCGTGGTCATTGATGCAGGAAAATTCGACTATTCAAGTGGAAAATTCCCGTTACTATCAGAATCCGACCCAACCTACCATGGTCTAAAATACACAGACTTAGGTGCAACTGCCTTTATCACCCGCTTGCGTGTTAAAGTTCTGCGTGATCAAGGTGCGTGCTTGGCACCATTTAACAGCTATCTATTTTCACGTGGACTTGAAACCTTACATTTACGCATGGAACGCCACTGTCAAAACGCCCTAGCAGTTGCAAAATTCCTTGAAGCAAGCGACTTTGTCACATGGGTAAGCTACCCAGATTTAGAAAGTCACCCAGATCATCACCTAGCTAAAAAATACTTCCCAAAAGGATCAGGCGGTATCCTTACCTTCGGTATTAAAGGTGGACGTGAAGCAGGACGCAAATTCATTGATGCCTTAACCTTATTCAGCTTAGTTGCCAACGTTGGAGATGCCAAATCACTAGTGATTCACCCAGCAAGCACCACCCATTCTCAACTCTCACCAGAACAACTAGCAGCCGCTCATGTAACGGAAGACATGATCAGGCTATCAGTCGGAATCGAAGACATTACTGATATTTTGACAGATTTAGAACAAGGATTAGCACAAAGTCAATTATAAAAACGCTATAACACACCAAATGCCAGAATTGTTTCACAAAAATCTTGATAAATGATGTCAAAAAGGGTAAAATTTTAATGTAAAAGATTTATCCCCAAGGAGTTGTTAAACAATGGCAGTTTGGACCAAAGAATTGATTTTAGAATCAGCAAAAAAAGAAAACGTGAATTTCGTCAGATTGATGTTTACCGATCTTTTCGGTGTCATCAAAAATGTTGAAATTCCGATTGCACAATTAGAAAAAGCACTTGATAACGATATGATGTTTGACGGCTCATCCATTGACGGCTTCGCTCGTATTCAAGAAAGTGACATGCATTTACATCCAGATTTAAGCACCTGGCTGATCTTCCCAGAAGTCTACGGTACTGCCAGAATTGCCCGCTTAATTTGTGATGTCTACAAAGACGGTGCCCCATTTGTCGGTGACCCACGTTCTAACTTACGTCGTATCATCAAGCAAATGCATGAGCAAGGCTTTTCACGTATGAACCTAGGTGCCGAACCTGAATTTTTCCTTTTCAAACTTGATGAAGAAGGAAACCCAACCACAAGATTAAATGACAACGGTGGTTACTTCGACTTTGCGCCACTAGATATGGCTGAAAACTGCCGTCGTGACATCGTCATCGAATTAGAAAAATTAGGCATGGGTGTTGAGGCAGCCCACCATGAATCAGCACCTGGACAACATGAAATCAACTTCAAATACGATGAAGTCCTAGCAGCTTGCGACAAAATTCAAACCTTCAAACTCATCGTCAAAACAGTCGCAAGAAAACACGGACTCTATGCCACATTTATGCCAAAACCAATCAGAGACATCGCTGGTTCAGGTATGCATTGCAACATTTCATTATTCGATAACAATGGAGAAAATGCTTTTTATGATGAGAATGACAAACTAAACTTATCCAAAACAGCCTACCAATTTCTTGCTGGGATCTTAACCCACGTACCAGCATTCACCGCTATCGCAAATCCAACCGTCAATTCATACAAAAGATTAACACGTGGGCACGAAGCACCAGTATTTATCGCTTGGAGCCCATCAAACAGGTCGCCACTAGTGAGAATCCCTAAAAGTCGTGGCATGGGAACAAGAATCGAGTTGCGTTCGGTTGATCCATCAGCAAATCCTTATTTAGCTTTGGCGACGATTTTGGCAGCGGGATTAGATGGAATCAAGCATAAAATGGAAGCACCAGACTCAGTAGAAGCTAATATTTATACGATGACTAAAGAAGAATTAAAAGCCAAGGACATCAAAGCACTTCCACGTTCCTTGCAAACAGCATTAGACAACTTTTCAGAAAGCGAACTAATGCGTAATGCACTAGGGGAGCATATCTCAAAAAGGTTTTTAGAAGCCAAATATGCAGAATTTGAGGATTATCGCAACAGCGTTCATACTTGGGAATTAAAACGATACATGAGTTTATTATAAAATTAAAAATTTCAAGAATGAGTTGTCAACTCGTTCTTGAAATTTTTTTGTGAGACTTGCTTGCCATAAAGCAAAACTTCTGTCACAAAAACCTTATTGTCATAGGAGAGGTTCACGGTACCATCATATTTTCTAGCTGACTGCCGGATATTTTTTAACCCATATCCATGATCATTGTTAGTTTTAAGCGTTTCTAATTCACCAGTTTCTTTATTTGTTTTCACATTCCCATTAAAGGAGTTTTCTACCTTGATCAGCAAATTTCCTTTTTCATAAAGAATATGAACCTTAATAAACTTATCCGCCACCCTAGCCACAGCATCAAGAGCATTGTCAAGTAAATTCCCTAAAATAATCACAATATCAGCTGTTTCAATACCGATCAACATAGGGACAAAAATATCTAAATGAATAGCAATGCCATCCTCTTTGACCGATTTGAGCTTAAAATTAATCACACTATCAAATGCCACATTTCCCGTATCACTATGAATTTCACTTTTTTCAAGTTCCCCAATCAAGCTATTAATATAACAAATCATCTCTGGATGATCAGTAGCAAAATCTCGCAAAGTCGCCAGATGCAACTTCATATCATGACGAATAGATTTCACCATCTCAACTGTTTCAATCATTAACTTGTTTTGAGTAAAATAATACTCTTTTTCTTGCACATCTAATGTTGATTGTAGTTTAATCTGATAATTAGTGCTCAAAGCATCTTGGTAGTAAAGAATAATGAAGTTGATGATAAATAGAAAAATGATAGAAATGGCGGCAAAGAACAGAGATAACTGTATGAGGAAAATAAATACAAAAAACACAGAAAGAATGGGAATGGAAAGAAAAAGAAACCATAACTTTTTTGAAATGAATGTAGCTTTCTTGAAGTTTTTAAACCTGTAAAACCATAAGGCACACAAATAGTTTAAGACACCTAGTAAAACATAAACATATCCCAAATTCACAATGATTTGATTAGAAATAATCACCGCTAGAATGGCAATAAAAGTTTCTATAAAAATGATGAGACTGACTGTAATAATCGAGCAGGCTAATCTTTTTTTAAAAGAAGCTTGGTAGTTAAACGAAATCGTCAAATCATTAGCAAGTGCGCATAGTATACCAAGAAATCCTCCTAAAATAAAATCCATAGGAACTAGCACGAAATTGTTAAATAAATATAAACCAATACAAAAAATAAATGTTGCTCCAAGCTGAAACATCGAGGTTTTTCTTTGACCTAAAAAGGCACTCATCATTTTCATGATTGCCAAAAAAGTTAAGACGAAATGCAGCATATAGCTAATAATACTTGAATCTATAATCATGCAAAGACCACCTTTTAGAGCTTTTTTATACTAAATATTACATCATTCGCCTCTTTAAAATATCCTGATAAGCCAAGCGAACTGCTTCCTGTCTATATTTACTAATTGGTAATACTAGTCCTCCCTTTGAAAGTTTCGCAGTGTTGAAACTCAATGCCGCAAGATGATCATAATTTACGACATAAGAAGCGTGAATAAATAAGAAGTCATATTTTTGAAGTTGATTCTCATAAATCTCTTTTAACGATCCATAAAATTCTTCTTCTTTTCCACTTACTAAATGGAGAAAAAGCTTCCTTCCTGCACTTTCAATATAGAGAATATCCTTGAAAGGAACTTTGAGAATACTGCGCCCTTTTTTATAAGTGAAATCCTTCGTGCGAAGTCCAGCGAGGGTTAAATATTTATCAATAACCTTGTGAACTTTTTCCTTTTCCAAAGGCTTAATTAAAAAATTTAAAGGTTGCACATCAAACAACTCCAAGGCATACTTCGTTTCCCTAGAAATAAAGACAATGGAAGCTTGATTATTATGATAAACCTCACGAATGATTCTGGCGAAATCGACCCCATTCAGCTCGCTCGTGAAATATTCAATATCAAGAAAAATGAAATCATAATGAATGCCATTTTGCATTTGATGTTCTAGTTCTTCTGGAGAAAAAACCACGTCAATATCATGCTTGATATTTAAATGATTTAAATACTGTGAGACAGTTTGCTCCAACTGAGCACCGATGGCTTTTTCATCATCACAAATAGCGAAATTTATCATAACAGATCATCCTTTCAGTAGAATAGCCCCTATTTTATCATAAACTAACTGTAAAAACAATTCATATTAATGTAACATGCGAAAATAGGTGCTAAAATGTAACAAATGGTGCAAAATAGGACCTTTTTTGATATAAATGGAAACTCTTTTTTCGAATGAGGGCTTACTCTTTATCCAATTACTACATCTATCTGTCCAGTTATGACAAGTTTGCTAAATTTGAGTTCATTTTGTGTTAAAATAGAAGCATGGTGTGAATTGACATCAAAATATAGAAAAAGCTTCAATTATGAAGTTGAATGGTTGCCTGAGTTTTAGTGTATAAAACGAAAGGATGGGAGAGAAATGTTTAAGAAAATGACGGTAATGTTGCTAGCATTACTAGTAATTTTACAAACGATGGCACCAACGGCAATTGCCGTAGCAAATGAATATGCTGCAGATGGTACGCTTATATCGTATGAAGTCGACTATGACTATGATTACGACTATGATACAGAAGCAGTTGAAGCAACAACTGATCCAGTAGAAGCGGATGCTATTGTTGAAGCAGAAGAAGCAAACACAGAAGATGAAGTGGAAGCTCCTGTAGATGAAGAAGAAACTCAAATCAATGAGGAAGACATACCTGTTGTAACTCCTGAGGTTGAAACAGATGCGACAGAGGAAGAAGCTGAAACTGCTGCTGAAATTATAGCTGCAGAGGGTGCACGCCCAATTAGCGAAATTTTCCCTGATCCAGCTATAGCTGCAGCAGTGGCAAGAGGTGGACACTTCTCTTGGACAATAGATACAGCTGTAACAGCGGCAGAACTAGCGGCTCTTACTGGTAGTTTGGGAGTGACAAATAGTAATGTTGAGTCACTTGAAGGACTTCAGTACTTAACAGGTCTAACTTCATTGTTTTTGTCTGGAAATCAAATCAGTGATTTAACACCATTAGCTGGATTGACACAAATGACAGGGACACTAAGTTTGTTTAATAATCAAATTAGTGATCTGACGCCATTAGCTAATTTAACACAGTTAAGAATTTTAACTTTAAATCAGAATCAAATTGTTGATGTTTCGCCATTAGCTAGCTTAACAACAGGACTGGAAGATCTAAATTTAGATCATAATCAAATCCAAGATATCTCATCTTTATCAGTTTTAACAAATCTGGTACAACTGAGGGTAACGAATAATTATATTTTTGACTTCAGACCGATGGTGCCATTAATTGGGACTGATACTAGAATAGTTGCAACTGGTCAAACCTTCATTTTACCAGCTATTGAATTGGGACAAGGAATGGACATTGGGATTTATCTTCCTGATGGGACTAGACCAAATCTTTTCACTGCTAGCGCAAATGGTGGAGTTGCAGATGGTGGAGGAAGTGGAGACCTAACTTTTGATCAAGCAACAGGAATGTTAACTTGGCATGTATTAGGAGAAAATTTTGTTCCGATTAATGCACCAGGGCTTGGTATAATTGGTATAACATTATCAGGAATGATTTATCAAGAAGTAATTCCAGTACAAGAAACGACGGCACCAACAGTGCCTCCAACGGATGCACCGACAGACGCACCAACGGATGCACCGACAGACGCACCGACAGATGCACCAACGGATGCACCAACAACACCAGCTGATGTTTGGGCAGATGCAGTCATCGCTAACGAAGAAATGATCGAAGAAGTAGATGAAGCATTCTACGCATTATATCAAGTATTATCAAGCGGAGATTTCGCTGACAAATTTTTATACAATTTCGTT
>Ga0131853_10014358_pt1 | contig 14519 bp, 14 predicted proteins | sample TergutLab28metaG_FD_92764 | JGI IMG/M metagenome (GOLD analysis project Ga0131853, IMG submission 92764) | Labiotermes labralis P1 segment gut microbial communities from Petit-Saut dam, French Guiana - Lab288 P1 (version 2) (version 2) | ecosystem: Host-associated > Arthropoda: Insects >... | reverse complement strand
TTTGAAGAATCCCGAAAAAACGGCGCTTACAATGCTTTTTTAAGCGGCGCGGGACCGGCTTTAATAGCCGTAACAGAAAACGCAAACTTTTTGCCGCAAATGAAAGATTTTTTGCATAGCTTACCTAATAAATGGACAATAAGCTGGGTTAGGCCCGACTTTATGGGAGCAACAATCGAAGGGTGATATTTGTGTTAATTGTACAAAAATACGGCGGATCTTCAGTAGCCAATGCAGAATGCATTATGAGGGTAGCCAAACGGATTACCGATTCTTTTAGTAAAGGCAACAAGCTGGTGGTCGTATTGTCCGCTCAAGGCGACACGACCGATGAGTTAACAGAAAAAGCAAAAGAACTTAATTCCAAAGCCAGCAAACGAGAACTGGATATGCTGCTCACGACCGGTGAGCAACAATCCGTCGCCTTAATGGCCTTAGCTATCCATAGTCTTGGATATCCGGCCATATCCCTTACAGCCGGACAGGTGGGTATACACGCCACTTCCGCTTACGGTAATGCCCGTATTAAAAATATCGAAACCAGCCGTATTGCCACTGAACTTGACAGAAACAATATTGTATTGGTGGCCGGGTTTCAAGGAGTTAATCGTTACGGTGATGTAACAACCTTGGGACGGGGTGCTTCCGACACTACAGCTGTTGCCATTGCGGCAGTATTAGGTGCGGATTTATGCGAAATATATACCGATGTGGACGGAGTGTATACAGCGGATCCCCGTATCGTCAAAGATGCGCTTAAACTCAATGAGATCAGCTACGAAGAGATGCTGGAGCTGGCTTCTCAGGGCGCGCAGGTACTGCATAACCGGGCAGTAGAAATGGCTAAGCGCCATCGGGTCAGGCTTGTGGTACGTTCCAGTCTGACAGACGAAGAAGGCACTTTAGTAAAGGAGGAAGTACCGGGTATGGAAAAATTATATGTAAGCGGCATAGCGGTGGATGATAAAATTGCCCGTATATCCATAGTGGGCATAGAGGACCGACCTGGTATGGCCTATCAGATATTTTCCCTGCTGGCCAAAGAGAAAATATCCGTGGATATTATTTTACAGTCTATCGGACGCAATAATACGAAGGATATCAGCTTTACGGTTCATCAAGACAATTTGCAGCAGGCTATGGAAATATTGCAGCCCCAGCGGGATGCCATCGGCTTTGACATGATCAGTTACGATGACAGTGTGGCAAAGCTTTCTATTGTGGGGGCCGGTATGGCTTCCAATCCGGGTGTAGCTTCTATGATGTTTGAGGCATTATATGATTGCGGCGTTAATATCAGTATGATTTCTACATCCGAGATCAAAATTTCGGTGTTGATAGACAAAAAAAATAAAGAAAAAGCCATGGTTGCGGTTCATGATAAATTTATTAATAATCAAATCGAATTTTTCAAGGAAGGAAGACAGATATGAAAAACATCGCTATTGTAGGAGCTTCCGGAGCCGTGGGCCAAGCGATGCTTCAAGTGGTAAAAGAGCGGAAACTTCCTTATGACAATTTATATCTCTTTGCCTCTGCCCGTTCCGCGGGAAAACAAGTGGAATTTAACGGCAAAACCATAACCATAGAAGAGTTAACGCCTCAATCTTTTGACCGTGGTATCGATATCGCTTTATTTTCCGCAGGTGGCGGTACTTCTAAAGAATATGCGCCCATCGCCGCAAAAAAAGGATGCGTTGTTATCGACAACAGCTCCGCCTGGCGGATGGACCCGGAGGTTCCTTTGGTGGTGCCGGAAGTGAATCCCCAGGATATTTGGGAACATAAGGGCATTATTGCCAACCCTAACTGCTCTACAATTCAAGCGGTGGTTGCTTTGGCTCCGCTGCATAAGGCATATGGTATACATCGAGTTATTTATACCACATTTCAATCTGTATCAGGTGCCGGAAACAAAGGCATGGAGGATTTAAAAAGGACTGCCAACGGGGAAGCCCCTCAACACTTCCCCTATCCTATTGCGGGCAATTGTATCCCGCATATTGATGCTTTTGGCGATGATGGGTATACTTTTGAAGAAATCAAGATGATAAATGAAACTCGTAAAATTTTGCATGCTCCTGAGATTCAAGCGACCGCTACAACGGTGCGGGTGCCGGTGTTTGTTGGGCACAGTGAATCCATAAATATTACTTTGGATAAGCCTTTTGAGTTGACGGATATAAGACGTGTTTTAGAAGAGGCCCCGGGGATTGTAGTGCAGGATGATGTGGAAAATAAGGTTTACCCTACCCCTCGGGAGACTGCCGGGACAGATCCAGTGTATGTGGGGCGTATACGTCGGGATTTTAGTGCGGATAATAGTTTAAACTTATGGGTGGTAGCGGATAATGTGAGAAAAGGCGCTGCGACTAATGCGGTGCAGATTGCGGAAGTATTGCTTGCTTATCCAAAAATTTCCAAAATCGATTATACAAAAGGGTAAACCCTATAATCCGAACCATCAGCCGGAGGTAAAACTCATTGGCAAGGGGTTCGGATTTTTGTTATACATAGAAAAACAGTGATTTTACTCGAAATTCAAACACCAGTTGAATTTTTCAAAAGTTCAAATACAAGGTTATTGTTTTAGACCGAACCAAAGCGCATAATAGCCATAGAAAGGTGGCGATTATCATGCGTGAGGTTCTGTCAGGGAATATATCCCGATACAGAAAGGATTTAGGCTTAACCCAAGAATCCCTTGCAGAGCAGCTTGGGATAACATTTCAAGCTGTAAGTAAATGGGAAACGGGACAGACTGTCCCCGATACGGTTCTGCTTCCAAAACTTGCTCAAGCCCTAAGCGTAAGTGTGGACAAACTTTTGGGATATTCCGCTTTTGGTGACGATCCATCGCATTATGAGGACGACTACAAGAAAGATGAGTATTTTTGGGGTGTTCAGCCATCAACTATGTGCCTCAAAGTTTTGGAATTATTACCACCGGTACGCCCGCTGAAGATTTTGGACATTGGTTGCGGCGAAGGTAAGGACGCTGTGTTTTTTGCGCGGTGCGGGTATGACGTGAGTGCTTTTGATATATCAGAAGCAGGGATTGAAAAAACAAAGCGGCTTGCAGATAAAGCGCGTATCCATGTACGGACATTTCGCGCAAACTTATGGGATTATCGGTTGGACGAAAAATACGATGTGTTGTTTTCCAGCGGGGCGCTTCATTACATCAAGCCGGAGCTGCGGGATGAAGTCATGGCGGATTACAAATCCCATGTAAACGAGAATGGGATAATAGCCTTTCATGTCTTTGTGAAAAAGCCATTTATTGCGCCGCCGCCGGAAAAAGAAAGCCATTCCTATCATTGGAGGTCGGGGCAGCTTTTTTCGTATTTTCATGATTGGTATATCGAGGATTGTATGGAGTATGTATTCGATTGCAATTCGTCCGGCATACCGCATCGCCATGCCGCCAACCGCCTATATGCAAAAAATATGAAGGAGGTTTGAGCTTATGCAAAAACCATTTTGGGAACAGACGTACAAAGACGATTCTGTGTCTACTTTTGCAAAAGGGCCTACCGCTGATGTGGCAGAGTATTGGACATTGTTTCCTGAAGGCGGGAGTGTTTTAGATGTGGGTTGCGGCGAAGGGCGCAACTCTATTTTCCTTGCCGAAAAAGGCTTTGTTGTCGATGCTTTTGATATTTCGAAAGCAGGTGTGGAAAAGGCTAAAAAGATTGCAAAAGAGCGTGGCGTAAAAATAAATTTCATGTGTGTTGACTTGGTGCAGTTTGTGTTTGAAAAAGATTATGATGTGATACTTTCGCACGGAGTGCTTCACCTATGCGAAAAATCTGAGCGCGACTTGCTTATTGAACAGGCTCAAATACATACCCGAAGCGGTGGGTATAATGCCATAGACATTTTCACTAATCGGCTTCCCGCTACACCCGACAATGCCCCGTTTACAAAATCTCTTTTCGATGTAGAAGAACTACCGACACGATACGCAGATTGGAAGATAATCCATCACGCTGAAGGAATTTTTGAGGATAGCCACCCCGGTGGTATTCATCATCAACACGCCCACGAGCGGATTATTGCGAAAAAGGTTGCGAATTAATTAGGCAATTGCGAAATGTCCCCGAAAACGCAGTGATGAAAAAGCTCAGGTATAGAAAAACAATTAGTTCTGTTATCGTTCTGGGTCTTACGGTCAGCAATGCAAAGATTATTTTTAAAATGATTCAGTGTCCGCTCAACGGTTGTCCGTATTTTATATGTTTCACGCCATTCATATATATCGCGGATATGATAGCTGGCTTGGTTGTCCTCGTTGCTCCTATCCGCCTCAACGTGGCAAGAGGGATGCTCGTTACATCAGCTACATCCTGTAGCTTTAGCTTGCGTTCATCCCTCAAATCACGGAGCTTTTCTTGTAGGGTTAGGTTTACTTTCACATATCCTCCAATTATGGCCAACCGACATGGCAAGCGCATATAACGTTTATAATGTTAAAGTCTTAAAGCCATATATCCGTTCGTATCGTTAAACCCTGCTTTGTTATATATTGATTTTCCATCGTCAGAAGCGTGAAGTCTAATGACTTTGTATTTTAGTATTTTAGCTTCATCAATAACAAGTTGAAGCAATTGTGAACCTATCCCCTGTTTACGGTATTCGGGGAGTGTGTACATATTTGTTATATATGCATTCTTACCGCTGGGATTACGAGAAGTCGGTGGGAGTTGATAAAAGCATATACCGCTTGTTGCGACAATTCTTTCGCCATCTACAGCAAGCCATGAAATTAAAGAATTATCGGATATGCTTGAAATAAAGTATTCAGATAATTCATCGTCTATTTCTTTACCGAAAATTTCACCCTCGTCAATCAACTGTTGTTTGCGATATTGAACAAGATATTGTATATCGCTAATGTTCGCTTTTCGATATTCAATCATGTTTTACCCCCTGCCCAATATATGAATGTTCTGCACCATCAGAATAAATCGCTGTGTGTGCCTGTTCGGGTTAAATACAATTTAAGCGTATTTTCCACTACCTCGTAAATTAAAAGCCAGTCAGGAGTAACGTGGCACTCACGGCAATCTTTATAATCGCCTTTCAATGGATGGTCAAGATACTCCGCTGGAAGTGGTTCACCCTTTGCCAAGATTGAAACAACTTCTTCCAAGAGTCTAACATCATAGCCACGCTTTTTAATAAGTTTATAGTCTTTCTTGAAGCGTGAAGTCCTTTCAATTTTGTACTTAGTCATCATCGTTCAAATCCTTGAAAAGTGCTTCAATGCTATCAAAACTTTTGCTTGATTGTGGATTGCGCTTCATTTCCTGTACTTCCTCAATCGCCGCTATTGTGACGGCATTGGGTACAGGCGGGCGCAAATCGAAAGGCAGACCGCCCCTGTTGCGTGAAGTGTAAAGGAACACATTTATTGCGTCCGTAATGCTCATGCCGTATTGGGCGTAGATGTTTTCCACATCAGACTTAACCTCCGGATCTATGCGGATATACATGCTTGCTGTTTTGGTCGCTGTCTTTGCCACAAAAATCACCTCTTTTATTCGATAAGTCATCATATCACGCCACATGCACAAATGCAATACATTGTTATTATGGTTTTCTATAGTAATGCCATTCTCATAAATGAGAAAAAGGGTGCAAGTTGCACCCCTCCATGCTCGGCGTTTGAATCGTGCCAGTGTATTCGGCTTAATATATAAACGCCTATTTTTTGCTAAAAATCGAACCTACTTCCCCTTACCAACAGCCACCGCATAAACCGTATATTCATCAATACCATCCAAGCCAAGGGCTTTATCACACAAATCCTGATCGTAAGCCGCCATACAGCAGCTTCCCAAACCCAAGCTCACTGCCGATAGCATAATATTTTGCCCTATATGGCCTAAATCAATCAAAACAACCCTATGGGACAGCTCCTTATAACGCCATTCGGACCGATACGGTACACATGTTAAAAACATAATCACCGGCGCTTTAGCCGCCCATTTTTGATCCAACAGCATTTTAGGTATCTGATTGTCCCAATCTTCCAAAGGCCCTAAATAGACAATCGACACCTTCTTCTCCCCTACATTGGCTGTAGGCACATAATAATACACCCCGGCTTCCAAGCCTTCTACATTGCGGACAGCAATATAAGTTTCAAAGGGATGTCTCGCCCCACCGCTGGGAACCGGTCGTAAAGTAAACGCTTCGTCCTTACCCCTGTAATCCTGTATACCTTGAGCTGTGTATAACATATAGGCCAATTGAGATTGAGTCATGGGGATTGATTCATCATAAACCCGCACACTGCGGCGAGCATCCAGCAAGGCAGGATACGATCCCTCTACCACCGGACTGTGGGGACGCTCATCAAAGGGATGCAATGTAATCAGCGGGCCTTCTACCGTTTTGCCATGAGGCGGATGTGGGCGGCCTAAAGTTTGATCACTGGTTTTCATTGTTTCGGCAAAGGCCGGGCATTTCATAAAATCACGGTTTTGTTTGATTTGATTATCCAAAATTTCACCTGCAATCTAATATTTTATTTTTTACGCTTCTTACAATCTTGTATCCCACATTCCACAAAATGCATCTACCGGAGAATGTCCTTTAAATGAGGAGCGGCCGGTTAATTTATCCATCAAACCCTCCAGCATTGTATCTGTAGAAGCATATGTGTTAATAAATGTTTTGACCCTCGGCGCATCCAGTAAATGATATGGATTTTCGATCGACACAAAGACTGTGGGCACAGTCTCTATAAAAATCGGAACATTCGCGCCCATAGGCATAGCCCACTCGATCCGGATAGCCGTTTGATTGCTGCGGGTACCCATATTGGCAATATACAGCATCAGATCATATTTATCGGTCATCTCTTTATAAGGCGTCATCATCCCTTCAAATCCCTGGGACGGCTGAAAAACATCGACGTCAAAACCTTCCTTTTGCAACGCTTCCTGAAATAATTTTACCGCGCCTACCCGGACGCTGTATGCGAAGCCTTCTTCGGATTCTATAGGATACAGCAGCACTTTTTTGTATTTGTCCGGTGTCAGGGGCAAAACACCTTTTTCTTCTTTTACCAAAGTGATCGCCTTATCGGCGCATTCTGCGGCCCATTTCTTATGTTCGTCCTTATATTTTGCCGCGTTTTCTAAATGAGGTAAAATAGTACTGTCTGCCTGTTTTTTATGCAGTTTAAGGGCCGCTTTTAAGGCTAAAATTTTGGTCAACGCCTCATCTAGACGCTCCGGGGTAATGATGCCCTCTTCGACACCCTTTTTCATATAACCAAAATCTTCTTCCATATTTTTGGTAAAAAGAAACATATCGCAGCCGGCAGCAATGGTTAATGGGACAGCCTTTTCTCTGGCCATGGGGATAGTCATGCCCGCCATAGTACTGGCATCTGTCAAAACCAGGCCGTTAAAACCCAGCTGTTCTTTTAGTAATGTTGTAATCAATTCCGGCGCCAAAGTCGCGGGCATAATATCCGCGTCTTTGATGCCCGGCACAAACTTACGGGAATAAGCGGGCTGCATAATATGGCCGATCATCACCGTCATAGCCCCTGCATCTATACATGCCTTGTACGCTTCACCAAAGGTGGCATCCCATTCTTCACAACTTAAGCTGTTAATGGATGTTACCAGATGATGATCTCTCTCATCTACTCCATCTCCCGGAAAATGCTTGATGGAAGCTGCCAAACCTTCTTTTTGTAAAGCCTTTACATAGTTTACACCCATATTTTTGACCCGCTCCGGATCGGAGCCAAAGGTACGGATATTAGTAATGGGATTACGAAAGTTGTAGTCGATATCGATAATAGGCGCAAAAGACCAGTTAACGCCTATCGCCGCGCCTTCTCTGCCACAGACAGTCCCTAATTTAGTGGCCATTTCATTGTCATTGGTGGCGGCCACGGCTAAGGGTGAGCCTAAGCTGGTGCCTTCCTGCATAACCCCATTGCCGCCCCGCTCCAGATTAGCGGCGATCAGCATAGGTATCTTACTGTTTTTCTGCAGGGTCTCTACGGTTACCCTTCCTTCTTCAGCAGGCATGGGACGACACATCACACCACCCGGCTTCACATTTTGAGCCAGGTTAAGTAGGTACTCTTGTTCCGAATTATAAGCGATTAAACAAAATAGCTGTGCTATTTTTTCCTCTTGCGACATGCCGTTTAAAGTGTCTTCTACCCATTTGATGTCATCATCACTTAGGTAAAAAGGCTTGGCTTTTAAATCTGCCATACTAACATCCTCCTTTATGGCTTTAACGCCCGGGTTATTACAAATTGAGGGTAATGTGCTCCTACCCCAACACCATCACCATCTTCATATAAATCGGTCAGCATAAAACCCGCTCGCAACTGTCCGCCTATTTGATCTTCCATGGTATGAGAAAATTGAATACCCCAATTGTTCGCTACGGATTTTTCATACAATACCGGATCTTTTAGCGGATTGTAGGGCAATTTATTGACTACAACAAAGGGATTTTCATCCTCAAACAAATAATTGATTCCATTATCCAGTCCGGCCAAAAGCAACCCACCGCTTTTTAAAACCCGAAAACATTCATGCCAGATAGACTGCACATCTTCTACATAACAATTGGAGATTGGATGAAAAACAATATCAAAAGAAGCGTCTTCAAAGGGTAAAGGTTGCGTCATATCCCCCCGTATTATATCTATTTCATAACCTTCCCGCCGGGAAACTATGCGTTCGTTTTCCACTTGCTTTTCGGAATAATCCAACACGGTGCAATCGGCGCCTAACGCCGCAAAAATAGGCATCTGCTGTCCTCCGCCGCTGGCCAGGCCTAACACTTTGCAACCGGTTAGCTTTCCTTCCTTCAAATAGGGGGCAAGCCATTTATGCGGTACCTTCTTGGTAGGCGAAAGATCAAGGTTCCACTCCCCTTCCCTTACCTTCTGAAACGCTTCCGGGGAAATAGGAATGCCCCATTCCCAGCCGCCTTCCACCCACGAATCGACGGCTTTTGCGTTGATATCCGTATAATTTCCCATACAATCTCCTCCAATATTTGGAAATCAATACATCTACAAAAAAACGGTATGCATGATTGCCTACCGTTTTCTTTATTTTTAAATGTTTACCCAAGATGCCGGTCCTGCATTTTGACACCTAGCGCCAGGCTAGGTGGGTGTCCGCAATGAAACCACTCGCCTTCCGCTGCCCAAAGGGAATTAAGTTGCGGCCCGACGTCGACTTCATAATCATTAAGACTCCCGTTTTGTATCTGTAGGTTCAAAATAACAGGTTATCGCACACCCCAGGTATAGCGAATCAACGTGAATCAATTTTCAAGTTAACTCGCTGTATCAGTCTTTCTGATGTCATTATAAATGATCATTTGCAAAATAACAAGGGGTTATTCCAATGAAAAAATTGGTGGATTTATGCAAATAGGCCGCAATTTATGATAGAATACCGTCGTAAAATGAAATCCATTAGAAATGGGAAGGTCAGCGTTCCCCCTCGACCCATGGAGGCATACATGTCAAAATTACCAAATCACTACGACACCATTATCATCGGCGCCGGCGTAACAGGCTGTGCTGCCGCTTGGGCATTAAGTCAATATCAGCTTAATGTACTGGTGATAGAAGCTCAAGACGATATAGCGTGCGGAGCTTCTAAAGCCAACAGCGGCATAGTCCACGCCGGTTACGACTGCGAACCGGGGACACTTAAAGCAAAATTTAACGTAGAGGGGTCATCTCTGTTTCCGGCTGTGGCAAAGGACTTGGATATCCCCTATAAGATGAACGGTTCCTTAGTTTTGTGTTTCCATGAAGCACAATATCCTCTTTTAGAAGCACTGTACCAGCGCGGCCTAACCAACGGAGTACCCGGTCTAAAGCTACTCACCGCAGCCCAAGCCTATCAATTGGAGCCCAATCTTGCCCCAGGCCTTCATTCCGCTTTATTGGCACAAAGTGCAGGTATTGTATCCCCTTACGAAGCCACCATCGCCTTTGCAGAAAACGCAGCGCAAAACCGTGTGGAATTTTTGCTGGAAGCGCCTGTCACCAAGATCATTCACACTCACGGCCGGCCTTTTATAGTAGAAACCCCCAAAGGATCATTTTCTGCCGATACGGTGATTAACGCCGCCGGTGTGGATTCGGATACCATCCATAACCAAGTGGCCGGCTATACAGAAACTATCCTTCCCCAACGGGGACAATATTATTTATTAGACAACGCCTACCAAGGTTTTGTAAACCATACCCTGTTTCCGCTGCCCGGGCCTAAAGGCAAAGGCGTTTTAATCGCTCCCACCGTAGACGGAAATACGCTCATAGGCCCAAACAATGAGGATTTGTCAAAAGAACTTGATTTCAACGACCGTCACGACACTCAAACCACGCGGATGGGTTTAGCCGAAATTTTAGAAAAAGGCACACAATCTGTCGTCAATTTGCCTATTTACGGAAGCATCACCACATTTGCCGGAATACGGGCAAAGCATGAAGCCCATGATTTTGTGATAAACGAACCGGTACCCGGATTTATCAATGCTTTGGGGATTGATTCTCCGGGGCTTTCCGCGGCACCGGCTATTGGCAAGGAGCTTGCCAAAATGGTAGCCGATAAGCTTCATGCAGTGCCAAACCCTGACTATAATCCCAAACGGGTAGGCATCAAACGCTTTAATCTGCTGCCTTTTGAAGAGCAAGCCGCGCTTATCCAAGAAAACCCCCGATACGGCCATGTTGTATGCCGCTGCGAAACCATCACAGAAGCAGAAATTATAGATGCTATACACCGGCCGGTGGGGGCCAGAAGCTTGGCCGGTCTTAAGCGGCGCACCCGGGCACAAATGGGCCGCTGTCAGGGTGGATTTTGCTCCCTTAAACTGGCCGAGATATTAGCAAAAGAATTAAACATAAGTGAGGAATCCATATGGACTTGTTAATCATAGGCGGCGGCCCCGCCGGACTTTCTGCCGCTATCCGTGCCAAGGAAGAAGGACTTAACGATGTATGTATCATAGAGCGCAATACGCACTTGGGTGGGATCCTCAATCAATGTATCCATCACGGTTTTGGGTTACATATTTTTAATGAGGAACTTACCGGCCCGGAGTATGCCCAGCGCTTGATAGATCAGGCGAGAGAACTGGGTGTGCAGTTTTCCCTTAACACAATGGTGACTAATCTGAGCGGTGACCGTGTCGTCACATTTATATCGCCTAACGGGGCAAAGCAGGTACAACCGAAAGCGATTATATTAGGTATGGGCTGCCGCGAACGGACTCGCGGGGCTTTAGGTATCCCCGGGGATCGAGGCCGGGGGGTATATTCTGCCGGTACGGCCCAGGCTTTGGTAAACATGAAGGGCATTATGCCGGGCAAACGGGTAGTCATCTTAGGCTCCGGGGATATTGGGCTGATTATGGCCCGTCGCATGACCCTGGAAGGGGCCGATGTTTTAGGCGTATACGAATTAATGTCCCATTCTGCCGGTTTAAAGCGAAATATTGTCCAATGTCTTGACGATTACGGCATCCCATTAAAATTATCCCACACCGTCACCCGAATCGTGGGGCGCAAATGGCTTGAAGGGGTGTATGTAGCCCCCGTAGACGAAAACCGTGTACCTATATATGAAGAAGAGGAATTTATACTCTGCGATACCCTGCTGCTGTCCGTCGGATTGCTTCCGGAAAATGAGTTGTCAAAAAAAGCCGGTGTGACATTATCTCCCGTCACCGGCGGAGCGGTTGTAAACAGCGATTTATCCACCAATATACCCGGGATATTCTCTTGCGGAAATGTGCTTCATGTCCATGACCTGGCCGATGATGTCACCTTAGAAGCTTACCGCGCCGGAACCGCGGCGGCGGATTTTATAAAAAATGGCGGATTAACTAGGAAAACGAAAACCATAGAGGTACGATCCGGTCAGGGAGTAAGATATGTATCTCCCAATTTTGTCAGGGAAAATGAACACGTAGAGCTATTATTCCGCAGTACCGGCGTATATCGTCAAGCCAAAATCAGTGTATATGACGGGGATCGCCTGGTGAAGTCTATGAAAAGGCTAATTGTCACTCCCGGACAAATGGAAAAAATCAGTATTGATACGAATGGTATGAAGGACTGTGTAGTGCAGGTTGAAAAGGAATAGAAAAAAGGAGGAAATCATGCTAAACCGAGGATTGTTTTTAGACGCAGATCACAATCTGCAAATCAAAGAAATGCCTATGCCGGAGCCTAAAGCAGGCGAGGTACTCATCAAAGTGGTGGCCAACGGTATATGCGGATCTGACATCCATTTCTATAAAGATGGCAGATTAGGAAATCACTTAGTAACCACACCCTATGTACCGGGCCATGAATCCAGCGGAATTATCGCGGAAGTGGGCAAAAACTGCAAACATATCCGGGAGGGTGACCGGGTCGTATTAGAACCCGGTGTGTCTTGCGGCAGCTGCAAATTATGTAAAGAAGGCCGGTACAATATGTGCGCCGACATGCATTTTTTATCTGCGCCTCCTATTAACGGTACCTTCTGTGATTATGTCACATTACCGGAACATCTCGTATTTCCTATCCCCGATGCCCTCTCCCTGGAACATGCTGCCTTGGCGGAACCGGCGGCGGTAGCCATCCACGCCGTTACTTTAGCCCAAGTTCCTTTAGGCGCTACGGGGATCATTGTAGGCGCAGGCCCCATAGGGCTGATGACCCTGCAGGCTTTTAAAGCGGCAGGAGGAGGAAAAGCTATCTGTGTGGATTTCATGGACAATAATCTAAGGATTGCCCAAACTTTAGGGGCCGATCTCATATGCAAACCCGGCGACAAAGCCCTTGCCGATGCCGGAGATGTGGTGTTTGAATGTGCCGGAAGTACAAAAGCGACAGAATCTTTATTTGAAATCGCCAAGCGAGGCGGTACCGTCGTTCAAGTAGGCTGGCCCGAAGATATCAGTGTACCCTTGGACATTGCTTCCTTTATCGAGAAAGAATTAAGGTATGCAGGTTCTTTCCGCTATGCTAACGCTTACGACGCGGCAGTGACTTGGCTTGCGGACGGGCGTATTAAGGCAGACGGTATGATTACGCATACATTTTCATTTGAAGAGGCTGTTAAGGCTTTTGAATGGACCACTAATAATCCGGAAGTCACGGTAAAGACTTTGGTAGTTAATCAATAGGTTTTTGGTAAATAACGAAATGATTGAATACACCCAATCAATCGAATACACTCATCAAAAGAAAAGAGTGACACCAATGAATACACAAAACATAACCTGCATAGGTTGCCCCATGGGCTGCGAACTGTCTGTAGAAATTACGGGAGACGCCGTTAATGTATCCGGACATCTTTGTAAGATCGGGGTGACTTACGGCCAGGAAGAGGTTGTCAATCCTACCCGCAGTATTGCAACGTCGGTGCATGTTGACGGCGGGGATATCCCTATGCTTTCTGTAAAAAACAGCCGACCTGTCCCCAAAGGTAAGATAATGGACTGCGTCAAAGCTATCCATGAGGTGCGGGTATACGCTCCTGTCAATGTGGGAGATGTTGTTTTGGCTAATGCCGCCGGTACCGGGGTGGATTTTGTAGCTACCAGGGTTATTGAAAAAGTGTCGTAGAAAGCACAAGGTACTTGCCGCAATCAAGTCATAGTTAGATAAAAAACAATAAAGCGTCGCAGCTGCGGCGTTTTTTTGTATCGATGATTAAGTGGCATTGAAAAAACATCTTCTGGTTCATGACGCTGACAATGGGGCTTATTATTTTTTCCGCGAATATTTATACGAACGCATTGCATAAAAATTCAACACATGTTATAATCCTTTCAACAGAAAATTTCCACGTAAATTTTCCATGTAAATTCTCTTGGTAAATCAATCAGAAATCTATTTTCAATCAAGCGGTTTATTAATCATTTCATCAATGAACACTCAATCCATTGTCACAGAAAGGACAAATTCACATGACACAGAAAAAAATTATCATCATCGGCGCAGCCGGTCGTGACTTCCACAATTTCAATACTTTTTACAGAAACAATCCCGCATATAAAGTGGTCGCCTTCACCGCCACACAAATTCCCGGTATAGCGGACAAAAAATATCCCGCCGCTTTGGCAGGCGATTTATATCCCCAAGGGATCCCCATTTACGAGCAAGACCAACTTGAACGGCTCATCAAAGAATTGGACGCCGACGAATGCGTTTTCTCCTACAGCGATGTGACATACAACACCGTAATGGGTTTAAGCGCCAAAGTAAACGCCGCCGGAGCGGATTTCACTTTGCTTGGACCTAAAAACACCATGATCAAAAGCTCCAAACCGGTTATCTCTATCGGAGCCATACGTACCGGCTGCGGCAAGAGCCAAACCACACGTCGTATCGCCGAAATTTTAATGGGACACGGTTTAAAGGTCATCGCTATCCGCCATCCAATGCCTTACGGGGATCTCGAAATCCAAAAGGTACAGCGCTTTGCCGCCATTGAAGATTTGGCCAA
>Ga0131853_10014357_pt1 | contig 14521 bp, 14 predicted proteins | sample TergutLab28metaG_FD_92764 | JGI IMG/M metagenome (GOLD analysis project Ga0131853, IMG submission 92764) | Labiotermes labralis P1 segment gut microbial communities from Petit-Saut dam, French Guiana - Lab288 P1 (version 2) (version 2) | ecosystem: Host-associated > Arthropoda: Insects >... | reverse complement strand
TGAGTACTGGGTCTTTTCTGGGGTTAAAGTGCGGCCGAGGCGTGCTGCTGACCACTCACCCCCTTCTAGTGCCGCGGTCATGGAAGAGTAGAGCTATACCTCTACCCACCCTCTGGGCCACACTGGGCCTGTAAAGGGATCACTTTACCTTTTATTAATTGTATACGCTTTTCTTCTATTATTAATCTTAATGTTTCTGATGATGTAAGATGCTGTGAGTATATTAGTCCATTTGGGTATTACCAATTCAAAATGTGGAAAAGCAAATTTACTCTTTACTTTACCCCTCTCTTGAATTCTGTGCCGTGGTACAATATGGGGAGACCCGGGGTACAACAACACACTGTACCTTGGATCCCTTTACCTTCTGCCATTTAAGTGTCATCTGTAACCAAACTAAGCAGTTTTAAAGTAACAAATGTATGCCGTTTGCCAGATACATGTGCAACAATGCAATGTTCGAAACTATTCCCACATGTGATCCTTTGATACAGAGGAGTGAAAACCAAAATTAACCCAAAGTACAGCACCCTTCCCAACACATTTCATTTTGTTTTATTAGAATCTGAATGCACACTTTGTTACTTGATAGAGTTAATTTACCAGTCGGTTTCTCTGGTTGTAGGAAGCAGTTCTGGTGGAGACGGCACAAACCCATCATCAATCCCCATACCCCCACCACCTCCACTGTTTCCTCCTACAATGCCAGCACCTGCTCCTCCACCCCCACCACCCTGTCCTCCACCACCACCCTCGTCTTCACTGCAGGGAATGCCAGTTCCTGCACCACCACCACCAGCTGGAATGATGCAGGCACCAGATGGTGCCATGACCATCAAGAGAAAAGTACAGACCAAGTACAAACTTCCCACACTGAACTGGATTGCACTAAAACCCAATCAGGTGCGGGTCCAAAATTTATCTGACAGTTGGTGTTTGTTACTTCCTGCTGCCATTCTGTCACACATGGGTTACATTAGTATGGGAAACAAGCTGACAGGATGTGGCAACTGATAAGTGTCAGATAAAGTAGTGACTGTGTGCAATGGCATGTGTCATAGCAGGTTTAACAGAAAAAGCTGTAAAAAGACATGAACTTGACTGCTGTGTGTTATTTCAGCTTAACAGTTCAGATTTGGTTGTTAATTTCACAGACTGCTAACCTTGTAGTCATTTTCTACTGAAGATGGATGTTTCTTGCAGGAGAATTTTTGAATCTGTTAAGTATTTTGTTCGTGAAACAGCAGTTCGTCACAGTCCCCCACAATTTGTCAATTTGAGATTCCCATATTACTAGACAGTTGGGCTACCAAGAATTGTTTCTCCTTATATTTCTGTTGAAACATAACATGTCTAAGTGTTAGTCTATTAATGATCTTCTTCTTCTTCTTATTCTTCTTCTTCGTCTTCTTCTTCTTCCAATGGCGCTACAGCCCGGGATGGGCCTCGGCCTCCTTCAAGAGTTTCCTCCACCCTTTCCGGTTTCGGGCGGCTACTGTCCAATTTCTACATCCTAGCTTTGCTACATCTTCCTTCACTCCATCTTCCCAGCACAACCTGGGTCTACCTCTGGGGTGCTTTCCTCCTAGCTCACTAAGGAGGACTCTCCTGGCTAAATCATCATCATCCTGGCGCATGACATGTCCTGCCCATCTCAGTCTACTCAGCTTACAAAATTTCACAATGTCTTTCTCATCATACAATTGATAAAGTTCTCGATTAGTTCTAATTCGCCATTCTCCCTTGTCAATCACTGGGCCATAAATTCCTATTAATGATCTGTCAAGTTTTTTTTTATCTTTCTCCATTAAAATTTTTTATCAGTGGGTTATGAAAATTGCTGTTTTGTGAGCAACTTGTATTTTTACTGAGACTTAAAGCAAATTTCCCAAGCTGTTCTGTACTGATTTGTGTAGGGATGGGATTACTTTTCATTAATGTGACAAACTTCAAAACCAAATCCATAGTTGAGTTTTAATACAAGGTCCAAATTGTACATGAAAACTATTGTTTGTCACTTACCATTAGTGTGTCATGTGTGTGGACAGATGTTGGGCTACATCAGTATGGTAAAGAAGCCAACAAGATGTGGTACACGATATTTACCTGATAAAGTGTTGACCCAGTAGAAGGGGAACCTGCTAGGTTAGGAGTGAGATGCTTGAGCTGTTGTGGTTAATAAGCTTGTTCCGAAACCAGCTTGTTATGGTGATGTCTGCACGTACCTTTCACGTCTGCAAAAAAGATAAAACTTCGAGTTGGGAGTACTCGTGGTCTTCCACATGATCAGAAATGTCAAATAAACCTGTTGGGAGCCCTGAGCAGTGGCAAATCATATATCGGGGAGAATTTAGCTGCGAAACTTCGACCACAGGTCTGGGTGTATTGATGATATTTAGCACGGGACAGTCATCGAGTTAACCATGAAATGTAATAAAATATTCTTGGGCAGACTGCCGCATGAAAGGGTAAAGATGTTCCAAAGAGTAAGCCCCTGAAACACTGGAACATCCTTTCACTTTGATGCAGCCCTCTTCCCGAGAAGATTTAATTGAACATTGTTGCTGTGAAAGCTTCAAGACATGAACTGTAAACTTACCAAAAAATATTGCAGCATTTAGAAGGACAGCATGGAGGAGGTTACTGTATTGGAAATGATTTAGACTTCCACTCAGGAGGTGCCCAGTTAAAAACTTGGCCAGGGCATTGGCCACCATGTCTGAGGGTTACGGTGCTCTTACATGTTCCCCGATATCGATTTAGTACCTCACTTAACCCGTGACTACCTCCTTCCAAATCATTCCACTTCATCTCTTACCCATCCCCCGATTATTGATGCCATTGCATAACATGTGACTTATTTCCTGTTCCCAGGTTCGAGGTACAATATTCAATGAGCTGGATGATGATCGACTGCACAGTTTGATAGACTTCGGTGATTTTGAGGAACGATTCAAGATCGGTACTGGTGGACCGCTTACCAATGGTGACAGTGAAGTTGACGGACTGAGCAGCTTTCCCAGCAAGAGGTTCAAACGTACAGAAAACGTTTCATTACTCGAACACACGCGGCTGAGGAATATAGGTATCAATTTTATCCTCAAAGAAATCATATGTGTTAAGCAACTAGGATATTGACACATTATAGTTATTAATTTTATTGACTGAAGTTGCTGCTCTCCAGTACTAGTATGTCTCAGTCCAAGAGTGTCTGTTGTATGGTACATTGTTCATCATCACTTAACCTATCAACTGCTGAATAAGTTTTCAAGCTTTCATGATTGGTGTTGCTTAGATGTTGGTTTTGTGGGTTACAAAATTTAGCGTAATAAGTTTGTTCTTATGTTTCAAATGAATGTGCTGTCTCCATTTTTGAGGTGCATGAATATGGTTCGGGTGGATACTAAAGCAATCGGAGGGTAGAAATAACTGATACTTCTCATCCTCCCAATCATCTTTCATCCCAACAGCAGACGGTGTTAGCATGTTCCTCAGAAACATGAGGACAGGTTTATTATCCTGTGTCTTGATGTAGCCAATGATACTACCATTTGAATTAGCTTCATAGCCCTATACATCATGTGGGCTGGGTGGCGTCCGTATAGTGACTGGCTATGGGCTGGACGGTCCTGGTGGGGGCGAGATTTTCCGCACCTGTCCAGACCGGCCCTGGGGCCCACCGCTCCTGTACAATAGGTACAGGGTCTTTTTTGGGGTTATAGAGCGGCCAGGGTGTGACGCTGACCCCCTCACCCCCTTCTAATGCCATGGTCAAGAAAGAGTAGAGCTATAACTCTACTCCCCCTATGGGCCATACGGCCCGTACAGAGCCTCAGTGCCTGTACAAGGGTGCACTTTACCTTTACCTTTTTACCCATACACCATCCTGCTATGGGACGTAAGGAGTCTCCTTCATGAAGGTTTTTTAGAGGTTCGCAATAGACCTGTGTAATTGTGCTGCTGTGGTGTGATGTTACCTCTCTGTACAGAAAATTAAACTGTACAATTTAGTATGAAACACAAATATAGTTTATAAGTTGAATATTGATGCATTGCTTTTTGTAAGCCACTAGCAGCTGACCATTACTGAAAGCATGGTATGCGTATCAGCTGTGTGGGAGACACAACTTGATTTTGTCACCATTTGCTTATAGCTTTAGTTTATAGTTCTTAAAATGCATTAACACATGATTACTTCTAATTTTTAAACTGTATCAAACAGCAATATCAAGGCGTAAAATGGAAATGCCTGTGGACAAGGTGATTGCTGCTGTTAATTCTCTGGACCTGAAGCTCCTGTCCTTGGAAAATGTAGAAATTCTCCAGAGAATGGTGCCTACAGAGCAAGAGGTAGTGTAATTTTATTCATAGCAATGTGTTGAACTTTTACTTTGTTTAATGGTTCAGATATTTGAAACTGAGATGACTTATTTATGTTAGTTTTATAATTTTCAGTTTGCTCTTTTACAAATAAAACTCAAAAGTTGCATTGTTGAAAAGGCATTTGCAGTGTTTATGAAGGACATGAATCTATGTGACGCACCTCTTAAGGATGAAGTTTCATATGTCCACTTACCACATGAAAATTAGTTCAATGATATTAACATGGCGTGTGTAATTTGGTTCCGTAGCAGGTATCCTTGATATGAGAGTCAGTTCAGCTGTTTTGTGAATAAGAACCATGTCTGCAGGTGGGCGATTCGGTATTTAAAATCAAATCTTTACAAAACCGAACAGCAAATGTCAGGTGTAACATTTTCACCGCAGTGTGTGTGAAACTAACGGTCTCCTGGATTTTTTGTTTTTGGTAGATGTGTGTCAGTGTGCGATAGGATCTGGTATGTCCAAAACATGGGTTTGTATCAACCAAAATGTGTGCTATCAATGTCTAGATGGGGTTAACCTTCAATTAACAAATGTGTGTAACATTATTATTTTCAGCAAATGAAATTGATAAACAGGGTGTTTCAGGAGGGATAGTAAATATTTTAGGAGGTGGCAGTATGGACTGTTCCGAGTAAATAAGTTCATATAAACATGTGTCCAATTTTCAATAGGTGTGGAGATACAGCTGTTTGAATGTTACGAATAAAGAGCCTTACAAAAGGTATGAAGGAAAGACAAATGATGTATTGATTGCATTTATTGGTTATGTAAATGATCTCACTAAATTGCAACAGTTCAAAGTAAGAGTTCAAAAATCCCACCATTGACTTCATGCACTTTTCAACCCTCTTGGCAACAGTACGTGTAGCTCTCCTGAGGTCGTCTTGGCGCTCTTGCTTTATGAGGGTAGCACTATTCATAATGTGAGTGACCAGTTCATCTCTTGTGTTTACTTTTTCTTTGTAGACTTCGCTTATCATCCATCCCAACAGACAATCTAATCTGTACGCGCCAGCTTCAAACAGCTGTATCTTTACACACACTGAAAATTGGACACATGTTTATATGAACTTACTTACTCGGAATAGACCATACTACCATCTCCTAAAATATTTACTATTCCTCCTGAAACACCCTGTATGTGTCTTGAAGATTTTTTGATGATGAGGTTCAATAAAATCTCCTCTGACTGGCAGCCTTTTCAAGTGGTTTAAATACACTGACCTTGCAGAGACCAGCTGTATCTCCCTGATGATAGAAACGGTGTTTGTCTCCGAAACAGTGGTGTATTTGAACCACTTGTTGCAGTTGTCAGCCCAAGATTTTATTGAAATCAATATTGTCTGTCACTTCTGAAATCAATATTTTCTATCACTTCTGAAATCGATATTGTTTGTCATTTCTGAAATTGATATTGTCTGTCACTTCTGAAATCGATATTGTCTGTCACTTCTGAAATCAGTATTTTCTATCACTTCTGAAATCGATATTGTTTGTCACTTCTGAAATTAATATTGTCAGTCACTTCTGAAATCAATTTTTTCTATCACTTCTGAAATCAGTATTGTCTGTCAATTCTGAAATCGATATTTTCTATCACTTCTGAAATCACTATTTTCTGTCACTTCTGAAATCGATATTGTCTGTCACTTCTGAAATCGATATTGTCTGTCACTTCTGAAATCAGTATTTTCTATCACTTCTGAAATCGATATTGTCTGTCACTTCTGAAATCGATATTTTCTATCACTTCTGAAATCACTATTTTCTATCACTTCTGAAATCGATATTGTCTGTCACTTCTGAAATCGATATTGTTTGTCACTTCTGAAATCAATATTTTCTATCACTTCTGAAATCGATATTGTCTGTCACTTCTGCAAATAGCACAATGTGGTGCAGTGGGAAACAAATAAACATGACAGGATCTCAGATAGCACAAAATGGTTTAGAACCTAAGGTATAATGTGTCAGATAGTACAGGGATAGAGCCCACTGCTATTAGTTCTGGGGAGAATTTTTTCTGGCCAGTGAATTTTTCAGTTCAGACAAAAAATGGTTGTGTTATGTCAGCATGTAGTTGTGGCTTTCTAGCATTTTATTTCTGTTTGTGTCTGCAGTTGAACTAAACTGAATTATCTTGTTCCTGCATGGAATTGTTCACTGACCTTTCCTTTCAATTTTTGTTCAGACGAAGGCCTACAGGGAATATGTGGGCTCCAAGAAGAATGTGAATTTACTGACAGAGGAAGATAAGTTCCTTTTGCAGTTGGGAAAGGTGGAAAGGATATCAGCGAAGCTTAGCATTATGAATTACATTGGGAACTTTTTTGACAACATTCATCTTATTACTCCAGTGAGTATTTAATTTGCCCTGTAAGCTTATAGTAACTAATTAACTCACTCCTTAGACTAGACCCCTCTTCATCAGTGAATAGTAGCATACTGTCTCATGAATACTGCACTTCTCTGAGGCTTGAGTGTTCATAACTGTGTACAGAAAAGTCTGCCACTTGTCACCAGTGTCATTTCAGTTGAAATTAGTCCACATATTCGCAATTCTTAAAGATACATATTAATAATGTCCTCCCATTGACAGTATCTGATAATTGTCTTTTCAAGTTCATAGCTAAAATTCTGTAGCCCTTATTTATGAATATGTCTCATCTGTTTCATTTTCCTTGCCTTGGTAGTGTGTTGTGCCATGGCTCAGGCAGTTACTTGCCATTCTGTGTGGATGTGAATACCTGTGTTCAGTCCCAGGACAGTCTGTGTTGCATTTTTTGGTGGACAAGGTCACAATGTGAGAGGCGTTTTTTTAATTTGACGTTTAGGTGACCGTGCATCATGATAAATTTTTTTTAATAAAACCAACTGGATGTACTAATTTGTCAAATTTATTTTTGGAATAAAACTCTACATGTTTCGGACAGTTCACCTGTCCATCAGCAGGAGTTTTTCAGTGTACACACAGCAACGGTATATGTCATACAGCTTTTTGAGAAAGTAGTGCATCTGGTTGGTTTTATTATAAGTGTTTTTTGAGTATTCCTGTTTTACCCTGTCAGTATGACTCTGCTGATGCTCCATACCCATAAAAACACAGGCACTGTATAATCTTAGCACTGGACAACGTATTTTATATGTAACACATGCACAAACACAGACACATGCTTGATTTGCTAACCCTAATGAAGTATGTGGTATGTAGTTGCAGACCTTTAAAATCATTGGCCACATGTCTTGAAAATGCGTGCTTCTTTTCCCAAACATGATACAGTTTTGTAACTCTTGATGTCTGTATTTCTACATTTTAGAAACCCACATCATTGGGTTTTGTCTGAACAGACGCTGTTATGGTTTGATTCAGAACTTGTAAAGTTATTTGGGTTTGTGTTTGGGATAGTGTAGTTTGTACAGAGATTAGGCTGTGGGCTGTATGGTCTAGAGTTTGATTTGAGGCAGGGGCAAGAGATTTTCTTTTCTACAGAAATATCCATACAAGCTCTGGGACTCTTCCAGCCTTTTATTCAATGGGTACTGGGGAATTTTCCCCCAGGTGTAAAGCAGCTGTGGTATGAAGTTGGCCACTTGCCTCACTCTAGTGTTAAGGTTAAGAACACATATATGTATTGGTTTGTCTTTCAGTGAAAGTAGACAAAAATAAATAAGGCTGAAAGCAGATATTTCGGCCACATATGTGGCCTAAAGAAATGAAATTTTGTATCTCCTGTCCTTTTTTGTGAGGTCCCTGTTGTAGGTTGTGAACTGGAGACCAACTTTTCTGATTGCAACCAAGTGCCACGATAGTTCTTCAAATAAATATTAACTGTAATATTTATCGTCATCATCATCATGTTCATGAACAGTTAGGCGTGTTTTCTGTTCCTTAATCCTCGGTCATCTTATGTTCCTTCGTCCTTTTGGTTGATATCGTAATGCTTGTTTTGGTATTTTGTTTGTATCCATTCTCTGTATGTGTTGTACACTTTTCCTGGTACTCTTTTATTTCCTTTACTATGTTCTTTGCTCCTGTTTTTTACCTAATACATTGATTTTTTATCTATGTTATTCCAAGTAAGTGTCTCGAAAATTCTTTAATATTTGTAAATTCTGTTTTAACATCAAAAACATTTACAGAACTCCACTGTACTAAAAACTGAAGAGAAATCATCCATCACTGGTTGTTTTTGGATACTACCATTTATGTAAATTTTATATTTCATTTGTGTTATAAGTATAATTCAGTTTAAATAATACTGTATCGCTATGAACAACACTGCGTGTACGAACATTTTACCATCTGTATTTGACAACCTGTACAGCGCGCTGTACATGTCTTCAGCATTTGTAGCTCACTAAAAGATGACTGTGGTTTTCAGCTGAAACATGTAAGATCAGTAAAACCAATCGTATTATGGTTAGTTGGAGAGATACTTGGGTATAAAAGTCGTAACCATTTCCTCATCTCCCAAGTTCACTTGAATGATCACCCTTAGTTTGAAATTCTTGTTCTGTCATCATTGCAGGCAACAGAGTATCATATCATTAAATGAAGTCATTTAGTCTTTGGTCTAAAGAAATGGGTTTGCAATTATTTGAAGTAAAGAAATGTAACTTTATTCAAATTACTTTACATTCTTACCACATTCATGTTACTCGAATGAGCTTCATATTTTCTGCACTCAAATAAGGATCTGTTTTCAGCAAATCCATGCTATCATATCTGCATCTAGTTCAGTCAAGAGCTCCAAGAAGCTCCGCCGGGTGCTGGAGGTAATCCTGGCATTTGGAAACTACCTGAATAGTAGTAAGCGTGGGCCAGCATACGGATTCAAGCTACAGAGCCTCGATACATTACTTGACACCAAGTCCACAGACAAGAGAATGTGCCTTCTTCACTATATTGTCAACACCGTGAGGCACAAATTCCCAGAACTGTTGAACTTTGAATCTGACCTCATGTACATTGATAAAGCTGCTGTCGGTAAGTGATCCCAGTCATGCTTTTCTTTCTCTGCTTGTGCTTGCTTCACTAGTTTCTTAAGATAATGTTTTACCAATCCATGATGGACCAAGGAAATCTTTCAGAATAGAGCCTAGTCAAACTTCAGACTTTGCAACTCGAATGCCTAGCATATGTTATGGTGCTGACACACTGAAAAATGGAGAGATACCACGGAAGAACTGGCTGTCACATTTTGCTGTTTGTTTCAGAAGTGAACGCTGGTTTAAATTCCTGTCAGCATGTGTTATATAATCATACGACCTGTTTGTGTACCACAGTGACTTCTGCAATCATTTTTATCCTCTGGAGGAACTGTGGTGCTTTGTTATAGGTTCTGTTTTGTCTGTGAAAGTAACTGGCTGTTTGAAGAGCAGGGCTGAGATTCAGGTCCCCTGGCATATGATGCCATATAGATAGTTACAAGGCCACTAACATTTCGGAGTGTTTTCTCCTCTTTCATGTTCCAAGAACAGCATTCACTGACTTCTTGAAGCATAAAGATGGCGGTGGCAAGCTCCACAGCAACATCAGTTACTATCTACCAGTCTACATGGCATCATGTCCGAGAAGGCTTGAATTATGTGCCCTCTGTGCACTGCAAAAGACAGGATTTAAATGATTGAAACATTTAGTGAACCAAGCACATGTACAGAATTGAATCTTGTGTACAATATGGAATAGTGGAGCAGTGTCTTTAACCAAACCAGGGGTCACTTCCTGTCTAGTCATGATTATTTCATTTTTCCATGCGGTATAAACGGCATATTCAGTATGCTGTGGCGGGAGAAAACTTTTAATTTGAAGAGTGGAAAATTTTTTACTGTAACATAAGTACAAGAACATTTCTATAAAATTCATAATGTATGAGTATGTCTGCCTTCCTCAAATGATAATGCTGACATTATATTTTTTGTGTAATTGCGTGGAAGAGGAAATAACTAACGAAAAAAAAGGATATCAAATTCTAAATGTACCACACCTCACCAAACTAGAAAATCTTCAGGAAGATGTAATAAGTGGTTTCAACTGTAATAAGTATTTTAATATCACAAACATTCTGCCATGTGGGCCGGGATAGCTCAGTCGGTATAGCAACTTGCTATGGGCTGGACGGTCCAGGGATCGAATCCCGGTGGGGACGAGATTTTCCGCACCCATCCAGACACCCTGGGGCCCACCCAGCCTCCTGTACGATGGGTACCAGGTCTTTCCCAGGGGGAAAAGCAGATGGGGCATGGCGTTGACCACCCACCCCCATCTGCCACTGAGGTTAAAGAAAGAGTAGAGCTATACCTCTTCTCCCCCTCTGGGCCTTTGTGACCTGTTATAGGGTGAACTTTATCTTTACATCTGCCATATTTTTAATAATTACTGACTGTAGTGAAAATGATAACATTGATCTGGCTCAGGGTAGGGCCAGCTGGCAGGTGCCTGTAAATGTGACAATGAACCTTTGGGTTCCATAAAATGCAGGGAATTTCTTGGCTAGCTGAGAACTGGTTCACTTGTCATGAAGGACTGTGCTTCATGGAGTAAGTAAGTAAAAAGATAAAGTGATACCATTACAGGCCCGGTGTGGCCCAGAGGGTGGGTAGAGGTATAGCTCCACTCTTCCATGGCCGCGGCACCAGAAGGGGGTGAGTGGTCAGCAGCACGCCCCAGCCGCAAAGTAAGTAAGTAAGTGAAAATGATACGGAGTATGTACCATACTAAATGTAAAACTGGGAAGTGAGAGAGAAAACCAACAAGATGCAACAGTTAGATGTTTATTTTCAACAATTTCTCAACAAGTTTCGGGCATCGTTATGCCCATCTTCAGGAGAACAAGACGTATGTTACTGCATGTGGTGTGCTGCGCTGTAACAAGCGGGGAAAGTTAGATATTAGCTTTAATATCTAACTTTCCCCGCTTGTTACAGTGCAGCACACCACATGCAGTAACATACGTCTTGTTCTCCTGAAGATGGGCATAACGATGCCCGAAACATGTTGAGAAATTGTTGAAAATAAACATCTATCTGTTGCATCTTGTTGGTTTTCTCTCTCACTTCACAATTTCCTTACGATGCACGTTCACAGAAACGTAAAGCGTAAAACTGGGATCTCAATTTATTTAACACATTGAATACAGTTATATTTGTTTTTATTTTTGTGATGGTCGAAACATGTCGCGTGAGTAATAATTTATTGAGCATACATCAAGTAGAAGATGTGTAGATAGTATCTGTCCTTTTTGGAAAGAAGAAAGAAGGTTACTCGGTACTAAAGCCTGGTTTATTTTACAGTTCGGTATCTGTTGTACCGTAAGATTCAGTTGTATTTCCTTCAGAAAAACTGAAGAACAGTAATTTATATTTCAGTTCTCAAGAGTAAGTAGACAGTAATGAGATACAAGTTCTTCACAGCAGTTTTGCTGAACATCCAGTTCTTCTGGATTGTGACCCCCTGTCACTGGGCTTGTAGTTCCTGACATTTGAAAAAGTTGCAGTGCTTTCATCTTCCTGGACTGCTTGACCCTGAAGAATAATTCATTGTGATCCTTTGAAACAGCAGGACCTTTATGCACTGTGAAAGAGGGTGTCATTCCAGAAGGACTGAATCTTCAGGAGGTAATTTTATTTCATTTCACTATCACTGTTTATGTTGTAAGTTTGCAGTGGAAGGTTTGTGGTTGCAGTGTCCCTGGAGAATGTTGTGACGGATATTCATGAGCTTGAGAAGGGTATGGATTTGGTACGTAAAGAAGCGGAGCTTCGAGGGACTGGGAAGGAGCGGGGCAGTGGCCAGAGTGTAGTGCTGAGAGATTTCCTCGCAAATTCTGAAGAGAAACTGAGACGACTCAAGTCCGACGGCCGTGCTGCTCAAGATGCTTTCCAGGAATGTGTTGAGTACTTCGGCGAGTCTCCACGTACTGCCGATGCCAATACGTTCTTCTCACTCCTTGTTCGCTTTGTCCGTGCCTTTAAAGTAAGTTATTGATGAACTGTGTGTGGCAGTTTCTGTACTTCTGGCTCAATACACAGTCCGACAATTATATAATGAGACTGAGGTTATAGAATAAAACTGGAACAAAAGACGTGAGTACTATCTGTATTTTATTCCAAGTACGTCCCTTCTGCATCGATACAGCGAGTGGCATGATCTAGCAAAGACTGGAAGGACCTCTGCACGTCTTCTTGTGGTATGGCCCGAAGACTCGATGTCACAGCTGCTTGGATGTCTTGAACATCTTCAAACAGGTGCCCTTTCAATGGTAACTTCAGTTTGGGGAATAGAAAATAATGACAGGGGGATAAATCAGGGGAGTAGGGTGGATGATGGAGCACGCACACCTGTTTTCGGGTTAAAAATTATTGTACAGCAACTGCCCAGTGAACCGGTGCATTGTCGTGAAGAAGAAACCAACTGCCTGGTGCTGAGTACTCGGGCCGGACATGGCAAATCCTCTTCCGTAGGCGTTCCAGAACACTCAACATTTTCCCGTCATGCTCAGCATGGGGCGTTGCGGTGTTGCCAGATTACAGATGAAGGTTGATCACATGGATGGCATGCATTGCTTCATAGTTAGCACTTCTATCTTGGTCAAAATAAAATCAGTCTCATCGTATAATTGTCGGACTGTGTATGTGGGAATTCGCTGATGTATGAACACTGGCACTTGTGAACAAAATCTCACGATCCCATATTATTAATAAAAATCAAGGCCTGCTTCCATCTGGCACTTATAAACAAGCGGTATAAGCAAACAGATACCAGATAGTGAGTATTGTAGTACCTTTGCTAGAGGGTCAACTGCTGTCATGGCCTGGTGGTTTCCATCCCCTGGCAACAGCAACGTATGGTACCTTGATCTGCAGCATTTTGCATGTGTTTGGGAGTTTTGCCACTGCCAAGAATGTTACAAAGACAAAAAGAAAGTTACCCTGTAGATTACAATTAAGAAGTGTAAATTTTTCTGTCTCATGAATACACTGTTTTGTGAACAGAGCAGCGTACCCTGCTCTGTAGTTGCTGTTTTCTAAAATCAAGGTGTGCTTGACCAATGTACACTTTTTTAAGGATGTTAAAATTCACCATATCGAAAGAATTCATTCTTTCCATTGGCATGTGCAGAATGCGACGATTCCTTGCCATTCTCAGGAGCTTCTTCCATTCCTCTCTGTTATGTACTTTTTCCTGCCACCCATCTCCACCAACTATTCTTCCATCCTCTCTCACCTCATCTTGCCATCTATTTCTTGGTCTCCCTCTCAGTCTTGTTGTTCCAAAATTCATACATAATTTTGGGAATTCTGTTTTCTTCCGTTCTCTGACCTGCCCAAACCTATGTAATGTATTTAACCTCATATCAAAAGAATGAGCTCCAATAATGTTTTCCCCTCTATTCGAGTTGTCCAGTATTATCTCCAAAAAGCATGAACTTATTTCTTTTCATTTTGCATAATCATTTTTTGAGCAGATAACAAAGCACTATTAGGGGGCTGTGTGTGACTGATCAGGAACGGGAATTTAATTTGTTTGCAGCTTGCAGACCAGGAAAATGAACAGAGAAGAAGACTGGAGCAGGCAGCATTGGAGGCACTCAATAAACCAGATGAGGAAGTAATAAAACGCAATAAGTTGAACCAGAAGAAGCAGCAGGTGAGTGAGGGAGGGCTTCAGAATTATTCTGCAATCCCTTGGGACAGATAGATACTGGACGTAACTGCTGAATTTCCATCCCTTAAGCTAATACAAGTGAAATGAATAATGGTGTGTTACAATACATGTGACATTGTGGACATCATCCATCATCTTGGGAGAGTGGGCATAATCGTTGTAGGTGTTCATAATAAGCGTATGGTTGGTAATTATGAACTTAACTGAATTTGTGTCCAATGAAAACAGGATTTGTTGCCTGTCACCGAGGCTTGACCTTGTTAATATGTAACTAAACACCATCAAAGTACACATTCCTCTCCCTGCTCTGCCCACCTTTAACTTAACAATACTGCACTATTTTCATTGTTACACCGTGCATGTTGTTGAGTTACTCAATTATTATACCAACTACTGCACATATATAAAATTTACACATTAAAACATTAAAAACGCTCCGACATGTTTCGGTCCTAGGACCATCATCAG
>Ga0131853_10014356_pt1 | contig 14521 bp, 9 predicted proteins | sample TergutLab28metaG_FD_92764 | JGI IMG/M metagenome (GOLD analysis project Ga0131853, IMG submission 92764) | Labiotermes labralis P1 segment gut microbial communities from Petit-Saut dam, French Guiana - Lab288 P1 (version 2) (version 2) | ecosystem: Host-associated > Arthropoda: Insects >... | reverse complement strand
TGAATGAAAAAAGTAGCGGCTCCAGGTCTAGAAAACAGAGATTTACGGCTGTGGGGACCCGTTGCGCTGACCACGTGACACCCCTCTATCCGCAAAAGTTGGCACTAACTTCGCCGACCGGCGTCGGCCGCTCTGTCGGTATAGTTCGCGTGCGGACTAAGGCAACGGAGTTTTATATAGTAGTATATTAACCATTGCCGATCTCGGTGGCCGCGCGGTTTAAGTCGTGGGTTTGCGGCCACCCGCTTGCTGGTTCGAATCCCGCCCAGGGCATGGATGTCTGTCACTTGCCGGTGTTGTATGTTGTCAGGTAGAGGTATCTGCGACGGGCCGATCACTCGTTGGGAGGAGTATGATCTCGAAACCTCAAGAATGAGGAGGCCTACGTGCACTACGGCTACCGAGCCATGGAAAATTAACCACTGTACGACCACAACCACATAGAAATGGATCTTACATTCACTGCGATAGCCTATTTGGATGATAGTTCGTGTCTCATATAGACCAATAGAGAAGTGTGCAGAACACAAATGTTCGTCTAGGAAAGGTTGGTTGATGACCCGTTCCTCCGTTGTTTCCTGGGTGTGGTTTTTTAATTGCAAAGGGTATCTCTTAAGGTACTGTCCTTGAATTTAATCGGAGTGACCGAGGAAAACGACAGATCTGGAAATGGTACCGTCAGCCTCCGGCCTGAATGTCGTAAAGTTTTTCCTGTAACATGCCTTGAAGGTGGAGGGGGGAGTAGAGATATAGCTCTACGTTTTCTTTAATCCCCGTGTTAGGTGGGGGTGGATGGGTGGTTAGCGCCACGCCCCGACCGCTTTACGCCAGGGAAAGATACCCGGCACCCATTGTATAGGAGGCTGTGACATACGGAAAATCTTGTCCCCAACGGAGTTCGAACCCTGACCGTCCAGCACTTGGCGAGGCAGTGTACAGACTACGCTATCTCGAGATGAATATGTGACCCTCCGAAAACAAAGCTGGAGTTCTGGCCGCTGAACTATGACTTTCTATTAGTCCTGGTTGGGTCTCGCCCTGTTTACTTCTCATGTATTTTGGTTGAGCATTCTTGGGGTTTTCATCGTCTACTTGCGCTACGGTCCGCCGTGTACCTTGTCGTCTGGTATTTTCCTCCGTTGGTCGCATTTCTGAGACTTTCGTCTCTAATATGTAACAACAGTTTTCTTAGCATCTTCCACTAAATCCAGCCACCAAGCAGGAGGTCTGCCTAGTTCCCCAGTGCCCTCTTGGGTACAGGACGTTCGCTTCCTCCAAGGTTCTTGCTCCTGCAATCTACGAAATGCAGTGATAAAAATTGAGATACGCTGAGCGGGTCGTCGCTCTGACACGGCGTATCGCTTGCATTCTTGTGACATCCGTGTCATGTACAGTACCAGGCGTGTGCTGGCCATCCTGATGAAGGTGTTGCTGGTCTTCCTTAGGCCCTTCAGGAGAAGCTGCTGTGGTGTCTTCAGACAGGACCTCTTTGACTCTTCCCACATCCTTGCCGATCATTATTCATAATCATCTGACAAGATATTTTTGCCGGTCTGTAACTTAAAGAGTCGATACAGCGTTGGTTATTCACCGGCCTCTCACCGTGGAGGTCAGAGTTCCATACCAGGTCAGTCCATGTGGGATTTGTGGTGAACCAAATGGAAATGGGCCAGGGTTTTCTCAGAGTACTTTGGTTTTTTACCCCTGTCAGTATAATTCCACCATTGTTCCATACTCATTGTAGTCTTAGCGCTAATGTTACCCGTGGTACAAGCGGACGAAGCAAAAGAATTTTTAATGAAGTTAGTGCAGTCTGGGATAGCGGGGAGCATTGGAGAGAAAATACTGTCGCATTGCTTTTTAAGTCTTCAGTAGGTTAAACAAAGAAATTATACGGCGTAAGGGTCAGGAAATGCACTGTTTTAAAGTTTAAAGTTTCCGTGTTAAATGCAAACAAAGTTACAGCAGTGTTTGTTACTGCAGCGCAAGATGCATTAAGTCCGCTGAATCAGAGCTACATATATTGCACACGTAAGTGATGCAATCAAGGAGACGTAATGCAGTCTGAGTGAGAGCTGTGGAATTAACTGAGCCGCCTAGAACAAATGCCTCTCCGCATTTCTAAGATCTAGAAATAGTACTTTGCCCGGTTAGTACAGCGGACACGTTTTACTTTGGCAGGAAGCCCAAGTGTGTGTGTGTCTTCTGTAAGAAGGTACAGTAGTAGCAAGAAACAGGCGTAGCGGGCACCTGTCCTATTGAACAGCTCGCAGGTGCGGATTGCACTGGCAGGGTCTGACGCACGGCCGTCTTGCTGCTGTGCATTTCACATACGTCATGTCCTTTACAAGGATTTCCAATGTGTGTTTTGTTGTACAGAAATGCTTTTTGCTTTCTGTCGACAGTAAACTAAGCTGACTTCGTCCTAACAAAGGCAGGGCTGTCCATGGCAGGCAAATACTGTTTTGTGACAGTGGCCATAATATTTGCTGTTTCTGCGGTAGGTTGCGTTCCTATCCGTGCAATTAGTCCTTCATCCTCGTTAATATTTCATAGTTCATAATTATTCAACCATTCAGCGCTGAATAAATACCAGAAATGTTTACAGTAATAACTGCTAAGATTCATCGTCAAAATGTTTAGTGACATTTGGTATATCGCTGCTTTTAAGAGCACAATGTGATCATTTATTTGGTTTTGTGTTAAAGGGCAATGTGATTCTGTGGCGTTGTAATATTTTATAAACAAACCGTAACACGAGGTCTGATCCTGTCCCCGAAACGTAGTGTTTTGTTTGACAAACGTTTCCTTACCTTAATATACCGTCAAATGCAACTACGTGTCTGCCTAGGAACAGCTACATGTTTTGGTCTTAACAGACCATAGGCCATGAATACAGTATTTAAAAAACAAGGTAAAAATGTAATCCGTATGGGTTGTTGTTGTTGTTGTTCTTCTTCTTCTTCCAGTTCTTATTCTTCTACTTCTACTTCTTCGTCTTCTACTTCTTCTACTTCTTCTTCCACTTCTTCTGTTTCTTCTTCTATTTCTTCTTCTTCTTCTTCCATTGACCCTACATCCCTGGGTGGGACTTGACCTCCTCACTTATGGATTCACCATATGTAATTATTATTGTATGGGTTCCCACAAGTTTACAGTAATGGTCATTTCATAGCTGACAGTATAACATTTTTATGTGTGTCTTAATAGGAAGTGTATTAATTTTTTTTCCCCATTGAAAAGCACCTATCGGTGCTCTTTATTATAGCAATCTAGTAGTACACTAATAAGCCGTTTGTTTCTATCTTAATTTGCTACTGTGAAATTTACAAAGTACTTATTCTATAACAATCACTTTGTTTCTATTAATCTTAGTCACTGTTCTAATGCGCACGATTGTTTATGTTCTGGAAGTGTATTGATGATGCTAATTTATTTGCAAACTAGTTTAAAATTGTTAAATTATATATGTAAAATTGGAATCCAGACGTAGTTTGCTTATTTTATATGGATCTGATTGTTATTTGTTGTGTAATTCACGCCGCAAATATGGAGACTGTTGATATACTGGTCTTAGTTTTTCTTATATCTTTCTTCTGAATTTGCATTGATGCTACCAACTGTCTCTTTGTTTTCTGTTCTGTAAACTTGTACATAGGTATGAGTTCCTGCATGGAGGGGAGGGCGGAAAGTTGGGAAACACTGTATTAGACGATGGAGAAAAGTCCATGGAGCTAATTAGCTTTGGCATAGGCATAGTTGGCGCTTATTCAGTGGCTGCGTGTGGGCAAGAATGTGTGCAGCGTGACGTAATGGTGTTGTTTCCATTCGTAAGAAAACATTGTTCAAATAGTTCGTGCGAGCTGACAAACGAGGAATCTGATCTGGTGGGGGTTCACCCAGCCTCCTATCCAGTGGTTATGTACCCAGGGTACAGCGACAGGGGCGTGAAGCAGATCTTCCACCTCTGTTTGGTAAGTAGCGAGTAAAGCTCGTATGCCGTCATGGCGTGCACAAGGGCAGCTGTAGTTTGTTTCTTCGTATTCTGTTATAAAGGTAAAAAGGTAAATCGGTCCCATTACAGGCCCGAGGTGCCCAGAGGGTTCCAGGAAGTTAAGGTTCCCAGATTACGTGACAGTGGCCCAGGATGTGGTGGTAAGGTTTTCAGCCTTACGCACCGGCCGCTTTTACCCCCAGGAAATACTCCTGGTACTCATTTCTGTTAAGAGGCTGAGTCGACTCCAGGGCCCCAGTGCGATCGGAAGGATGTCAATGAAAAATTCCAATGACACCGTGTGGAATCGAACCAGAGACCTTCCGATTTGTAGCACAGTACCTTAACCGCTGTACTACCGCGGTCCCCTCGTATTCTGTTATATTACGATTTATTACGACGTGTTGCTTTTATGATCGCAGAACTTGGAAGGTTTCGCGAGGAAGCTGTTGTTGCGAAGTACAAATCGCAACATCTGTGTGGAACAACGAAAAGCAGTAAGATGTAAGCCGAACTAGCTGCCTCTTAGGAGCGAATCAAACCATGGACCTCCCGAATACGAAGTAGGGGTGTTAAGGGTAAGGTTTAGTTCCTTCGAGTAAAGAACGCCTTAATTATTACAGACTGATGCTGAATGATGTAATGATTAATGGCGTTGATCATTTCTTCCAGGTCGGCATTGGTATAGATATTGAATGCGAATTTCAGGCTTCCGCCGCCGTGTAGATGATATTTTCCTTCCTCTGCGATGTTACGTATAGATTGGTAGTTATTTACCGACGTTTCGAGGAAACTTTCGGTCCCATCCTCCAGGGTCAAGCGGTCCGAATTATTCTTGGTCTGCTTGGCTCTAGACGATGAGACCGATAATTTGTCCAAAAACGTCGGTAGGTAATTACGACTCCGCGCGGCGTAACACCCAAGAAGAGCGAAGATTTCACTGACTGTGGTGTTCGCAGTTGACCTTGGCTGTGGTTTGCGCTGGGATAAGGCGATCATTCCCAGCTGGCGACCAGCAGCCGATGTATTCCAGTTAAAAATACGTTGCACCGGTTTGCAGTCCTGTTTTGTGCGTGTGAGATAATGTAATTATTTTTTGCGGTGTTCTGTGTAGTTAAAGCTGTTCATGAATTTTATTGTAAGCGTATTGTGAACGAAAATATAAACTTCGTGCGTTGATAGTTAACTCATGTTTTTGACCGCCCGTCGTCGCGAGTCTTCAGGGACTGTACCCAAGCTGTGCACGTCAACTGCATTCTATGAATAAGGGGCATTATGTGGTTGATGGTGCTTGTCTTTGGAAACAGTCAGTACGGTACGTTCTGCTATAAAGCAATTGATGGACCCCGTGTTATAGAAAACTGCGTACTGAAGATAGGGTCAAGTAGAAAAAGAATTAACTCGTCGTCCAAACATATTTTCACACAAGTAGCAGAAATGGCGTAACAGCCAACTCGCGCATGCGTCATTCATCAGTCGTGTTATAGCGAGTTCTTGTTAACGAAACACGCGTAATGGCGGAATTGACAGCACGTACATACGTAAAGAAAACAGAAAGCCCTCGCAGTTCGTGGGAAGTGTGTGCTGTTTTAGAGTTCTAACAGTTTTGCCAAATGGGTATTTGTGTTATGTTTGGGGACTTCGTCATTTGTACACGAAAGGGCCGAGCTCGGTAGTATCGCGGTCTAAGGCGTGCAGTTTGATATCGTCTACAGCTTGAACTTCGAGACCGTGGGTTCGAATTCGAGTTTGGGTGTGTGTGTGTGTGTGTGTGTGTGTGTGTATATGCGTTTCTTTTGTGTGTGTGTTTTGCACCGCGTGGGTAGAAGTCTTGACGGCAATCCTGCCAGACGTCAAGAAACAAAACACGGGAAACGAGAGCCTCGAGACCGAATTCGCCTGTAGCGCATTACAGACACACGGAAAAAAGCTGTGACTTCCGGATCAAGAATTTCACTTTTACTGGGAGCATGGCTATTATGGCATCCTAAATCCGGTTTTCTGGCTCCAAATTGACATTGCAGTTGATGGTTTAAAGTAAAGGTAAAGTTCACCCTGTGACATGCCATGAAGGCACAGACAGGGTTTAGAGGTATAGCTATACTGATTCTTTAACTTCGGCGTCAGATGGGTTTGCGTGGTTAACGCCACGTCTTGGCTGCTTTACCATCAAGAAAAGACCCGGTACCCATTGCATAGGAGTCTGGGTTAGCCTCAGGTCCGGCCTGGACGTTTATAGAAAAGCTCGCTCCCCACCGGGACTCGGTGCCCGGACCTTCCGGCCCGTAGTGAATCGCTATACCGACTACAGTATTCCGGCCTTTACGCATGTCTGAATCCAATGCACACAGTTACCATCACGGAATTTTTCAGGAACGCAAACGACGTGTTTGGCGAAGAATTGATGCTATAGGCCTTTTGCGGAATGGCCAAGTTTGACCGCCTGCGCGTCACATGTTGCTTGTAAAGTGTGTTGTATATATCATACGATGTCGCACGCTAAGGTACCGGTAGCATTGTGTTAAGTGATCTGTGCTAAGAGAAGATAATGCCTGCTAGTCGCATCTGTTTGTGCCTTGAACACCTCTGATTGTGAAATAATTTGAAATGCCGCGCGGCACCATCCGCACCGTACACTCGACCCACGCAGCGGCTCTCAAAACCACCACCCATCCAAAAACTCGGTGCAGAAAACCATATGCAGTAACTCAACGTCTAATGCTACTGATGATGGGCGTATGTACCCGAAACATGTCGAGCTAAGAATACATTAATAAAATTACTTGTTGCATCAAGTTGGCATTTCAAATTATTTCATGAGGAAGATGCACGGTCAAACAACCCTCTGATTATCTCGTTAATACTTCTGCAGATGATCCTGCTAAGGAAAATTCCTGCCCTATTTCGTGAACCTAGAAGTGTTTGTATGACCAGCGAGTGTACGTAATGGTTTTTGTTATCGGACAATTACAGCAGTTGTTTCTTAGCTGTAACATAAAATACTTCTCTTTGCCTGTCTCTCATTCTGTATCTCTAGTGCTTGCTAAGAGACGGTATAGGGCACAGATGGCCAGACAATCGATCGCGGCCGTTTTTTGGTCTCTTGTCAAAATTTATTTGCTACTTTAATGCGATCAGTAGCTGTTTGTGTGACAGCATTTTTTGGATCAACCTACCTCTGCGAAGAAGCATTCTCCCAGGTGAAAATAATTAAATCAAGATACCGAAGCCGTCCGACAGACGAACATTTAAAATACCGCCTTCACTTGTTGCCTAAGTAATTGTGTAGTCTCTTTCTGTGCGTTGTCACGGGATGTGCAGGGATATGCACAAATTTCGTAACAGGAAGCTTAATAAAAGCTCCTTGTTACTATGGCTAATTATTTTAGTTTGAAAATATAAATTTTTATTAGACGAAGCAATTGTACTTTTATTTGAAATTTTCCATCCTGAAGTGTTACCACATACAATTAAATTACTACACGCCAGTCATTAACACAACATGTTATTCATATACAAAGGTATATTTGTCAGGGCGACATGTTTCTACCTAGTAGGTCATCCTCAGGCCCTCCAAGGACACAGATCGAAGCGTTGTTCAGGTTTTCTGCATTATGGGATCTCAAATGCTTAAGCTTGTCTAATTTAGCTTGTTGTGTGACGGTTAATATACTACCAGATCTAAGAGTCTCTAATTTTAGTGGAAACCGTTACACAACAAGTTCAGTTTATACAAGCTTAAGCATTAGAGATCCCATAATGCAGAAGACCTAAACAGCGCTTAGATCTGTGTTCTTGGAGGGCCTGAGGATGACCTATTAGGTCGAAACATGTCGCCCTGACATATATACCTTTGTATATGAATAAAATGTTGTGTTAATGACTGACGTGTGGTACTTTAATTGTACTTTTATGTTATGATGATAGTCTTTTTTTTACCAACTTGATGCATAAATTCTCTATTTCAATACGTTTATTATATTCCTCGACATGTTTCGAGCAATGTTATGCTCATCTTCAGGAGGACAATTTGTATTAGTACAGCATTTGGTATCGTCACTCTGGAAACAACTGAGTGGTCTAAATTTCCAGAGTGACGATACCAGTTGACTGTACTAATACAGTTTGTCCTCCTGAAGATGAGCATACTAGTGCTCGAAACATGTAGAGGAATATAATGTATGTATTAAAATAAAGAATTTGTGCATCAAGTTGGTAAAAAAAAAAGACTCATTATATTAGGATGTTCGGTCAACAAAATATAAAAATTTGTACTTTTATGTGTCTGATATTATTCTATTTTATATTTCTTTGCCTAGTTTACCTAATATTAACACATTATGTACCATGGTAGGCCGCGAAAGATTTTCTGTCTTTAGAGTAGATCATCGAGTCCAAATTCTGGTCATGTATGATCTACGGTGTAACTAAAACTGACGTATGTCCACTGACGTTTCATCACGGGGAAAAATATGCTATTTAATGCACAGAACGAACTACGAGTATTTGGTATCTATAATTCTTATCACGATGTGGCGCCACGGCGGAAGATAATAGAATGTGTGATGCCTCAGCCTTTCGTTTTCAGACCAGGGATTTAATGATAAGAAGAGCTGTTTCAGTGTTTGAAGATTCAGGTCTTCTAGGGTGTTACTGTTCATTTATTAACCCGCACTGCTTCATACCACAAGACACGCATCGGCAGCAGTACCGCTGTGAGAACCTTATATTTCGAAATTCAGTGTTTCTTACGGTGCGCGGATTGTCGTCTGTTGGTAAAGAGATCTTATTACTTGCGCTGTTTACACAAGCTGTAAACGATGTTATTAATTTCGAGTTAATATACACACATTTACGATGATCAGTAAGAATTACATGAAGACATACGAGTGTAAGACAGCGATTTAGAACGGCCTATTTTAAGAAAAATCTGGCCAGGGAAAGGTATCTGTATTAATGATTAATAAAAGTGGGAGTAAATCTTTACATTATGGAGACAGTTACATGAGTATGTTATGCTCTAATGCTACTGCAATGGAATTTATCGGATTTGGACTTTTTTTGTGTCTGTTTAACAAATCCGAATTCCCGACGGGCTGAGGTACAGAACTTAGCTGTCAGTGGAAGTTACAACCACCAAATACAACAATTACCAAAAATTCGTAGGTTAGGAGTGTACCAGTCATAGTGCCAACACTTTTCGACCGAAGCTGCTCATAATCAGGAGACCGCTGCCAAAGTTTACACTTGTATTTGGAAGATTTGAAAAGTTTACAAAAATAATTGAATTCATTTCCTTTACACCATCTGATTATCCACACTGTGGGGCAATTTAAAAACTTGTTTAAGAAAACTCGGAGTGTTTTTTTTTGTAAATCAGCATCAGCGGTGGCAATTGAGATTCTTATGCAAACATGATAAAAATAGTCGTTTATTTCCCATTGATCGTATAAAAACGACGTAGACACCTTCTTCGGAAAACTTTCAGTGACATGCCTCTCCAGCTTATGGCCGTCGACTGAAGGGACCGCAGTGTTACTTTACAAAATCCCCAAACATGCAAATCGGCATGGAATGAATCACTCAATACTGTAATGCATCCACCACATTATACTTGGATTCACGTGGGTTTTAATGACGGTGACAAGGCCCATTAACCCCCCCCCCCCCGGGAAATAAATTTTCGATGTAGATCGTCATTAATTTTTGTAATCAGGAAAAGTAGATAGGATCTTTAGATTGGTCCTGCACATTTCTAATGGCCTTGCTGTCTTCAAATTTTCGAAATAGCATGGTATCCCTGGAAATGGATTGTTCGAGATGGACGTATTCCACGAGATCTGGCACCAGTGGTTTTCCTTTTTGGGAGTCTTGTCAAAGAGAAAATCTTCCATCCTGTCTCACGTGTGGTGTGAACTAAGGCAAATTTTTCTTGTGCGTAAGCACAGCGCAATGAAATCACCTCAAACAGTGGAATTAAGGTTCCACGTTTTATATGCCTCGGCTTCACTCTTCGGCTGTTTTACCTCCGGCGAGAGAGCTGTTGATATTTGTAAGAAGGAGGCTTGATGAAGTCGGTGTGAACATCGTGGCGAAGAAGGAAATCCGTGTCTGAGGTATGCGCCCTTCGGGTTTTGTGGCACTGCATTAATGTGTGGCTTGTGGACGACGTTTCGAAACAGCGTGGTGGTGTCATTTCCATTTCGATCCTGGAAGATGAGGCCACAATGATGTTTCGAAACGTCGGGCACCAATCACCCAGTGACGCAGCGTCACGTGCCAGGATAACGGAGACCCCAATTGAACCGCAGCAAAAACCTATAAACTTGCAGATCCGTGTCTGTCCAGGAGTCGTTCCTCAATGTTTCGTACAGCCAGTAGCCAATCGCATTGTTGACAACATTTACATTATCCGGTTCTGGTGTTAAGGGGCAGTATGTAAGCAGTTATTGTTTATTAAAGCGGTTGGGCCGAGCAATAAAACTGCAGTGATGATTCACTAGTATCTACGTTATCCACAACAAATTGCTCAACTTACGAAGTGCAGGAACTGAGTCATTGATGGTTTACAGTTTTACATTAATTTCTCCTATTTACGCCGTCCCGTCCGAGAAGAGGGGTGGTGTAGACTGCAGTATGACACACAGTGTTACTTTTGGTATGGAGTAAACGTTGTCTGAACCGGTAGTATGTTAGAAAGCAAGGCAGGCAACGTTGCCCAATGAGTGAGTGGAAGGGAGCGAACGGGCTTGCTGCCTGGACGCCACGCAACCTTCACAAGGTGACAGGCGAGCCGCAAGACTAGCCGAGCGAGCCTCGAGCAGTTGATATCCATTTTTGCAGTTTCAATTTCGCGTTTCCGTGTTTATATATATATATCCTTCGTGGAACTGTGAATTTATTTGGAACACTTCTTATGTAACAAGGAGAGGCCACTCTGTTTCTCGGGCAGTATTTTTACGTCTCCATAATTAATGCAAGGCTTAACACTGCGTACTGTACACGTAGCGTTCATAATGATGCCGCGAAATTTTTGTGTCTCGCGAATGTTTGTTGCTGTTTTGGCGTGTGAGTGTTCTGTACTGCAGGTGGCTTAGACATTATCCTGTTCTGGCGAGTGCAGGAAAGGAGAGACAACGGATTGAGTTCAAGATAACTTGGTGCAGGGATTAAGTCAAAGTGTTACTCATCGTTATGTGAGTGCCTCTCTGTAGACTTCTGAATATTGAGTTAGATTTTTTTCTTGAGTGTAATCTGATTGCAACGAGTGTTTTAATGATAATAACGAGGAACAGTGTTAGACTGAGGCCAAGTGTTTATTGCGACGAGTGTGATAAACGTATGAAAGAACAAATAGACTGACATCATTCCGTGCCCCGACAGGTGAGTAATGCTTGAAAGAATCCAGTAGTCCGAGAATGGTCGATGGTGGACCTGTATGTCGGTATTGGCACAGGATTTTCGTTATGTGACGCTGCGTATGGATGATGATGTCTTCTTGGTTCTGTAGTCGGTGTAGAAATTCATTTGCGTTAGTGTTCTTGCTTTCTTAATTTGACCTCTTCAGCCTACTCATTGTAGGTGTAGAGGGTTATTGTTGCACCCGATAACACTCCGACACACACACACACACACAAATACACACCACTCGGAGTGATTCCTCTGGACGAGGAATTAGCCGGTCGCTGAGACCTCTACCTGACAACGCACAACACCCACAAGAGACAAGACAGGAGTGTCCCCGGGTGGATTCGAACCCGCAATCACAGCAAGGAAGCAAGCAAGCGGCCGCAGACCTACGCCTTAGACCATAGGTGGCCAAACATTCGGTCGCGATCTACCAGTCGATCGCGGCTCCTTTTTGTCGCAATTTATTTGCCGCCTAAGTACGAACAATTACTTTGGCAGAATTGTTTGGATCAGCCTACCTCTGCAAAGAAGACTTTTGCCAGATGATAATTAAATAAAGATACCGAAACCGTCTGATCAATAAACATTTACAGTACTGCCTTCGCTTGTAACTCAGTAACTATAAACCTTCTTTCAGTAAGTTATAGCCAGATTTGCAGTGTAATGCATCAACTTCGCAATAGGACGTTTAATGTAAAACACCTTTTATGTATGATAAATTCTTTTGAAAATATAAATTTTTAATAAATGACACAATTGTACTTTTATATGTTTAATGTTATTATGTTAATTTACATATATTTGCCTAGTTGACCTAATATTAACACATCATGTACCGTGGTGGATCGCGAAAGATTTTCTGTCTTTAAGAGGAGAGCACTGAGCCCGAAAGTCTGGGCACCTATGCGTTAGACCGCTCGGCCACCGGGATCGGCTTCCCTTGGTATTTTTAAGAATAAACAAAAAAGGATGTAAATTCTCAAATTAATAGGCGTGTTTATATACTGTTTACCTCGTCATCGTGGAATCTATTAGAACCACATTTATTTCATGTCTGTACCCGTGGTTGTACAGTGCAGCGATTTTTGTTGCTAGACAGTTTGACAACAGTCAGCAGTTGAAGTTAAAATTATTCTAATAGGTGCTAGTTATCTGGTTTGTAATTTTTTATTGTTAAGGCTGTAGTTCAAACAGCTGCATTATATTACAAGAAGTTCCGAAGTACGAATTGCGACTTTTCGCCGCGTTTGATCGTAATATGGAGACATTGTTTCGCTAACCACAGTATTTACCGTTATGTACTACCGTTATTCTGGTTCTAAGTAATGTTTACGGACTTTGTACCCACTGTAAGGAAGGTAGTAGATATTCTCTTCTCGTGGTTTCTGTTCACTATTTCCAGACTGATCAGGTGCCTATAAATGCATTCCGTGCAGTGGCGTAGGTAACTGGCCCTGGTCCCGCTGTGACACGTTAATCGAGGGTCACCCAGCGACTCCATAATCCGGCGCCCTCCTATAATCATTGGCGTTATTACTCCCAGATTTAATAACAAGAATCCTCGCCCGAAAAAAAGAGTCCAGTCTGAAAGAAACAGCAACAAATTCGGGCCCGGCTGACCGACAGGGACCCCTCGTTGCAGTGTGCGCGGATCTTACTTATACCACACCGTACGTGTAGAAACGTATAGTTGTTTGAAGTGAGTACTTAACGTGTATTTGCTCTGAAGACTGTGTCTAGCCGGATCAGCCCACCGGACCCAATATGCGGACTTCATGTGCGAAATCTTTAAGGGCTAAGATTTTCTGTGAATAGCCGCTTCCCCCCCCCCCCCCACCCCCCCACGGTGCAGTAGGTGTCGTTTTAGTGCTGATGTTTGTCACAAATTTGAATGCAAGTACCGTAGTTCGTAGCTTAAAGGTTGATTGATTGCGCTTTAACTCTTGCTAGCAATATGTCAACAATATGGGAGCCTGGGTAGCAGTCAGTACAGTAAATTGGCAATTGGCTGGACAACAGGGCAATTGTGGTTAGATTCCTCAGCACCCAGACCGGTTCTGGGACCCACACAGCCTCATATGCAATGGGTAACTCGTGCGGTGAGTGATCTCCACGCATCCCCTTATAGTGCCGATGGTAAAAATATGTGGGGTTATAACTCCGCTCTGCCTAACATTTCAGCGGCGTGGTGCTGAATTAAACACAGACTTTACCACTTATGTCAGTTATGGTGGTATGGGCAGTCCCTGTCCCTGTGCGTGTTACGTCATTCGTGTTCCTGTGTGTGGCAACACCGTTCAACATTTCTCTCTCACACTTACGTTTCCAATATTATGGTTTTATCATGTCTTACGTTAAGTATAGCAAGCCGACCAGGCATTGGTAGCGCAGTGAGAAATTAAAGAATGGAGCCCAAAGGGCAAGAAAATAAAGGGAAGCCAGCAAAGTCATGGTAGAGTTAATGACATTCAGAAGTGACACTGATTACCGAACTCATTCTGTATTTATAGTTTTCCCATTCTTTGTATGTTGGCCATTGTCCATTTAGAGTAAATGGGCAAGACGCTTCCAGTTCCTCATAGACCAGGTCTATTCCAGCATCATCTTCGCGTTTTTCTAAGACTTAGTGGCATTTAGTTCAGACTCCTAGTTCCATTCCTAGTTTAGTTAACTGTATTTATTTCAACACAGTACTTTTTAATGTCAATACGGGTGCACAACATGGATCGATAGCAAGGCCTTTAAACTCGCTGTACCGTTTTAAGAAAACATCATATTCTTACAGAATTCAGCATAATTTAAATGAATTTTATGTTTACAGTGTGTCTCATCTTAATCTCGTTATCGCCATATTGACATGGAGGGACAAAAGTGAGAACTCTCTTTATTTTGATGACCATATTTTCGTATCTTTAAGCACGGAAGTTCTCGTTGTCGAACCATATAGGAGTTTTACAATTTAATTTTCAGTAGACCACTTGAGGTGGGAAGTTTGGCCCTAAGACTGAACAAGACAGGCAGTATACGTTTAACGTAACATTAAGGCGCGTTCTTTCAACCATTGTTAGAGTGGAAAAGCATAATTATTACATACTGTGTGTGTGTGTGTGTGTGTGT
>Ga0131853_10014355_pt1 | contig 14521 bp, 4 predicted proteins | sample TergutLab28metaG_FD_92764 | JGI IMG/M metagenome (GOLD analysis project Ga0131853, IMG submission 92764) | Labiotermes labralis P1 segment gut microbial communities from Petit-Saut dam, French Guiana - Lab288 P1 (version 2) (version 2) | ecosystem: Host-associated > Arthropoda: Insects >... | reverse complement strand
TGGCGGACGCTTGTGAGTGCGGTAATGAACCTTCGGGTTCCATAATATGCGGGGAATTTCTTGACTAGCTGCAAACCAGTTAGCTTCTCAAGAAGGACTCTGCACCATGGAGTAAGTAAGTAAGTAAGTAAGTAAGTATGTTTATTTCTTTTCTCTACATGTTTCGGGCGACTATCCGCCCACCATCAGGAGAAATAACTGTATCTAGTCATCCACACGGAGTGACGAATAACAAGTGTCGCAAAGATACTGTTATTTCTCCTGATGATGGGCACATAGTCGCCCGAAACATGTAGATAAAAGAAATAAACATACTAAGAAAAATTTTGCACCAAGTTGGCTTTATTTACAAGAATCCCCGAGATGTCAAAGTCTTCCTAATTTGACAAGATTTTCCCTGCGCGCGTCTTTTCAAATGCATTATGGCAATCTCCGGACCGGTTTAAGGTACTGTGCTCAAAGACAGATCATTTTAAAGCTGATGTAACGAGATTTTGCCTGCCTCATACACAGGAAGAGGCATTAGCTATTATCTTTTAAAGTTGATTTTCGCCCATTCTGACATCAGGGAAGAAAATCCCAAAATTCGTCGTTTTCTACGCTACAAAATGCATCAAGAACATGCAGGGAAGGCGCCGGAAAGTAGCCAGAAGGGATACAGCCTCGTGCTTTCTGCGTCGTAGGGCGGTTCCGTTACATAAGCAGTTCTACGGCACATCAATTAATGTTCCAGGAGAAATGAACACCAGCTGGCAAATATGGGTACAATAATTATATTTTATGAGAGGCATGGGGTCGGGCTAATGCAAAATAGGAAAACGCAGCAGAAAAGAAACAAAAAGAAACAAGGAAAAAGCAGCAAAAAAACAATTGGTACAGTTCTGAGTGGGATAAGACGACAACAGAAGAATTACAATGCAGTACTGCTGTGGGCTTCGTTTCAGAAGCTGCAAAGCAGCGGCATGGCCGCAAATGGAAGAAAAGTGAACAAATCTCTGCGAGAGTCGGAAGCGAATAAGAAAATGCAAAAAGGAAATATAAAAGTGAGAAATTAAATATGATAATTCATTAAAATATAACATTTTCGATTTTCAGCGGTATCCAGCGGACGCCAAGAAGAGCGATAGCGTAAAATACTAGGCAATTCTCAAGAAGCGGTCAAAGGTAAATATAACAGATTCTGACTCCTGTTACTGCTAAAAAAAAATCCACGAAGACTACAATGTCACAACACACAAAGTATGCGTCGCTAAAATGTGGCGATGAGGAGTTACATAGTTACATAGCCTACCAACTACACCAAACTGAAATACACGAAAAAAACAATCGAAAACAAAAGCAAATTTACTTACACATTTTAATGAGTAGAGCTGTTAGTCGCACTAAGCTCTACAACAGAAAGCTTATGTAACAGTTAAGGACGATAGACGAAACAAATGCAAAAGAAATTTGTATCATACAATCTGATGGAGCTATACTCAGGTTTCAAAGATATCCATGCATTAATATCAATATTGGCAAGAGTGAGATTTGGGTTGAAGTAGTTTGCTGGTAAACATAGCGTCTATATTTGTGTGACTCATTAGCATATGAAACTCATTAGAGCAGCAAGAATACCACATCAAGGCAGAAGCATATCGATCAACAGAATGATTTTATTGTTAGAGTGATGTGCAATCCTGCAGAGCTTTCGCGTTGCCTGAAAAACTGTGCTATGTGCCTGGGGCATCTAAATCGATCACAAACCAGTCAGGCAATCCACGTATAAACGCAAAATGGAGAGGCGTTCGAGTAACCATTATTGCCGTGGAAAAGCAGAAAATATTACATATTCTGAGTGTGCGCTGTAAACTTAATTATCCAGCACGCAATGCGCATGCGCCATATTATATATTTCTTGTAGCCTTTCCGGCTGTGATATTTTTTCCACTTTATCTTATAAACAGCAGATTTTCGGAAAAAAGTTTCTGAATACAAAATGCGCGTTTTGATTTTCTTTACAACTTTTGTGTAAAACACTTTCATTCTAAGAATAATTGTGCGAGATATTATAATAAATGAACATAGATCTCCATGTACAATACTAGTTATTCTTGTCAGATTTTAATGAAAGTTGAATATTTTCGAGAGTGTTAAAAATTCACAAGTACAAAATTTCATGAAAATCCGTCCAGTGGGAGACAAGTTGTTCCATGCGTAGAAGCAGACAGACATGACGAATTTTACGTTTTGTTGACCGTGCATCTCGTTTGTAATCTTTGTAAATAACCAACGTTCATCCAAACCTGCATACCAGAAGGTCATCTATACAGAATGACATACACCAGATGTCGTATTGATACAATTAATTCTCCTGATGATGGACACAGAGCTGTCCGAAACATGTAGAGAATAGAAATGAAAATACATGAAAAAGAACTGTAAGTCAAGTTGGTTATTTACAAAGATTATAGACATGATGAAGTTAACAGTAGCTTTTCGCAATTTTGAGAAAGCGCCAAAAAACTAGAAACTGCCTTTAAATAAGCCATGGGAGATATTGTACCATAGAATGTGTTTCAATGGACAACACTCTTGAAACAACTGGAATATGCACAGCCGAATTTGTAGAGTGAGAAATGAAATTCGCGAAAAAGCTCTCAGTAGTGCGAATACTCGTTAAAAAATAATCCGAAATGTTATTCAGTGTATCTCCGGAGACGTTCAATTTTTGAGATACAGATCACAGCCAAATGATGCAAGGTATCAATGACCAAACCATAGGCCCATCATTTGAACTGTTCAAAACCCTTCTCCAATAAACTGTTAACTGCTTAATCAAGACTTATCAAAACACAGAAGTGAAAAAGTAGAACTTAGAATTTTTATTTTTGGAGGGTGGAACAGGGACACTTCAGTAACAAATATTATGAGTCCCTTTAAAACCTGAGCGCCATTTCCCTTGGACCGAAATGCAATCCCAGATTACTCCCGCTGAGTTTGTGATGCGGCTGAGGGAGACGAAGAATGGAACCTGCCGCTTCGGAGCACACCAACAACTAAGGCGAATAAATTTGAGTTTCTGCAAATTTCATCAAAGCAAGCCCAAGTGCCCCATCTCTCTGAATCCTCGAAACCTCCTTTACTCCGTCTAAAGTGCTGAAACAACTCAATCCGATGCATCTCATTTATGTGGAGAAATAGTCAGAGGCACAACAGGCCTCTGTCATACCGTCCGTAGGGTTTAATGAATACAGTGGAAAATTGAAGGACGCTAAAACAAGAAGAGAAACGGAAGCTGGCACTATAAACCACCCATGACGAAGAGAAGAAGAAGTAGAAGAAGAAGAGGAAGCAGCAAGAACTTGGCTCGAAGAATACTTCTGATGATTAGGAAGTCGATTTCCAATCATGTGCTGGATGTTGGGAGAACTATCACAGAACAATGACGACTGATGTCTGGATTCGATGTACAAAGTGTTCAAGATGGTTGCATGAAAACTGTTCATTATTCAGACGCACTGAATGCGGAAGGCCAGTTTGAAACACAGAAGGATTAACATCTACAGTGAGAGCACTGCGTTATTTGAAATTTGTCTTCAGTTTTTGTCGATTGTATTACCTTTTCCTTTTTATCTTTTAACTGATCAGTGTTTCTATTTAGCTTATTAACAATTTCCCGTGTTAATTTTTGTTTACTTTAAAACAAATTAATGAATTTACTTTTCTGAATTTCTCGTTCCATATGTAAAATGAAATTAAACCATGTAAAAATAGTCACGATTGATAGCTTTAAATGTGTATATCATTTATAGGCGTTCCTCAATAAATTATAGCGAATCGCTTTGGGCTGCAAGGTCCGGGGTTCGAACACCAGTGGAGATGCAAGATTGTCTCTTCTCCATGTTAGTCCACCCTGGTCCTGAAGCTCAACCAGAATCCTCTAAAATAGGTACTGAGGGCTCATTCCAGGGGAAAGGGGAGCGGGGCGTCGCGTTGACCATCTACCAACACCCAGCGCCGAAGTTCAGGATGGGTAGAGCCTAATCCTCCCCCCCCCCTCCAGACGGTAACTTTACCATTCCTTAAAAATAATTTTTCACTCACAATTCTCTATTTATCTTTTGTCTTAAAATGTAAAATGTTTTCTTTGATGCCACTAATCATTGCTCTCTGTTTTGCAGCAATATTTTAGGATCATAACAGAATACATCCCTTCAGCTATTCATAGGCGGCATCTTTCCTTAGGCAGAACGCTTGGATTTATCTTCGTTAAATCCGGAAAAGAATTACATAGAAGCAAATGGCTGCAGGTACAAGTATTCTTGGATAAGAAACACAGTAGACTCGGGAACAATAATTTATAGTAATGTACGAGGCGACATACCACGTAAGCCTCGATTAATGACCCACACAACTTGCTAAAGCTTCAATTTCGTAAGTTTATGACTTCCTAATGGATTCAATACATCATTGAAGAAGCAAACAGACGTGTTTTTATTATTAAATAACACTGTAACTCGGACTGTATAGTGTCGATTGTTAGGTGGATTTGTGAGGTGGAAAGGAAGGAGCTATCTGAAGCTGCACTTGCAACTGAGACCTCCCAAATTCGAAGCTGCGAAACGTACTGTTAGAGTCCTCCGTCAGCCGAGTTTTACAGCAAAGAGGGCAAGGTCAAGAACAAACACCAACCCTTGTGTTGCTCATCTCGTGTCCCCCCACCCCCACACACAACAGGGATAATTAGGTGTAGGGTGGAGTGATGGAGTAATTTCCTGCACTTTGACAAGCAAAGGTCACATAGTGACCTGAACGAAACCTTTCCTTCGACGTCCGTTAGAAGTTCATGACAAGGAGAACCACAGGGGTGAGACGGGCAACAGAAGACTCCAACTATAAACAAAACTTTCCAGCCTTCATGCAGCATGTAGTTCGCTGTGTGAATTCAATATGCAATTTCTCTTCTTCTGCCAGTGAGGCAAAGACGTGCGGGTATGTGGAACACAGGATTTTGTGCCGGCCACTGCACACGATGTAAGAGGGAACGGACAGATCATCTCAGCGGTTTAACACAATAAATTTCAATCAGTAAGTTCAAATAATTTATGTATTTGCATATAGATTTGAAATTCGTTCACACAGCGGAGACGATCTACATTATTATCTCGCTCAAGTAACTACAACTTCAGAAGCCGACAGTCGCTCAGTTAGTCAAGAAATGACCTGTTTTTCACAGAACCCGAAACTTTATTTGAGTATCCACAGGTCTTTTGCTCTTTGTTATGTTGTAATTAATTTTTTAATGTTTTTTAATTATTCGTTTTATGTTCGTTTAATTGTTTTGTAAGTTTCGCTTCCTATTTTGAGTGTTCTGCGTTTTAGTATTTTTTGTGCATTGTTTCCACCCATGTATATAGTTGTTTATTCTCTATTTGTGTACAGTGTTACCGACAACTGCAATCGGGTGGAAACACAATTGCAGTTAATACATATCATCATATCTTATCATATCATATCATATCATATCGTATCATACCGTATCATTTCGTATCATATATATCAAATATCGCGTATCGTAGCATACCATATCACATCATATAACATATCACATCATATTATACCATATCCGTCACTGGACACAATCCGGCAACGGGTGAGTTCATTGAACAACGTCAAACCCACGATCTGCCTTAAAATGACCTGTCTACAGCCAGGTCTCCCAAATGGTCTGCTTCCTCCAACTTTTCAAAAAAAAAAAAAAATGCTGCCCGACGATTTCATCCTTAATCATTAGCTCATTTTCGGAGGTCACTAAGTTGGCAACGCTCAATATGGCTATAAGAAAATATATCTTAAAAATTCACAATTCCTTCAACAAAATTAACTAGATGCCTTAAACCCCATTTTACAGTTGTTCTCACATCTATGTCCACTTATCTAAAAAAATTCCCTTATTTTTTTAACTGTATCACTATACACATTTCCCACGGATGCTACACGCCCCACCTATCATATTTTCCTTAATTATTTCGTGACCAGAACACAAAAGGCTTACATCAAGTACATACACATATTGCTTAGTGAGACAACGGAATTGTAATGGCATTTGGGAGGGTGGATTATACATATTTTCATTTTCCAATTCACGAGTTCTAATCTACGTGAGGCTGTTGCGTAGGCCCCACTCGGTGTAAGGACACAAATGTTATGTGAGCTGAAGGAGGAATTAAGTAAACCAAAGTTTCAATGACAGTACATTGGCATACTGACGGACATTCCTTCCTACTATAAACCCTCCTCGTGTAGCAACACTGTTGCGAAACTCAATTGCACTCTGAGATGCCGGCTCCAGAGTAACGCCATACTTTCAGCTTTCTACCTTCGTAACCCACATCAGATTTCCTTAGCGTCTGGCGGCTTCCCAACATCGTGAATTGTAACAATCTACTCAGCAGCCTTTTGTTATTCGAGGGTTTCCAGCAAAGTGTAACTTTGCGAGGTCCAGAAGTCTATTCTTATGCCTGACTTACCCTGTCAGACGTTATCAAACAGTATGAAGTTTCTCAAAGCTTTATATTTCCACGTTCCACCAGCACGGTGTTAAATCTAACGATTTTTACATTTCTTACGAATTTTTGGAACCTGGCACACTACAGTACCTAAGAACTAAAACTGGTTACATAAAGACTGATTCTACATGCACACATAGCTTGATAAACATTCCCTGTGTCACCTCGCTTCTTTTTCTAGTGAGATCGAGGAAGGAACTAGATAACGTAGCCTGTCAGCACAGTATTGAACTGCTTGACATCATACTGCAGGGCAACCGTCTGGCTCTGTGTATGCTTTGTAACAACACTGTACCGTACATTTCACGTTTTCAAGGCGGTGCTGTACGATACGAAACCGAGGTACCAACGTTTCAGAACTTGCTACCAGCTGAATGTAACCAGACTGTGCGTGACTTTCTTGAACGCGCAGAAATGAGGAATAATGGACTAATTATTAAAACAGGTAATGGCTTGGCTCTATGGTTCCAGCCTTTCTGCACTAGGTGGAGGTGAGTAAACAGTAATTTTATCCGCGAAACCCACTGCACACGAGGTGTTGTGGGTCCAAAGCCGAACTAAATGCTGTACTAAGTGTGACAACTCATTACCACTGTTATATACGGTCCAATCACATCGTGTTAGCGGCTAGACACCCCATAGATGCATGGTAAAATACTGTATATTGCGTGTACAGAAATAACCTCCTGATGACGAACAATTATTTGTTAGAAACATGTAGAGGATAGTTTAATTGGAATAAATTGATGAGGAAAAGTGTGAATCTTGTTGGTCTTTCTCACCTATATATATACAGGGTGATTAAAAAAGATGGACTCAATTGAAGAGTAAACGGCGCCTCAACACACGCCAGACAGTTGGTTGCGGTATTCCAAGTTCTTTGCTCGCTCTACGGGTTGACTTACGTGAGCTATGCTCAAAACTCTCTTGAATTCGTCTCACGTTCTCCTCCGATACACGTGATCGGCCGGAGCTTTTGCCTTTACACAGACAGCCTATTTGCTCAAATTGGTGATTCCAACGACAAATGCTCTTCCTCGTTGGAGGTTGAATGTTGAAATGAAGATGAAACGCACGCTGCACAGCAGTCGCCGACTCAGTATTAACGAACTCACGAACGCAAAAAATCTTGTGTTGCATAGTAGCCATTTTGTTCTGAACTGACGTTGCTGACCGATTGCGCAATAGGCAAGCGTTCTAGTGGTGAAATTTGAAAATGTAGGATTTCCTCTTTCTAATGTTATGTAGATTATTCACATATCATGTACAATTCAGGAAATATAGACGTACGAAATTGAGTCCATATTTTTTAATCACGCTGTATATATATCACGAAGCACGGTTCAGAGAATGTAGTTTAGCACTGTTATACTATGGGAAGGACAGAGCCTAGAGACAGAAAAATAGCTATAAGTGCATGTAATTTGTATTGAGCTCCATTAACATGCGTCACGGAAAGCAAATATTTAGGAAAACAGATAATAGGAGGACACGTAATGAAATTAAGTGCAGATAATTAGAATGAAAAAAGTGCTGTGCGTGACATTTAGTAAAAAAGACTTTGACAGTTTCAGAAACACAAAGAGCTGTACGTCATGCAGACTGGAGAATGAAAAATGACATGACAGTAGGAGACTAAAGGGATTATGACTGCCACAATGTCTCTTTTCACAAGAAGGAAGATCTACTAATTTAGTGTTTTTGAAGAAAACACAACGTTCAACAGTAAGAAAATCATGGCCACCTTAAAGTGACACGGCAGAATGGGCCAAAAGTTCCGCACTTAGTGTCTGACATGGTTTTTCTCATTCATTGATGGGAGGAAAATAAAATATATATTATATCCGAAATCACTAGTGTTTCAAGTCATGTTTCCCTTACGACCGTTATGAATAAAGAAGCTGCCCTTGCGTCACAAAGGAATGTTAACTGCAAGTTCGCGAAACGGAACATTTGGCCACACTAGTGAGGCAAAAGTTTCAATTGTGTGGGACAAAATTTCGAAAGTTTGAGAGCGTGTATTTGAAAGCGTTCAATATTTAACGTTCCAAATTTCTTTTATCATACTGACAAAATACAAAATAAAGGTGCTAGAATAATGTTTAAATAAAATCACACACAGGAATTAATAAAAAAAACTCGCTCTAAGGACGTATCAGTAAATCAAAATTATACAAGGAGAACAAACTGCAGTAAAATTCGGTAGAATTTTCGTATACATATACAGGGCCAAGGAGGAAAGGAACATTCTACAGACAATAAAATACAGGAAAGTTAACTGGATTGGTCGCAACTTGCGTATAAATTGCCGTCTGAAATATGTTATTAAAGGAAAGATAGAAGGAATGATAGAAGGAAGGAGAAAACGAGGAATAAGACGTCAGCAGCAGGACGCTCTTCAGGATAAGAAGACATGCTGAAACTGAGAGAGAAAGCACTAACTCTCACTCGATCGAGAACTCGCTTTGGAAGAGGCTCTGAACCTTCCACGAAAGAGAATCCCTAATGAACGAGTAGTCTTCGAGCTACCATACTTCACAAGACCCACAACCAGCTCAGTCTTCTTCAGGTGGGGTCTGAAAAACGTCGTCACAGCTAGCATATCCCGATTTTCGTGAATAATTGTGTCACTGCTCTTAATGTGTCTTCACCATTATCACGGCCAGTATTCTACTGATTCTTTCTTCTTCTACTCCTTTTAAACTCCAGTTTCTTTTTATAAAAATGATAATGTGATAATATTTCGGGATTTTCTCCTTGCTTGCTTCATTTTATCGGCACATTTCTTTTAAGAAACTGAATGATATTTCTCGTGAGATCCGATTTTTTTTGGTAAATGAGCAACTTGACTGGCTCAAATCTGCAGAGAAACCAGAATGTGTGGGTGGAGAGTAAGTTGATGAAGAGTGCGCCTCCTCAGTCCAACGTAAATGTCTTCAATGGTATCTGGTCTTAATGTTCTCCTGTGCTCCTGCCAACTCTGTGACATTAGGCCAAGAGAAAATCCTCGCCTGCGAAGATGACTTGTTTAACAGGTCATATGTTATATGACCTAGAAGCGCTTGTTGTCTTCTGCAGAGTGGAATACCTTTGACAAGCTCAGCCAAATGACTTGCAGACCTGATACAGCGTTATTTTTCTCCATCAACTTGTCGTATCCAACAGCTTAAAACCCTTGAAGGGCAGACAAAGGATCTGTTAAGTGGTTGTATTTCATGGTTAGTGTCATGTGGAATTGGAAACAGGTCATTTGGTACGTTCGCTGCGGCTTCTAGTTTCATATAAGCAGAATGTTCATCCAACAAAATAATCGGATGGTTGGCATAGACCATTAATTTATCCTGAAAGTAATAAACCCAATCTCCGAAAAAGTGTAAGTAACAGTGGTTTGTTTTAGGAGGACAGCGGCTGTAAGTCTCTCTCATTTCTTTTCCCCTTTGGCCAGAGCGGACATTTACCCCACAGCGAACTCAGACTTCGTCCTCAGATACTAAATCCGTAAGTTTCTGCAGCTACAGGCGCGAGGAAGAAAAATAACGACAGCTCTTAACTCATATGGCGTAAATGAACCTAAGAAGCGAAGTTTATGTCTGAGAGAACTTAACTACATATACTAGAACTTATATACTACGTGTTATAATTTTATCCAATTACAAGGAAAGCAGATTTTCACCTCACGGAAGTGGAAAAGTAACAAATAGTCACGTATCCGATGCAACATATTCCCTACATGAAAACCTTCCCGGGACTTGTTCCGTGGTGCCAATATCTCAACACAGTAAATTACAAAATTCGACAGGACTTCGACCTCACCCGGATCTTCGAAACATTCTGCTCGATCGAAGATCTCAAGAGGCTCAAGTGCTTGGTGGCTGAACACAGAAACTCGACAATCACTGTAACTATAATACTCGATCTCTCGAACTGTAGCAAAAACGTGAAATATGAGATAAAGAGGAAGTGCCAGGAAGCAGGCGTTACCTACCTAAGGTTGAGTACACCTACCCGGTTCCGTATCACGGCGTTCTTTGTTGCGATCCTATAAATTTGCCTCAATATTATGTGGGTGTTCCACAATTAGTTTTAACAGTTTTGCAGAGGATTCCAATAAAGAATTCAGTATATCGTACCTTGATTCTGCTAAACCCACGTTAAGCCACAGGAACTGAGGAATAAAGACGAAAAATCTCAGCCAGTAAAGCCGCAACACGGGCCACTATTTCCCGAATAAAAAAAGTGTCGATCACTCGAAGGCGGTAGTCGGCTAATGCCACTGCACAAAAATGACATTTCACAGGCGAACGTCAAAATATGGGGAAGCCATATTTATGTGTCCCACTTCGGTCCAATTTCCGAACTGATCGATCCCCATAATTCTGCATGGGCTGTTGCTAGCATCAGATTTCAGCTCTAAACCCTCGCCTCTATCAGAATGAATTTAGGCTACGGTTCAAAATTACTCCACTCAGTTCTACCTGCAATTTATATCAGCTCTGCTTTTTTCAAATGTTAAAATGTACGGCTTTGAATTTCGGAAAAAATAACAACTAAACGCCAGAGCCATGGTAGGTTTTTGAAATCTGAAATTTATCTAAATGACACGCTATTAATTAGTTCCTTCATAACAGAGAACACAATTCCTTTCCATTACAAAGATAAACAAGAAATGTTGTACAGGGCAATAGCATCTGTTTGCTATAAGAACCATATAAAACATGTCAATAAAATACAAGGCTTGTGACTTAAATTGGTGGTGACTGTTTTAGAAACTTGATCAGTGTTTCATGACCTCGATCACAGATTTACTACAACTACAACTGCTGTTACTGTTACTACTATTGATACTATTACTACTACTACTACTACTGTTACTACTACTACTACTGTTACTACTACTACTACTTCTACTACTAACACTACTAGTTCTATCACTACTACTTCTACTACTACTACTACTACGACTACTGCTTCTACTACGAATACTACTACTTCTATTGCTAATACCACCACCTCCACGACCCCTATTCTCCACCTCCTCCTCCTCCTCTTTCATGCAGTATACACACAATACAATCTATGATCCTCGCACAATTCCACACATAGGTTCTGTACTAATTTATATGAAGATGCGTAAATTTCCGAAGGGTTAAATTTGAAAAAAAACTGTTTCAAGCCATAAGTAAGTAAATGAGGGAGGGGGTGTGATTGAAATATTTTGTATTTCAAAAGAGAAATAAAAAGCGAACTTTTACTCCCGTTCCAATAAAAGTAACAGACGAATCCAAATAAAACTGCATCTTTATATTTTAATGAGTGTTAACTGAACAGAATGGCTCCTTCTCACATTAACAGCACACGTCATGCTCTTTAACCGGAGCAGCTCTCTCTGTCATAAGACCGGTTGGTTAGTTCAGCAAAATTTAATGCAATATGGACGTACTGTTAATTCAAAACCACATCGCAACAGACTCCACAGCTTCGTAAACATACTGTTCAAATCCTGGTGTATTTATTATTATTCATAATGTTAACTCTTGCTTGAAGACTCTTCACACTTACTGCCGATATGTTCTTCTGTTGTTAGACCCAGTGTGGAATATGCCTTTGTCGTCTGGAATTCAACCACGTCTGCAGATGCTAAAGATGTTAAGTAAGTAGCTCTTTGTTATAAAAGCTTTTCCCCCCAACACCGTAATGGACATACTCAAGCTAATCCGCTTCATTTTCTCACATTAAGTACTTTGTATGGGAGAAGACTTCATTGTGCCCTTGTATTCCCTATCAATATTTTTGGGTTTTAAATGTTGTCCATCCTTTCTGGATATCATAGGTCTTCGGGTTCGTACCATGAATCTGGCAATTTATCTTTCTCTCTTGTTAGTTCATCTTTTAAAAACTGTCCCGCCAGAGTGCAAATGCGTAAAAATTGATTCACAATGATAATGACATTTTCAGAATGCAAGCTACCACACAGTGATACTGACATTTTCAGAATGCAAGCTACTACACGGTGATACTGACATTTTCAAGATCCAAGCTACCACGCAGTGATACTGACATTTTCAAGACTCAAGCTACCACACAGTGATAATGACATTTTCAAGACCCAAGCAACCACACAGTGATAATGACATTTTCAGAATGCAAGCTACTACACGGTGATACTGACATTTTCAAGACCCAAGCAACCACACAGTGATACTGACATTTTCAGAATGCAAGCTACTACACGGTGATACTGACATTTTCAAGATCCAAGCTACCACACAGTGATAATGACATTTTCAGAATGCAAGCTACTACACGGTGATACTGACATTTTCAAGACCCAAGCAACCACACAGTGATACTGACATTTTCAAGACCCAAGCAACCATACAGTGATAATGACATTTTCAGAAGACAAGCTAACACTCAGTGATACTAACAGACATTTTCAGAACACAAGCTGTCACCCTCATTCAGACTTCATGTGAATTTTGGAATCTTATTATAATTGTCGATTTATTATTTGTATGGGGACTAAACTTGTATGTTTTTGATTATTTATATATTCTTGATTTATACGTGTCCCTTTCTCATTTTGGTTACAGATTTTTTTTTTTTACGTTATTAGCCGCTCGGCTACTTGTTCAGCACCTTAATAACAAGCCAATACAGTTATAACGCAATACAAGACCGAGAAATTTTAGTTCCATTCCTGGGAAGTACACGAAATTTTTGTCTTCTTCGAAGCGTCAAACCCGGCTCTGCAGCCTAAACACCCTCCCATTCAACGGGTACCTGCGACTGTCCCCGGAGGTAAAGCAGCCACAGCGTGAAGGTGACCATTCACCGCACCTGGTACCGAAATTAATAATGAATGGAGCTATACACCTACTCCTCCATACGCCTTCATGGCGTTCATGCTACGTAATCCACGAAACAAAAAGTGACTTCCCCCCCCCCCCCTTCGAGCGGTTGTTTAATTCAGCAAAATTTAATACCACACAGTAGGTAATTTTCGTTTGTCAGACTACAATATCGAACATTTGTTAGTAGGTGTTCCGTGTCATGCTTGATACATAAATCGTATATTATTTCTTTTTTTTTTTTTTTTGGCGCTGTAGCCAAACGCGGGCCATGGCCTCCTCATTCTTGAGGATTCTAGAACCTATTCAACGAACGCTGCATCACAGTCGGTTGGACTCCACTGGACTAGTGATCAGGTCGTGGCAGAGACCACTACCTGACGAAACACAACACTCACAACACACAAATATCCATGCGCCCGGCGGCATTCGAACCCACAATTTCCGCAGGCGAGCGGCCGCAGACCTACGCCTTAGACCGCGCGGTCACTGGGACCGGCCTCACTATTAACATTACAAATCTCAATTACAGACAAACAGGTTTGGCATATTCTTCATCTTTCAGTAACAAGAAATGAAACGCATTCCGCAAGAAAAATTCAGATTATTCCATGGCTGTGAATATTTTAAATTGGAATACAGTTTGGCTATGCACTAGTTATAAGCCACGCTGATGTGTCAGAACGTTCACACTGTTGATCGTTATTGAACTTACATTGCGGATTGCATGGGACACTGCACAGTGATTTCCGTTGTGCAGTGTGATACAGAAAAGAGTGGCGAAGCTTGTTCTGTTACGTAGTAAGATTCTAACTAAAGCACAGTGGTGAAGATTGTTCTGTTTCATACTAAGACACTAGAGCATATTGGCGGAACGTGTTGTTTGGCGATGAGGTACCAGAACAGTGGCGGAACGTGTTGCTCTGCAATGAGGTACCAGTAGTGGCGGAACGTGTTGTTCTGCAATGAAGTACCAGAACAGTGGTGGAACGTGTTGTTCCGCATTGAGTTACCAGAACAGTGGCGGAACGTGTTATTCTGCAATGAGGTACCAGAACAGTGGCGGAACGTGTTGTTCTGCAATGAGGTACCAGAACAGTGGCGGAACGTGTTGTTCTG
>Ga0131853_10014354_pt1 | contig 14521 bp, 9 predicted proteins | sample TergutLab28metaG_FD_92764 | JGI IMG/M metagenome (GOLD analysis project Ga0131853, IMG submission 92764) | Labiotermes labralis P1 segment gut microbial communities from Petit-Saut dam, French Guiana - Lab288 P1 (version 2) (version 2) | ecosystem: Host-associated > Arthropoda: Insects >... | reverse complement strand
TTGGCGCAGGCCAGAAATAAAACTAGAAATTATTTACACCGTTAACTTGACAGACCCGCGGGCAGCCTCCCGGTTACCCGGAGCAGCCAGGAAGACGGCGCTCCGGCGTAACCGCATGCCCGGATGGAAGCAGCGGCAGGACAAGGCGCGCGGGACCGGGCGGCGGGCCGGGTGCGGCAGGGCGCCGGGCCGGGGGAGGAGCGGGTGCGGCCAGGCGGGCGGCCGGGCACAGTCAACGGCCTAACGCCCCATTTTCGTCCTCGGCGCTAGCGCGCCTGCGGGCGAAAACGGGTTGTTGCCGAATAAACCCGCCCCTTGCGGAGGCGGGTGGCTGGGCGGACGTGGCCGGGGTAATCGGCCGGGGTGCGGTTTGACGGGGCTTCCCTCCCCGGAACCGAGGAGAGGGGAAAACAGGCCGGGGCTAGCTTGACCTGGATGGTTAGGGAAAGCGAATGCGCCGGGCCGGGCACCACCTTAAGATTCCCTGGCATGGTGGCCGATACCGACACCGACCCCGATGACGGCTCCGTTGGCGGCGCCCGTTTTTCCGTGGTGGTCCAGAGAGCGGCCAGGATCGCGAACTGGCTGGCGCCAGAGGACGGCGGACCGCGGACGCTGAGTCCCGCCGGGACGGTTCGCAAGCCGGAAGTGCCGGAGGCCTGCGCCGCAGTCGGTATCCCCGTTCCTGGCAAGTACCGGAGTGCGGCCGACGTCCGGGACCTGAACCTGCCATGGGCGTTCGCCGTTGGCTCCGGGCTCATCGACATCTCCGGAAAGAAGACCGCCTCCAAGAGCGGCCTGGACCTCGAAGCGCTGGACGGGGAGGAGTTCGGCCGCCGGTGGCTGGCCGGCACCCGGGCCGTGCTCGACGCGGAGACACCGAAGGACGCGGACGAGGGCGTCCGGATACTCGTGCTCACGGCGCTGGCCGTGCTGGACCGGGCCGCGTCCGGTCAGCCGGACCTGGCCGGCGGCGACGCGTTCTGGCGCGCGGTTCGAGCGACCAGCGACCGTGTGGGCGACATGTTCAACGTGTCGCACGGGAGCCTGTGGCCCGCCCGCCGGAAGTATTACGACGGCCCGAGATTTACCTCGATGCCGGGCCTCGCCACGCTGCTCACGGCACTCGGCCTCGCGGACGGTGGGGTCGACGATCTCACGATTACCGACCTGGGCCGCTGGGCGCTGCACCGTCTGGACGAAGGCCTCGCGGCGGCGGCTGACCAGGAGCTTCCGGCCCGGGAAATGATCGCGGAAGCGGCGGAGTTCCACGGCGAGGAAACCCGGCTGCATGTCGCGTCGGCATGGCTGGCCGCCCGGAAGCCGGGCACCGCGGTCCGGGAACTCCTGACAGCGGCCGCCGGGATGAGCGCGCGGGAACGGGCAATAGCTGTCGAGCTAGCCTTGGCAGCGGGAGAAGCCGCGCTCGGCGAGTGGCGGAAAATGGCGTCCAACCCGCGTATAGGCCCGCACGCCGCGATGGTGCTGTGGGAGTACGGGAAACGCGGCGAGCCTTCCGACGCGAATCGCCGGTGGCTCGCGGTCGAAGCCGCTTCCATCGCGGTGGCCGGCGAGAACCCGGACGAGGCCCTGACACTTGTGTCGGAAGCCCTGCCCGGCGACGATGCCGAATCATGGCTGGCGGGAGTGGATAAGACCGGGCATCCCGACGCGAAGGAGGTGACGGAGGCGGTCACCAGCTTCCTCGCCTCCGGCGCGCCGCGCGTGATCGACTCCGTGCTGCAGTTGAAGGTGACGCTGACTGGATATCGGCCGGCGACCTGGCGCCGCGTCCAGATGCCCGCCACCGCCGACCTCGAAGACCTGCATGACGTGATCCAGACGCTGTTCGGCTGGGGCGGCGATCACCTGTACGTCTTCACCGTGGGCAAGCGGCACTACAGCGGAGTGTTCGGCCACCTGGACGACACGGGCTACGACCACGAGATCCGCCTCAACACGGCCTTCGCCCCGGGAGCAAAAGGCAAGGGCAAGAAGATCGAGTACGTCTACGATCTCGGTGCGTCCTGGAAACACGAGATCACGCTGGAGAAGACCCTGCCCGCGTCGCCGGGGCAGCAGTACCCGGTATGCGTGGAGTTCGCCGGAGGCTACCCGGTCGAGTACCCGCCGGAATCCTACGAGGACGGCGACGGCGAACCCGAGCCGTTCGACCTCGCCGAGGCGAACCGGAATCTCCGCTGATCAAGCCAATTCGCAACCGTCATCGATAGTTCTAGGGGGATCCGAAGTATGGGGAAGGCCGCCAGGCAGCGCAGGCTCAAGAAGGACAAGGAGCGCCAGAAACGCCGGGGCGCCCCGGGAGCCCAGGGGGCTCAGAGCGGGTCCGCGTACGGGTTCGGGGCGGGCACGGGATACGAGCCTTCACCACGCGAACGCGCGGTCCGGCGGGTCAGCGGGGCGATTGACGCGCTGTGCGAAGGCAACCAGGCCCGGTACGAGTCGCGCCTGGCCCGGCTGGCCCAGGAAGGGAAACCCGGATGGGCGGAGGCCGTCAGCCGGTGCCTGGTAGAAGGGCTGCGTTCCTCGGTGAGGGGCGCCTGGCGGCATGGGTGGCAGCCATCGGAACTGATCCGGCACATTGACCGCGAGCTGACGTCGTCGCACGCGTCGATGCTCGCCGACATGGTTGCCGACGAGATGGGCGGCTACGCCGCGGCCACCGTGGACGCCCGCTGGGCGGCCCAGGTAGCGGGGCTTCCCGTCGCCCTGGAGAAGTGGGGGAGTGACGGGGACTACCTGGCCGAGTGGACGGCTGGGTCCGGTCTTCGCACCGCCCGGGGCGGACTGCCTGGCACGATCGCCACCGCGGTCGAGACGCTCCACGAGCTTCGGCATCTTCCCGACATGGAAAAGATCCTCCCGTTGCCGGGCAGCGCGACGGCTCGTTCCACGGCGTCCCGTCCCGCGGCGGGAGGAAACGACAAGGACGGGACACCCGCCGACGACCGGATGCTGAGCCGGATCCGCGCGCTGCTGGCGAAAGCGGAGTCCACCGAGTTCGCCGAGGAAGCCGAGGCGCTGTCGGGCCGGGCCCAGGAGCTGATGGCGAAATACAGCATCGACCACGCGCTGCTCGCCGCCGCTGAGGGAGACGAGGAGACGCCGGGCGGCCGCCGGATCCCGGTTGACAACCCGTACGAGGGGCCCAAGGTCCAGTTGCTCAACCAGGTGGGAAGAGCGAACCGGTGCCGCTGCGTGTGGCACGAGGCCCTGGGACTGGTCTCCGTCATCGGGTTCGAGGCCGACCTGGACGCGGTCGAGTTGCTGTTTACTTCGCTGCTGGTCCAGGCCAACATGGCGATGATGCGGCAGGGGGCCAAGCGTGACTCGGCCGGCCGGTCACGCACCAGGGCGTTCCGCCAGTCGTTCCTGGTGTCCTACGCGATCCGCATCGGCGAGAGGCTCTCGGAGGCCACGGAAAGCGCGGTCAAGGAGGCGTCCGAGGAACAGGCCTCTCAGCAGAGCGAGCGGACGGCGGCGAGCGGGCCGGGCACGGCTCTGGTGCCGCTGCTGGCCGCGCGCGAGCAGGCGGTCGACGACACGCTGGACGAGATGTTCGGGGATACCCTTCGGCCGGGCCGCGCCTCGCGCGCGACCGACGTGGAAGGCTGGAACTCAGGCCGGGCCGCCGCCGATATGGCAACCCTCCACAACCGTGATCAGGTCGCCGAGTCGTAGGGGCTATCGGCCGGTCAGAACGGGGTCTGGCTATTCAGCCGGTCTGACAGGGCGGATGAGAGGATCTCGCGGTAGATCGGGTTCGCGATCCGGACCGGGTTGGTCGGGGTGATCAGTCCCAGGTCGCGGAACTCCCGGCTGCCCGCGTCGCGGAACGTCCCGCCGATCATTGGCTCGATGATCCGGCGTACCCGCGGCTCGTTGAGCACGGAAGCCAGCGAATCCAGGTGACAGGCCCACGCCTGAACCAGCCGCTCCTTCGTTTCCCCGACCCCGGCCACGGTCACCGGGCTCTCCGTTTCCGGATCGTCCACGGCGTTCACGATGCTGGCACCGAGCGCGTTCACCAGCCACGGCTGCCCCTGCGCGTACTCGTACGCGCGGTTCACCGCGGCGGGCGCGAAGGACAGTCCGGTCTCGGCCGTGTGCTGCCCGTACAGTTCCTCGATCTCGCTTCGTGTGAAGTTCCCGGCCCAGGCCGACTCCTGGGCGCCGCCGAAGATGTCGCGTACCCCGCAGACCGCCACTGACGCCGGGAACGAACCCGGCCGGGCCTCGATCCCGGCGCGCAGCTGCGCGAGGACGCTGAGCATGGTCTTGCCGTGCAGCGCGTCCGCGTCGTCGAAGAACAGGACGACCGGGCCTGGGCACTTCCGCGCCCAGGCCCGGAGTCCCTCGAACAGGTCCCCGTACGGCCACGGATCCGGGGGCAGGAGCGGTCCCGGGAAGTGCTGCTGAAGGGCTTCGTACCGGATTGCCCGCAACAGCGCCGTCTCCGTCCGCTCGACGTCGTCGGAGAATGGCCGAGCCCACGAGCACGAGAACCGCAGCGCCGCATAGGCCCCCTCGGCGGTTAGCTCCCGGGCCAGCAGGCTCAGCGCCGTCGTCTTTCCGGCGCCGCGCGCGCCCTAGACCGAGAAGTACCGGCCCTCATCGATGAGCTTCCGTGCCTCGGGCAGCCGCGATTGCGCCGGCAGGGTGTAATGCGGCTCCGGCACGCAGAGACCGTCCACGTTGAACTTCCGGGTATCGCCCTGTGGCACCTGGCCCCCGTCCTCCGTCATCTCCAGAACATTTATGGATAGCGCCGAAGAAACTACGCAGAGACCACCGGAGGGGCATATAAGGATGCAGTAATAGCTGCCCGATCGGGCAACTGGCCATCCGATGGGAATGCATGCCCAGGCCGGTTCCATGGAGCGTATTGAACCTCGCGGGCGTCTTGAGGCCGCGCAGGCATTTTGCGGCGAACTGAACTCACGACTGTTTGATTGTCGCTAGCCTATGTCTGGGCCGACTATGCTCGGATGTAGTCGGCCTTAAGTGGAGGAGGGGAATGGCAGAGGACGGTACCCGCGCCGATCGGGATGCCCCAGCTACAGGCGAGGCGTCCCAACGACCGTGTTATGAGCCCAACCCGAAGCACAAGGAGCCCTGGCAGCGTGGGGCAAGGGGAACGCTCTGCCCGCCGGACGCCGATTCCGCGAAGCTCCTCGCGGAGAGCGAGGTAGATCCTGATCCCGGTCCTGACCAGCCAGGTAGGCGTTTCGCAACCGACGGATATCGCGCATACTGTGGCCATGAGCATGCTCCCGGACGCTGGCATGGCTTCCCCGTCGAGTGGAGGAAGGTGCCACCTGCACTGCGCAACGCATGGCTGGCCAGCGGGCGTGTCAAGAAGCGATCAGTAAGAGAGCTGTGGTGAACGTGATGACGTTCGGCAACTGGGAAATGCAGCAAGGCGACCCAGCCTCATTCGCGTTTAAGCTCTCGTTCCTTCCTAACCCCCACGGCGAGGATGACCGGGCTGCCCCTGAGGAACGTCGGTCGTGGGGAACCTTCGCCATCTGGGTCAAAGGCGAGAACATCTGCGCCCATATTGAACAGGGCGAAATACTGGACTCGGCGCACTGGTACATGCTGCCGTTCATCGAGTGGATCGTCGCCAATTGGGACCCTCTTCTGCATGAGGAGCGCCTACCGCTCAGCAACACAGGACTATCAGCGGCGGAGTCTCTCGGCCAGACCCGACTGCCGCCACTGGCCCTGAAAGAAGTTGACGAGTTCGCGTGGATGGACACATGGGCGGCCTGGTGGGGGCGGCACTCGCTTCGTGCCGGGAGTGAGGGCGGACTACTTCCAGATGCCTATATTCGGCGGTACCGAGACACAGTAGAGATATCTACTGGTGCTGAACCGGTCCAGGGTGTGCCGCGCGAGTACGTATTTCTGGCGCCGAACCGGATTTTTCATGTTGACCCGGTTGAAGTCGCGGAGACGCTGTTCGCCGTACTGGATGCTGCCATTAGAGAACTCATGAGGCGTATGCCTGAGTCAGGGCGGCTAGCAGGACTGCATTCAAGACTCGCCCAGCTTTCCACGTCCTCTTCGGACCGGGACACGACCCGGATGGCATGGCTGGCCGGGCTCGGGGATCAGGTAGACCGGTACCGTGCTGCTGCCCGCGTCGTTGACGAAACTCTTGCGCACGCTTCTCCTGAGATTCGCGAACGTTTGACGGGGATTCGCCATCCCACTCCGCTGCTGGTGGCCGGGAGTCCGCATGCCCGTCTGCTGTACGGGGCGGTCAGCCCAGAGACCAGCCTTGACGATGTGGCTCAACTGGCCGGGCTTCTCACGAAAACCTACGTGCCGGATGCCTCGCGTTGGCTGGCCCGGCTGGACCAGCCGCTGGAACTTGGAGAACTACGGCAGCTCACTCCGGGACAGCAGGGAAGCAGACTTGGCGAGCAAGCCTCCCAGCTTCTTGGCGATAACCCGAGAGGCTGGATTGATGTGGAGTCCATCCTCAAGAATCTGGACATCGCGACCTGGGAACTCAGCCTCTCCGACGAGGACGTACGCGCGGTGTCGGTCTTTGGCCCGACGCAGCGACCGTTTGTGTTTGTCAACACCCGTACGCGCTGGGTAAAAGGAGTAGGAGCCCGTCGATTCACGCTTGCTCATGAACTATGTCACCTGCTTCTGGACCGTGAATACGGGGATGAACTGGCAATCGCGACAGGGCCCTGGGCCCCGGTCGCCGTTGAGCAGCGTGCCAATGCTTTTGCCGCCGCGATCCTGATGCCTACTTGGCTCCTGCGCGATGCCGTGGCCGCAGCCCCCGCGCCCGTTGACGATCCTGAAACGATTAAGTACGTCAGTGCCAGGCTTAAGGTGAGTGCGTCCTCGTTGATTGAGCGGCTGCACAATCTGGACGAGATAACTTTCGAGGATCGTATCCGCCTGCGCTCCATGTGGCTTCCAGGTCGCTAAAACCGGCTGCTGAAGGTCCCAAACTCTTGCGGCCAAGCGCGATAACCCAGTAGGGAAGCCGCCCCGGTCCTGCTCCGTCCGGTTCATCACTCAGCACGTGCGCGCGATGCGCGCGGCTTCCGCGACCAGGTCAGCGAAGCCGGCCGGGTAGCGGGCGGGATCGAGGGAGATCTCCTCGCGGAGAGCGCGCCGGACATCCGGGTCCTCATTGGCGACGAACTCCCGGAGAGTCGCCTGGCGCCACCGGATCCGGAGGTCCTCAACCGCGTCGTACTCTCTCTTGCTCTCCTCGGTCGGAACGCCTTCCCCGCCGTCGAGCAGGCTCGCCAGCCCCCGGTAGACCAGGGGCGGCCGGGCCCGGTACCAGGCGCCGACGGCGGCAACCTTCTCCGCGCTGGTGCCGTTCTCCAGCCCGGCGATGAGCCCTTCCTGCACCCTGCGGCGCCCGGCGGCCTCCAGCGCCAGTTTGAGCAGCGGGTTGTACTCCACCGGAAACGGGTCATTGAGAATCACGCGGATGACGGCGCCGGAGACTGCCTCCGGCCAGGGGCCCTCGCGCGGAAGCCCGGCGACCGCGGCCTTCCGCGCCGCGATCTCCCACTCCTGTCCTGTGAGGCCGTCCGGCAAGTGACCGCCGGTAAGCTCCAGCAGGTCACTGATGTACCGGTGAAAGGCCACCCCGCTGTCGGACACTGGTCCATTCTGCAACTATTCTCCGGACTCGGTACAGTCGCAATCCTCCGCGGGCGCACGCCCCGGAGCCCTCGAGGACAAGGTCCATGAACATCGACCAGCCCCCCGCGTGGTCCCGCCTCGATGAGGCACTGGCCGCCCTCGCCATCACCTTCCGCGGGATGACCGCCCTCCCCGACGAGACCAACTGCGAATGCCACTGGGGCACCGCGGAAGAACTGGCGCTGCTCAAGGTGCCGGACGTGGAACTGGACGAAGACCTCCTCGGGCGGACCTGGCAGGCCACTGACTGGAGCGATCACGCGTCGGTCCTGCGCCGCATCCTGCCCCAGCTCGCCGTCGCCCTGGTCAACGGCAAGGTCGAGACGTATTTCGGCCCGGACGACGCCGGACAATCCCTGGCCCGCGGCCGGTGGCAGGAATGGTCGGCCGATCAGGCCGCCGCGGTCCGCGATTTCCTCGAAGCCTGGTGGGCCCACGCCCTGACCGACCCCGATCAGGTGGTCCCCGCCTACGACGTGCTCTCGCTGTGCGTGGAGGCGTCCGGCGTGCTGAGCCCCTGGCTCGCCACCTGGGAGTCGCTGGCCCACCCGGTGGCCGACGAATGCCTGGCCGAGGCAGTGGCGCACTGGACCGGTGACCTGCTGCAAGACGCGCTTCCGTGGAACACCCGCGAAGACGAAGAGGAGCGGGCCGCCGAGCTCACCGCCTGGCTGACCCGCCATGCCCCCGCCCGGCTCCGGGCCTGCGGAGCCTCCGACGAGATCTTCGACCAGCTCCGGCGGCTCAGGAAGGACTCTTAGCGGCGTCGGACAGCTGGCGGGGGATCCCGGCGCCGGTGTTCGTGCCCCGCACCCGCGCGGCGTCGGCCGAGGCCCCCACGAACTCATACGTTTCCACCGAACGGATCCTTGCCTCCCGTCCCCGGTCCTGCCCGTCCTCATCGGAGTCCTCCGTGAAGACCGTCGCCGCCGCCTCCAGCGCCTTGGCCTTGTAGAGGGGACGCTGGGCGTCTTCGTACCGTGCCGCCGCGGCCAGCAGCTTCTCCGCGTCGGAACTGGTCAGCCCCCGGCAGTACAGCTCGTTGGCCTGCCGGTGCGGCACCTGCGACCCGTCGGCCAGTTCGACGGCCTGAACCGTCAGTCTTTCCGCGGTGGCGTCGTCATCGGCGAGCAGCGCGAGCCGGACCGCGTCCGGCAGCATGAAGTCGATCTCGCCGACTTCCTCGGTGCCGCCGTCGAGCCCGGCGGTCAGCGCGGCCAGCGCCTGGGCCCGGTCCCCGGTGAGCTCCCAGTCCAGGCTGCGGGCGAGGGCGAGAGGGGCGATGAAGCGCTGGCCCAGGCGCCCGGACTGGGTTTCGGCGGCCGTGAGGAAGCGCCGGGCCGCCTCGGGGCTGCCGCGGTGGAAGTTGATCGCGGCGGCGGTCGCGAGGTCGACGCACGCGGTCGCGGGTTCCTTGAGGCTCTCGTCGACACTCGTGGCCTCGGTCAGGGCGTCGTCCCACTGCCCGGTCTCGTAGAACAGCTCGCCCAGCAGGGAACGGGCCTGGGCGAGCCGGATGACCGTGCCGACCTGGTCGGCGAGACTCCGCGCCTGCATGGCCATGCTCAGCGCCTCGTCGTAGCGGCTGAGGTTGCCCAGGGTGGCGGCCTTGTTGAGCTGCGAGAGCAGTTTCAGGTCGGTCAGCGCCGGATCGGACTGGGCGACTTCCAGGGCCCGGTCGTAGGCCGGGAGGGCGCCGGCCAGGTCTCCCTGGAGGTGATGCGTCGTGGCGAGGACATGCAGCGCCCACCCCTTGGCCCAGGTGTCGTCCGCGTCCCCCGCGGCCTTCAGCGCGTCCGAGGCGACCTCGGTGGCCCGGGTGAACTCGCCCAGGTGAAGGTGCGTGCGGGCGGCGGGAACCAGCAGCCTCGCCCGGTGCCGCAGGGTGAGGCCGGGGGAGCCCAGGGCCTTGCCCAGCGCCGACAGGGCGTCCTCGGCCGAGCCCGCGATGCCCTGGCACTGGGCCAGCGTCGAGTGGATGTGGACCAGGAGATCGGGGTCGGACGTGTACTCGATCGCGATGTTGGCGAGGTCCTGGGCCTGCTCGAGATCGCCGATGCGGAAGAGCACCTGCGCGAGCCGGCTGGCGAACCAGGCGTACCGTTCCGTCCCGGGGTCGATGCTGTCGATCGCCTTGGTGAGGAGTTCCGCCGCGACACCGGGAACGTGCTCGGCCAGCCGGTCCGCGTTGTCGGCCACCCAGTCCAGCATCCACTCGTCGAACCACTGATGCCGCGGAGCCGACTCGGACGAGGCCGGGACCACGGATGCCGCCGGTTTTGGTGCCGGTGCCGGGACTGGGACTGGGGCGGATTTCGGAGCGGGCTTCGGCGCGGACGTGGGCTCTGGCTTGGCGGACAGGGCCGGCAAGCGCATGGGCAGGGGCGGCGGAGCGGTCCTGGGTTCCGGCTTGGGCTCGGTCTTCTCGGGTGCCCGCGGCTTCTGCGGGGCGATGACCAGGCCGACGGTCCGGCGGCGATCCGTGACCGGCCTGGGCATGGGGAGATTGGCGCGGTTCCGGATGACGGCCAGCGGGCCGTCGACGTTGGAGGTCCCCCGGTTCTGCGGCTGAGGCAGCCCGTCGCGCTGCATCCGGTCCAGGAGGTAATAGTAGATGTCTTCGATTCTCAAGAGCCCGGGTCCGCCCTGAACTCCCTCGCGGATGAGGGTGATCAGGTGCCTGGAGAAAGTCGTATGAATATCCCCGGGCCGGATGCCGGAAATCTTATCCTGGAATGACGACGCGAGGACATAGGCGTCCTTCACATCAAGCTGGTCAATCGCCCCGTCCGGAAGATGGCAGTCGAGAACGATCACCTTCATGGCCGCGTGGCTGTCCAGCACGGTGTCCCGTAGTTTCGCGTATTCCAGGGAATTGAAACCGGGCCTGCGCGGGTCGCTGTCAACAAGCCCCAGGTGCAGGGATCGGTTCCGCTTGTCCAGCAGGCCGCGGCCCGCGTAGTAGACGAGCAGCAGGTCAGTGGCTTCCTCGGCCGCGGTGCCCAGCCGGCGGCCCACTTCCCGCAGGTCTCCCTCGTTGACCAGAGTGACGCAATGCTGAGAATCCCAGGGAGCCTGCCCGTAATCCAGGTCGGTTAGCGCGGCCGCCAGCTCATCGATAGTCGTCTCAATAGGGGGTACGTCTGGCAGGTTCTTGTCCGCGTACTCACTGGTCCCAATCAGCACGACCCGTGATCGCCGTGGATCTGGAAGACGCATTCCGCACCCCTCGGAGGCATCAGCAACTTTGCTTAATAAGGCTAACACCGCGTCGTTCAAAATTCATATTAAAGCCATAGGGATGTGTTCAGGCCTCTTCATGAGTGATCATCAGCACGATTCACGAAGATGCCCGAGGCGATATCCGCCGGAGGGAATCTGCGATTTGTTAAGAATGCGGGCTGCTGGTTGGGTCCGCGTCTACCAGGCGGTTCTTCGCCTGCTGGTCGCGGTTGCCGCCTCCGGCGAAGTCCGACTTCGCCGCCGCCATCGCCGTGGACATCGAGATGATGTGCAGGGCCCAGTCCGCGGCCGACTCGTCACCCGCGTCCGTGGCGGCTTTCAGCGCGTCGGAGGCGATCTTGGACGCCTTGGAAAACTCGTCGAGATTGGCGTGCGACCGCGCGGCGAGTACCAGCAGCCCGGCCCGGTGCCGGTCCGTGAGCCTGCGGGAGCCCAGAGCCCGGCCCAGCACGCTGATGGCGTCGAAGGGCGACCCGGCCTTGTCCAGGCACTGGGCCAGCGTCGAATAGAGATGAACCCGGACATCGATGTCGTCAGCGCAGTCGAGCGCCAGGTTGACGAAGTCCTGGGCCTGCGTCAGCTCACCGGTGCGCAGCAGCGCCTGCGCGAGCCGGCTGGCGAACCAGGCGTACCGCTCCGACTTGGGTTCCACGCTGGCGGCCGCGCGGGCCAGAAGCGTCGCGGCGACATCGGAGACATTCTCGGTCAGCCGGTCCGCGGCGCCGGCCAGCCAGTCCAGCATCCACTCGTTGAACCACCGGACCCGCTCCTCCCCGGGCGCGGACTCGTCCTGGCCCCCGGCATTATCGGAGTGCTCAGGCGTCCGGGGCGACTGCTTGATGACCAGCGGGCTGGTCGTGGTGAGCGGGTTGGGGATGAAGTGGGAACCGCGATTGCGGATCAAGGCCAGATGGCCGTCCGCGTAGGTTCCCCGCGCCTCCGGCTGCGGCAGCCCGTCGTGCCGCATCCGCTTGAGGATGTGGGAGTAGATGTCATCGACTCTCAGCAGCCCGGGCCCGCCCGGAACGCCGTCGCGGAGGACGCTGTTCAGGTGCGATGAGAACGCCGTGTGCATGTCCCTGGCGCGGGCGAGCTCGGCGTCTTCCCCGAACGGGGAAACGATGACATAGCCGCCCTTCACGTCCAGCTGGTCGCCGAGGTCGCCTATGTCGCAGGGGAAACGGACGTCAAGCACGACCACCTTCATGGCCGCGTCGCTGTCCATCACGGCGTCCCGCAGGTCCGCGTACTCCAGCGAGCTGAAGCCGGGTCGCTTCGGGTCGCTGTCCGGGAGGCTGAGGTAGAGGGAACCGGTCCGGTTGTCCCGCAGCCCGCGCCCGGTGTAGTAGACGAACAGCAGGTCCTCGGCCTCGTCGGCCGCGGCGCCCAGCTGGCGCCCGACTTCGGGCAGGTTCGTCTCGTTAAGAAGGGTGACGCAATGCTGGGAATCCCCGGGAGCCTGGGCGTAATCCAGGTCGGCAAGCGTGGACCCCAGGATATTGATAGTTGTCTCAATAGCGGGTATGTCCGGCAGCTTGCTATCCGCGTACTCGCTGGTGCCGATCAGCACCACTCGCGAGCGCCGTGGATCCGGCAGAAGCATCCCGTACCCCTTAGAGGCGTATCGATAGTTGAAGATGCAATGTTAACACCGTAGCGAGTGCTCATATGCAAGTCACAGAGATCTATAAAGCGCTATCCGTGTCAATTACCGACAATGATCCGCAAAGCAGACTCTCAGGTGGTATCCGCCCAGGAAGTGACGGGAAATTTCTCAAAGACCACGGGAAACACGAGCCCCGGGGACAGGCCCTACGCCCGATCCGCCATGTTTCATGGCAGCGCGATTGAGAAATATGCCTACATACAGGTCGGCGAGAGCGAGCTGCTGATGCGGTCGTGGTGGAACAGATCCCGATGGTGGTTGCGGCTGGCCTGCGTGGCCCTGGTCGGCATCGCCATCGGCCTGGTCGTCGCGATCTGGGCTCCGGTAGGCATGGCCACTGCGCTGGGAGGGGCAGGAGGCGTCGGGGCGGCCGTCGCGGGCGCCATCGCGGTCCGTGTCCAGTCCGAGTTTCAGCGACGCGTGCAGACCATGCGGAACTTGCCTGGGTCGATAGAGATCGCACCCCGCCGAGGCCGGTTCCCGCTCGTCTCCGACCTGGCCAATCCAGTGGAGATCGGTGTCCATCCCGCCGAAGCACTGGAAACGGATGACGCCGCCGACCGTGTGCCGTCGTACGTCACCCGGGACATCGATCCGAGGCTCCGGTCCGCTCTGGAACGTGACTCCTTCGTGCTCGTCGTCGGAGAGTCAGCGGCGGGGAAAACCCGGGCCGCTTTCGAAGCGATGCGGGCAATCCTGAGTAGCTGCCATTTCGTCTCCCCGGCCTCCCGCCAGTCGCTAGCCGACCTCGTGACTGTACTCGCGGAGACGACCGATTACGTGATCTGGCTTGATGATTTCGAGAGGTACCTGGGACCGGCCGGGCTTACCCTTTCGCTCTTGCGCCAGCTTCAGTCCGGCCACGGCCGAACCATAGTCCTGGGCACTATGCGCAGCCACGAATACGCCCGCTACCGGGACCGGGTCGAAGGCGAAATGGGAGAGGCGGAGCGCGACGGCTGGCGTGAAGGGAGGGCCGTTGTCCGTCAGGCCAACGTTCTGCACCTGCAGCGCCTTTGGACGAAGCAAGAGAAATCCCGGGCGCAGGAGTACAAGACGGACCGGAGGATCGCGGGGGCGCTTTCCAACGCGGACCGATTCGGGGTATGCGAAACCCTGGCAGCGGGTCCGGAACTGGCGGAGCTATGGCGGGACGCATGGACTCCGGGGCATCATCCTCGGGCCGCGGCGCTCGTCTCCGCGGCCGTCGACGCCCGCCGGGCCGGATATCACGAGCCGCTTCCGTTGAACGTGCTGGAACGAATGCACTCCGTCTACCTGGAGGAACGCGGCGGGCCTGAACTGCGGCCGGAATCGCTGGACGAGGCCATCCGGTGGGCGTCGGTCCCGACCTTTCCGCACGGCGCGAACAGCCTGCTCATTGGCACTCCAGAACACGGTTACCGGGCGTTCGACTACCTCATCGACCTGCCAGGAGATGAGGTGATGCCCTCCGAAAGCTGGACCGCCCTCATCGAATCGATACCGGGTCCTGACGCCTTCATGCTGGGCGAGTACGCGATTCAGCGTGGGCATGCAGTCCGGGCGATTGGTGCTTATCGGAGGGCTTCTGAGGACGGCGTACCTCATGTTGATGTAATGCTGGCAGATTTCGGCGTACGTGTTCGACCAGCTTCCGAGTCGCTACAGACCGGGAAAGCTCATGTCGCGCAGTTGAAGAATGAGTGCGGGCCGGATTGTGAGGAGACTATTCTTGCCGAGAACTCCGTAGTTAATCTTATGCATGAAATGGGAGACGTGGATGGAGCGTTCACGCTCTCAAGGGAACTTAAAGTGAGAAGCGAGCGAATGTTGCCGCCAGGCAATAGAACGAGGCTCAGTGCGGAGTTTAACTATGCTTGCATGAGGTTCTATGCCGATAATGCCGAAGAAGGAATT
>Ga0131853_10014353_pt1 | contig 14522 bp, 12 predicted proteins | sample TergutLab28metaG_FD_92764 | JGI IMG/M metagenome (GOLD analysis project Ga0131853, IMG submission 92764) | Labiotermes labralis P1 segment gut microbial communities from Petit-Saut dam, French Guiana - Lab288 P1 (version 2) (version 2) | ecosystem: Host-associated > Arthropoda: Insects >... | reverse complement strand
TTCGCCACCGACTCCCCGCTCGCCGACGGCACCCCCGCCCCCACGCTCGAGCTACTCACCAGTTGGCGCAACCCACCGGAGGCGCTCGCACTGGCGAACATGGTGTCCGATCCGCTGCGCGATCGGGGCGTCGAGGTCAGCATGCTGCGGGCGCGGCCGGGCGCGGTCCCGGGCGACGTCCGCCTGGCCCTGCACGACACCGTCGAGACCGAGCGGTCCTGGGTGGCCGACCGCATCGCCGAACAGTACGAGGTCGCGCGGTCCGACGGCCGGAAGCCGCCCACCGCTGCGGTCCTGGTGCGGCGCAACGCCGATGCCGCGCCCATCGCCGAGGAACTGCGGGCCCGCGGCCTGGCGGTCGAGGTGGTCGGCCTGGGCGGTCTGCTGCACACCCCCGAAGTCGCCGACGTCGTCGCGATGCTGCGCCTGGTCGCCGACCCGATGGCGGGCAGCGCCGCGGTCCGCGTCCTCACCGGCGCCCGCTGGCAGATCGGCGCCGCCGACCTGCGTCAGCTCTGGAAGCGCGCCGGCGAACTCGGCATCCGGTCGGGCTACGGCACGACGGGTGCCGTCACCGACTCCGAGGCGCTCGACGACGCGCTGGGCAGTGCGTTGCCGGGGGAGCACGCCGAGCAGGCCGGTCTGGCCGACGCGCTCGCGGATCCCGGTCCCGCGCAGCGCTATTCGGAATCCGGATACGTGCGGATCTGCGCGCTCGCCGCCGAGTTGGCGTCGCTGCGCGAGCGGCTGGGACAGCCGCTGACCGAGCTGGTGGCCGAGGTCGAGCGGGTGATCGGCATCGGCATCGAGGCGCAGGCCCGTACCCGGCAGTCCGAGGTCGGCGGCGCCGGCCGCGAGCACCTCGACGCGTTCGCCGACGTCGTCTCCGGGTACGCGAGCCGTTCCTCGGCGACCCTGACGGGCCTGCTGTCGTTCCTCGCGGCCGCCGAGCACGTCGAGAACGGCCTGGCCCCCGGTGAGGTCGAGGTCGCCCCAGACCGGGTCCAGGTGCTGACGGTCCACTCGGCGAAGGGACTCGAGTGGGAGGTCGTGGCGGTGCCGCACCTCACCGAGGGGGTGTTCCCGTCGACGCAGGCGTCCGCCACGTGGCTCGGTTCGGTGGCCGAACTGCCGCCGACGCTGCGTGGCGACCGCGCGCTGTCCGGTGAATCCGCCGACGGCGTCCCGGTTCTCGACCTCGAGAACGTCTGCGACCGCAAGGACCTCGAAAACGAGATCGAGGCCCACAAGAAGGCGCTGGGGAACCGCCGGCTCGACGAGGACCGGCGGCTGTTCTACGTTGCGCTCACCCGAACCGAGCGGGCGCTGTTCGTCTCCGGACACCACTGGACCGAGGCCGGTCCCAAACCCAAGGGCCCGTCACCGTTCCTACTCGAGCTGCACGACCTGGTCTCGACGTGGCAGGGCGCACCGCTCGGCGTGATCGACGTGTGGGCGCCCGCGCCCGACGACGGCAGCGAGAACCCCCTGACCGCGACGCCGCGGTCGGCGCAGTGGCCGCGCGACCCGCTGGGACGGCGCCGCGCCGACGTCGAGCACGGGGTGCAACTGGTGCGGGAGGCGCTCGGCGCGCTCGGCAAGGAGTCGCCCGAACCCGAAGAGCCCGAGGAAGATCCGGACAACTGGGCGGCTGACGTCGACGCACTGCTGGCCGAGCGCAACGCCCGCGTGACGGGAACGACCGATGTCGAGTTGCCGCCGCAGATGTCGGTGAGTCAGCTGGTGGACCTGGCCGCGGATCCGGACGAGCTGGCCGCGCGGCTGCGGCGGCCGCTGCCGTATCCGCCGAATCCGTTGGCGCGCCGCGGAACCGCGTTCCACGCGTGGGTGGAGCAGCGGTTCGGTGCCACCCGGCTGCTGGACTTCGACGAGCTGCCCGGCGCCGCCGACACCGGGGTCGGCACCGAGACCGAACTCGCGCTGCTGCAGGACGCGTTCCTGCGCTCGCCGTGGGCCGACCGCAACCCGGTCGAGGTCGAGGTGCCGTTCGAGACGGTTGTCGCGGGCACGGTGCTGCGCGGCCGGATCGACGCGGTGTTCGCCGACCCGGACGGCGGCTGGACGGTCATCGACTGGAAGACCGGCGCCGAACCGTCGGCCGCGAACGCGAGGGCGGTCGTGATGCAGCTCGCCGCCTACCGGCTGGCGTGGGCGGAACTGATGGCCGCGCGCCAGTCGCACGCCACCGGCCGGCCCGTCGAGCCGCCCCTCGACAAGGTGCGCGCGGCGTTCCACTACGTGCGCACCGGACGGACCATCGCCCCGGAGAATCTGCCCGACGGCGATCGGCTCGCGACGCTCATCCGGAGCGCAGGCGCTGTGACAGAAGGGGGCGGCGTGGCCTGAGCAGATCAACGCGCGTTGCGTCGGGCGTACAACACCTGCGTCACGAGAGGAATCTGGATCGGGAGCCGAGCTTACATTCGCCGCCCACCAGAGAGTCACCAGCTCTGTGTCTGGTTTTTCGAAGACTTTGGTGATATTGGGCCGGATACCCGACATCTCGAGATGCCCCGGAAATGTAAGTCCGATCAGGCTACTTTTCGTGCGTAGGTCACCTCGGTGGACGCTTGGAACCATGCGGAGTGATCGAATTTGTCCTCCGCGGCGACACTCTCGGACAGTGATGTCAAGATGTCCTCGGTATGAAGTCGCGAATGAAACCGAGTATGAAATCTTGATCAAGAGGCAGTTCTTGGGTGGAAACTCCAACAGCGATATTGCTCGCCGTTCCAAATCGGCTTTACGAAGCGATCCGCATTAGTCCGAGAATCCTCGCCCGACGCATCTGTGATGGGGGTGCCGGGCGAGGACTCCGCGGAGAACAGGTGCCGTGGGTCAGCTGCCGAAGCCGGAGCTCAGTCCTGCAAGAGAGCCGAGGGAGCCGGTGTCTCCGCCGCCGGTGATCGGCGGATCCAGGGAGGGGTCGCTACCGGTGACGGTCACGGTGACATCGGGGGAGACTGCTGCACCCCACTGCTGGTAGCCGTCGGTGAACGAAGCGAACTCGGCGTGGTAGCGGTGGGTCGTGGTCCGGGGCTGCCGCTCGACGACGTCGTTCCACACGAGTTCGTTGCCGGTGGGCAGGGCCACGGGATCGCCGAAGGGCACGCCGTCGCGGAAGAGCTGAACCTTCGCCTGGTCCGGAATGGGGCCGGAGGGCTTGTTGACGTTCGTGGTGACGGACACCGCAACGTCAGCCGCGGTTTCCTGGCCGAGCTGCGCGCGGAACGAATCGAACCGGATGTTGTTGAAGACCGTGGGCTCGGCGGTGTTGGTCACGGTGATGGGTGCGGACGTGCTTGCGGCCACGTCCCTGTCGACGCCGGTGTACAGGGCAAGCACGTGCCGGGCTTGGTCCGGCTGCCCCGGCGCAATCGCAGGGAAGGTGTAGTCCAGGGTGGCGGCACCACTGGCATTCGGCGCTGCGGTGCCGAGGACCTCATCGGTGTCGGCGTCGCGGAATTCCACTCGGCCTTGCGGAAGCTGGGCGAGAGCGCCGTACTGGGTGGTGACCTTTGCGGTGAACGTGGTCGGCTGGCTGGGGCCCAGCTTGTTGACGCTGCTGGTCAGCGTGGTGGTGGACGGGAGCAGCACCGGATCGAGGTCACCGACAGTGGTGGTGGTCAGCGTGGCCGCCTCGGGGCCGGAGCTGCACTGTGCCGGTCCCCACGGGCTGCTGCTGCGTACCCACTGGAGGTCCGTCGAGGCGGCGGTGCCGTCTCCGGCGTGCTCCTCGTTCGCGCCAGGAAGTCCGATGGTCATGGCGGCGCCCGGCTGGGCGGGTGCGCGCAACGTGATATCGAGCTTCGGGAGCCGGAAATTGGTGTTCTGGGCGACCGTCGTTCCGCCAGTGGAATTGATGGAGGGACTGGTCCCGAATCGGGCCGACGCGCCACCCCAGATCCGGGCCACCGTGCCGTTGGGATCGCTAAGTTTGGTCTGCGAGTTCACCCGCACCGCCGAACGTGCGGCGCCACCGAGTCCAGCGTCCCCGCCGCCCAGTTTGAGGTCCAGGATGGCGGCGTTGGCCGGCAGCGCATAGTCCAAGGTCAGACGGTTGATCACGCGCGTGTTGTTGCGCATCTGTCCCGGCTGCACCGAAACGGTGAAGATCTCACCGGGGGCGACTTCTTCGGGGAAGGTCGCTGTGAACGTGGTCGGCGAAACGACCGAGTTGCCGGCGTCCACGCCCAAACAGGTGAATGTCACCTCCTTCTCATCCGTGATCGGTGCGGTTTGCGCGCTGGCTGCCGGTACCACGGCCGTGGCGGCAACGATCGCCATAGCAGCTCCAGTTAACGCCGGTCCGGCTTTTTTCATCAACATGTGAACTCGCCTTCGACTACGGGACAGATCGGTGTCGATCTCTGGGCACAGTTGAATTTCAACACAATAACGATGCTGTTGTGATGGAAAACACATTAATTGGGCGAAAGTTGGTTATGGTGCAGCAAGCTCGGGTGCCGCACTTACTCGCGGCTATTACGGCCATCACAGCTCTTTTGCGAACTCGGGCGTGCTCACCACTACTGCGAGGAGCAAGAAATCATGACAGCAACACCGAAACCGGCCCGCCGGATCGCCGTAACCGCCCTGGCCGCAGCCGCGGCCCTCGCCACCGGCGCGGGAGTGGCTTCCGCTCAGATCCCCGGCGAGACTCGGCCCACCACAGTGTTCCCCGTCGACGACCACCGGATCCAACTGGCCGTCGACGGACCCAACCTCAGCACCGGAACCGTCAGCGGCTCCATCCAGAACAACACCGACAGCAACCTCACCTGTACCGGCCTCGACGGCGGGCCGGCAGGCACGGTGACGCGGGACACCATCGTCGCCCGGTCGGTCGACTTCCACGCCCAATTCCCCTACTCCCCCCTGGCTCCGATGGACATCACCGTGCAGGGTGGTGACAGTCAGCAGTTCGGTTTGGGTAGCGTGGCCGGCGCTGCAGGAAGTATGGCGGGGTTGCTGTGGCCGGATCTGGCTGCGCTGAACGTCATTTCTGCCGAGTACGACGAAGCGCGGCTGGCTGGGCAGGTCGGCAAGATGGGCACCTCGGTGAACGTCCCGGCCCGCACCAGCCAGCCGTTCACTGTGAACCTGGACCGGGCGAGCGTCGGCGGCTGGACGGATTTCAGCGCCGGTGTCTTCCTGACGTGCGTGCTGGACGGCCAGCGGTACGTCTTCCACGGTTACGAGAACGGCCGCCCCGCCCACCTCCCCGAGGCGGCCGGCGGCGGCACCCGTTTCCTGGGCAGCTGAGTTCGCTGCGTCCACCTCTCGGCGACCTTGTGGCGCCGACCATCCGACTCCATCCGGCTGTGACCACGGCCGGATCACGAGGAGAAGCATTCATGAGAATATCTGTCAAAACCGCGGCCTGTGCTGGTGCTGCCGTGGCCACCTTCGCCGCCACCACCGTCCTGACCGGCGGCGTGGCCGCCGCCTACATCCCTGGCGTCAACAACAATGGCGTCGTGGTCATCACCGACAGCGAGCTGGTGCAGGTCACCGTCAACAACAAGGCGCCCAACGCGCCGCAGGTCACCGGAACGATCAAGAACACCGGCGACCGTCCGCTGCAGTGCGGCACCCCCCAGAAGGACGGAACATTGGGCCCGGGCCAGGTCACCGAAGCCGACATCGTTGCCCGCGCGAAGGACTTCTACAGCACCCACATCTTCGAGCCCGGCGGCTTCGCGATTCCGTACGGAGGCGGCGTGCAGACCGCCGGAAGCCTGTACAACATCCTGCCCGCCAACAGCAGTCTCACCGGCTCTCTGCTCGGCGACTCCGGCCAGGAAATGCTGCAACTCCGGGAGATGCAGGAGAACGCGCGAGTCGCCGGCCACACCGGGGACCCACGAGTCGGCACCGCCACCACTTTCACTCTCAACGCGGGCCAGACTTCCAACTGGGTCGCAGACCTGGCTCCCTCCACGACCGGTGACCGTGGTGAATGGCAGGCGGCCGCAATGTTCTACTGCCGCAACACCACCGCCCCCACCGACAACTTCGTCTTCACCGGTTACGAGCCCGCACCCGAGGAGCCGTGATGCGCCACCCGATTTCTGGAACGTCACCCGCTACCGGTCGTCCACAATCCCCCGAATCCGCTAGGAGTCACATGGCCACCACACTCCGTTGGGCTGCCGCCGCGACCACCGCGGTCGCTGGACTGGCACTCGCCGGCGCCGGCGTCGCAGGGGCGGCGAACGTCATCCCCGGCGACACCGACCCCGGCATCACCATCATCACCAGCCAGCCCGGCGTCACCGTGACGATCGACGAGGTCGACCGCACCGCGGGTAAGGTCTCCGGCACCTTCGTCAACGAGTCCGGGATGAACCTCAACTGCACCGCACCGAACCCGAATCCCAATCTGCAGCGCGGCGGCACCGTCAGCACCGCCACCGTGGTCCGGGACTCGCTGGACTTCTACACCCGGTACCAGAGCGACCAGGCGGGGACTATCGCCGCCGGTAGCACCGTCCTCATCACCAAGGTTGGCGTGACCGTCCCGTTCTGGCCGCTACTCCAGCTCGTCCCCACCGGCAGTCTTGCCGGCTCGCTCAGCGACAGCACGGCCGAATCGGCCGCCATTGACAACGCCCACACAGACGCCAAGATGCACGGCCTCGTGGGCGAGGTTGGGACCTTCACGGTCAACAACGGAGCGACCAAGACGTGGAGCACCAACCTGAGCCCGGCCGCGATCGGTGAGCGCGGCACCGACGAACTCGGCGCGATCTTCGTCTGCCGCGTCGGCACTACGGCGAACGTTCCCCACTACGCGTGGGTCGGATACGAAAGCGGCCAGGCGCCTGCCCCCGACACCGAATCCGGCAGCCTCGGCAGCGGATCACTCGGCTCCTCGGAACAGGCCTCCGGATCCTCCGGGCTGGGAAGCGTGGGTTCCAGCGGGGAATAGAGCACCGACAACGGCGAAGCGCCGGTTGCGACCTGCCGAGGCCGAACACCTCGTCGGCCTCGATGGACAGCCGGGCGTAGCTGTGAATCACGGACGGGTCTTCCGACAGGTGGATGTATTGGTGGTACTTCGCATCCTGGCGCTGGGAGACCCGTCCGCTTCGTTCGGCCCCGTGCGCCGGCGTCTGCAACGGCATGCCCCGCAACCGCTAGGCTGCGATCCGACATCGGACGGAGAGCGGGAGATTGGGACGAGTGAATGCCCGGTAGGTTGAGAGGGCGGTTCCGGAACTCGGACGAGCTGACGGATCGGCCGGATTTCGCCCTCGTCGGCGTGCTCAGGGTTCCGCAGATGCAGACGAGCCCGAGCCGGGCGATCGCGCGCCGCGTCTCGTACGCGCTGGCGGCTCTCGCGCTCTCGGTGGTGATCGTCTACATCGGCCGGGACGGCTACCAGGACGCGCAGGGCAACCAGATGTCGCTGCTGGACTGCGTCTACTACGCGACCGTGTCGTTGTCGACCACCGGCTACGGCGACATCACTCCGATCACCCCGGAGGCGCGGCTGGTCAACGTCGTGCTCATCACCCCGCTCCGGATCTTCTTCCTCATCGTCCTCGTCGGTACGACCCTTTCGGCGCTCACCGAGAGCTCCCGCCAGGCGTTCAAGATTCAGCGTTGGAGGCATCGCGTGCGCAACCACACCGTCGTCGTCGGATTCGGCACCAAGGGGCGCACCGCCATCGACGCCATGCTCGGTGACGGCATCTCGCCGTCGGACATCGTCGTCGTCGACACCGATCAGGTGGTGCTCGACACCGCCGCCGGTATGGGGCTGGTGACGGTGCTCGGCTCGGCCACCAAGTCGGACGTGCTGCGCCTGGCCGGCGTCCAGAACGCGGCGTCGATCATCGTGGCCGCCAACCGCGACGACACGGCGGTGCTGGTCACCCTCACCGCGCGCGAGCTCGCGCCCAAGGCGAAGATCGTCGCCGCGATCCGGGAGACCGACAACGCGCACCTGCTGCGCCAGTCCGGTGCGGACTCGGTGGTCGTGTCGTCGGAGACCGCGGGCCGACTGCTCGGCATCGCGCGCACCACGCCGAGCGTGGTCGAGATGGTCGAGGACCTGCTCACCCCCGAGGCCGGATTCGCGATCGCCGAACGTGAGGTCGAGCCCGAGGAGGTCGGCGGCTCGCCGCGGCACCTGTCGGACATCGTCCTGGGCGTGGTGCGCGACGGCCGGCTCCTGCGGGTGGGCTCGCCCGAGGTCGACGCCGTCGAGGCCGACGACCTCCTGCTGTACATCAAGCGCGTCGCCAACTGACCGTCCGCGTCGGGCTTCGGCGGCCGCCGCAGTAGGGTCGAACGCGTGTCCGAGTTCACAGCGCCCGAATTCACGCTGACCGAAACGCCGATGCTGTCGCGTGCCGCCGTCGACCGAGCCGAGCAATTGCGTTCGGACACCGACGCATTGCGCGCCGGATGGGCGGACGCACTGCTGCTGCGCGTCAACCATCGCGGGCAGTTCCGGGTCGACGAGCGTGAGCTGGTCCTGGAACCGGCGACATCGCTCGGGGCGGAACCGGTGCCCGCGGCGGTGTTCCTGGGGTTGCGCGGCGACCGTCACGTGTGGGCGGTCCGGGTACCGGCGATGACCGGGGAGCTGGGCGATCTGCGGATGCTCGGCCACCACCTCGACGAGGCGAGTGCAGGGCTGGTGACTACCGCGGTGGCGCTGCTGAACTGGCACGACCACGCCGGATTCAGTGCCATCGACGGCGCGCCGACCGAGCCCACGATGTCGGGGTGGTCGCGAATCAGCACCAGCACCGGGCACGAGGAGTTCCCGCGGACCGACCCGGCGGTGATCTGTCTGGTGCACGACGGCGGCGACCGGGTGCTGCTGGCCCGTCAGCCTTCGTGGCCGCCGCGGATGTTCTCGGTGCTGGCCGGTTTCGTGGAGGCGGGGGAGTCGCTCGAGACGTGCGTGGCGCGGGAGATCCGCGAAGAAGTGGGAGTGGACGTCTCCGACGTCCGATACCTGGGCAGCCAGCCGTGGCCGTTCCCGCGGTCGATCATGCTCGGGTTCGCGGCTGTCGGCGATCCCACCGCCGCGCTCGAGTTCGCGGACGGCGAGATCGCCGAGGCCCACTGGTTCACCCGCGACCAGGTGCGTGCGGCGCTCTGCGCCGGCGACTGGGCCTCCAGCACGCGCGAGTCGTCTGATGCCGAACTGCTGCTGCCCGGCTCGATCTCGATCGCGCGGGTGATGGTCGAGTCCTGGGCGAAGGCCGACTGACTAGAGGCCCAGTGCCTGCTTGACCTGAGCGAGCGTCGGGTTGGTGGCGGTGCTGCCGTCCGCGTACTTGACGGTGGGAACGACGTGGTTGCCGCCGTTGACGCTGCCGACGAACTCGGCGGACGCGGGATCGAGCTCGATGTCGACCTCGGCGTACGAGATGCCGTTCTCGTCGAGCTGCTTCTTGAGGCGACGGCAGTAGCCGCACCAGGTGGTCGAGTACATGGTCAGAGCGGGAGCTTTGGTAGTCACGGCGCCTATAACACCACGGTCGGTCCGGTCTGTTCCCACGCGGGCGCACGTCACACCACCGGCGGGTGCGCCGCGCGGTGTCGGTGGTCCCTGAGAGTATGGACGCCATGTCAGCGGATACCACCCCGGCGAATCCAGGAGCCCGGCCCGACGAGGGATTGGATCCGCAGCAGTCGGCGGCGGTGCTCGCGCCCCGCGGCCCGGTCTGTGTGCTCGCCGGTGCCGGTACCGGCAAGACCCGGACCATCACGCGCCGCATCGCGCACCTCGTGGCGAACGGGCACGTCTCGGCCGGCCAGGTGCTGGCCGTCACGTTCACCGCGCGTGCCGCCGGCGAGATGCGCGGCAGGCTCCGCGGCCTGGGCATCGGGGGCGGTGGGCCGCAGGTGCAGGCCCGCACCTTCCACGCCGCAGCGCTGCGGCAGCTCAAGTACTTCTGGCCGCAGGTGGTCGGCGACACCGAGTGGCAGTTGCTCGACCGCAAGTTCGCGCTCGTCGGGCAGGCCGCGAGCCGCGTGGGGCTGTCGACCAGCACCGACAGCATCCGCGACCTCGCGAGCGAGATCGAGTGGGCCAAGGGATCGCTCGTCGCGCCCGAGGACTACGCGGCCGCCGCGGCGCGGGCCCGCCGGGACGTCCCCGCCGACGCGGCGCAGGTCGCCGCCGTCTACAACGGATACGAGGAACTCAAGACCCGCAACTACGACGGCATGCTGCTGGACTTCGACGACCTGCTGCTGCACACCGCGGCGGCGCTCGAGGACAACGCGGCGGTCGCCGAGGAGTTCCGGGACCGGTACCGCTGCTTCGTCGTCGACGAGTACCAGGACGTCACGCCGCTGCAGCAGCGCGTGCTCGACGCATGGCTCGGGCAGCGCGACGACCTGACCGTCGTCGGCGACGCCAACCAGACGATCTACTCGTTCACCGGCGCCACCCCGAAGTACCTGCTGGACTTCTCCCGCCGGTTCCCGGACGCGACCGTCGTCCGGCTCGAACGGGACTACCGGTCCACCCCCGAGGTGGTCTCGCTCGCCAACCGCGTCATCGGCGCCGCTCGCGGGCGCATCGCCGGAACCCGGCTGCAGCTGATCGGGCAGCGGGCGCCCGGACCGGAGCCGACCTTCGCCGAGTACGACGACGAGCCGGCCGAGGCCGCCGCCGTGGCCCGGCAGATCAAGAAGCTCATCGACCGTGGCGTCGAGCCCGCCGAGATCGCCGTGCTGTACCGCATCAACGCGCAGTCCGAAGTGCACGAGCAGGCGCTCACCGAGGCCGGGATCCCGTACCAGGTTCGCGGCGGTGAGGGCTTCTTCACCCGCCAGGAGGTCCGCCAAGCCATCACCGCGCTCCGGCAGGCGGCCGGTCGCGACGATCTGCCCGACGGCGCCGACACCGGCGAGGCCCTGATCACACTGGTGCGCGCGGTACTGGTGCCGTTGGGGCTCACCGACGTCGAGCCGACCGGCGCCCAGGCCCGCGAGCGGTGGGGTTCGCTCACCGCGCTCGTCGCGCTCACCGAGGAGTTGCTGTCGCACGACCCGAACCTGACCCTGGGCGGGCTGCTGGGCGAGTTGGCGGCGCGCGCCGAGTCGCGGCACCCACCGGTCGTGCAGGGCGTGACGCTGGCGTCGCTGCACGCGGCCAAGGGCCTCGAGTGGGACGCGGTGTTCCTCGTCGGGCTCACCGAGGGAACGCTGCCGATCACCCATGTGCTCGGCGACGCCAACTCGCCCGGCGACGAGGCCGGGATCGAGGAGGAACGCCGCCTGCTGTACGTCGGGGTGACCCGCGCCCGCGAGCACCTGGCGCTGTCGTGGGCACTGGCCCGCAACGAGGGCGGACGCAAGTCGCGGCGCCGGTCCCGATTCCTGCACGGGTTGATCCCCGAAGACTCGCCGGCGTCGCGCATCGCCAAGCCCGCGCAGTCCAAGCGGCAGCGTCCGCGGTGCCGGGTCTGCGGCAAGCAGCTGATGGGGTCGACGGCCACCATGCTCGGCCGCTGCGAACAGTGCCCGTCGAACCTCGACATCGAGCTGTTCGAGGCGCTCAAGGAGTGGCGCCGGGAGAAGTCCCGGGAAATGAAGGTGCCCGCGTACGTGGTGTTCAGCGACAACACGCTGACGGCCATCGCGGAGCAGCAACCGCAGGACGAGCGCGCGCTGGTGGCGATCCCCGGAATCGGTGCGAAGAAGCTCGAGCAGTACGGTGCCGACGTTCTCGCCGTGGTCCGCGGTGAGCGCTCGGCGCCGGCCCTGGATCTGACGTGACGGGCGCTCGGCGGTAAAACCGCAGGTCAAAAATAACTTGTGCGGTCTGTTCGGGTCCCATAACCTGGACTGCACGCCACGGGGAAACCCGTGTGCGGTGACCGTGTCCAGCACACGGATCCCCGGAGACGGGGGCCGTGACGACGTGAAAGGGAGGTGGCAACGATGAACGATTGGAACGCAACTGCGGTGCGTATGTCGGTGCCCGCAATCGCTTGCGCTTACCTCCCTGCGGCCGAAGTGGCCGCCGCGAGCGTCGCGGCGACAGCACCGCACGCAATCCGTCTGCGCGCAGCAGCCCAGGCAGCAGCCCGCGCATCCGTGGCCAGGAGCAGACACCGAACCATCGTTCGGTAGACACTCCGCCCGTCCTCCCGAGGCCACGGATCGCGACCCGCGAACCGTGGCCTTCGTGTTTCGAGCTCATCGCTCCGAGTTTGGATCCGAGCTTTTCGACCACGGTTCGTACGAACCCCGAAAGCCCGCACGAGCCACGAGCCGATCGCTCGAAACGACAAGGAGAAGACGTGTCTACCGCGACATGCCGAGTACGCACCACGAATCACACCGTTTCCAACGGACTGGGAATCGTCCGCTCGGTGCGCCGGGAGCTGCCCTGCCGGGTCGACGACAACCCCGACCTGTGGTTCGCCGAGACCCCGGCCGATCTCGAACGCGCCAAGGAACTGTGCGCTGGATGCCCCATCCGCAGCCGGTGCCTGAACGCGGCACTCGACCGCGCCGAGCCGTGGGGTGTGTGGGGCGGTGAGATCTTCGACCAGGGCGTCGTCATCGCCCGCAAGCGGCCACGAGGTCGGCCCCGGAAGAACCCGGAGCAACAGAAGACGCTGGTGTTCGCGTAGCGCCGGCGTGGTACCGCGAACCCTTGCGGACTCTCGACAAGCGAGAGCCCGCAAGGGTTTTCGCGGATCCGGCGACCGTTCACCGCAACTGATGCGCGGCGTCCGGCAGTCGCACAATATGTCGGAAGAAGTTGACATGTCGGAAGTTGCTTACTAATTTGGCGAGGTGTCCGATGACGTGTTCCTCGCCCTCGCCAACCCGGCGCGTCGTCGCCTGCTCGAGCTTCTGGTGGACGGCCCCAAGACGGCCGGAGATCTGGCCGCCGAGTTCGACATGAGCCGGCCGGCGGTGGCGGAGCACCTCCAGGTGCTCCGCCGTGCGGCGCTCGTTCATTCCGAGCCCGTGGGTCGGCAACGGTTCTACCGACTCGAGACCGCGCCGCTCGAAGATGTCAACGAGTGGCTACACCCGTTCGAGCGCTTCTGGCGCAGCCGACTGCGGCAGATGGCAGACCTTCTGGAGAATGAGAATCTCGATGACTGAAGCACGTATCGGAACCGTCTCGGTGGACCAGTTCATCGCCGCCCCGCCCGCGAAGGTGTGGCGGGCGCTGACCGAGCCTGATCTGCTCGCGAAGTGGTGGGTCCCCGGCGACGTCGAACCCACTGTGGGGCACCAGTTCCACCTCGAGATGCCGGGATTCGGTTCGATTCCCTGCACCGTCACCGAGGTCGAGCCGTACAAGCGATTCGTGTACTCGTTCAACGGCCACTGGATGCTCACATGGCGGCTCGTGGAGGAAGGCGACGGCACGCGACTGTTGCTCGACCACACGGGTTTCGAACTCGACGACAAGCGCGAGCAGGGTGCCTACGAGCGCATGGGCATCGGATGGCGCGACACCGTGCTTCCTCGGCTTGCGGATATGGTTCCTCAGTTCGACTGACCGGCTTGCTCGGCCGCGAGTACGTCCTCGGTGGGGATTGCCGAAGTCTCGGGTCAGGGGGCACCGAGGCCGTAGGTATAAGTTCCCGCAGTCCAATTGACTGTCGCGTGGTATTTGTAGCCCCGCATCTTGCCGTCGCCGGCATCCTCGTTGGCGGCGAAGCACTCGAACACTGTCGTCGTTTCGGTCAGATCGTCTGTCGAGCCTCCGCCGACTGGAGAGCACGACACATCCAGGATCGGACCATCGAGAATCGACTTCGAAACGTGTTCCTCTGCGAGAGTCTTTACACTGCCTTCGAGTTGGCTGACGGTAAGAGATCGTCTGGTGCGCTCGCTGTCGTCGGACTTCTTCTTGGCTGCGGCTGCTGTGGCTGCTCGATCGGCTTCTTCCTGTGCCGCAGCAGCGGCCACCCGGCGTTCCTCTTCGACCTTCGAGTCGTGGGACATCTTGACGGCGATTACCACCCCGATGCTGCCCAGAACGACCACAGCGAGGATCGTGAGCGCAATTGGTCGCTTCAGAAAGCGCTTGACTGCTTCGACTTTCGATTCGCGCCGGGAGCTTCCATCACCCGGCGAGACCGTCGAAGGCTCGGGTAGATCGAGCCATTGTCTTCCGTCCCAATACCTTTGTCCGCCTTCCGGCGACGGATACCAGCCAGGTGAAGCTGATTGTGTCTCGTTGGACATGTTGTGGTCCTCTCTGCCCGCGGCGCAATCGTCGCGAGGCAGTCCCCCTGTTTTTCCTGCAACCTGCCCGGTGTGAGACCTGTGCTCCCGCGCAAAGCTGAACGGGCACTTGGGTTCACGGAAGGTGTTGCAATGGTCTACTCAGATCGAGCGACTTGACTTTAATGCCCGGTATTCCCGAATGTCGCCGAATCGTGATAATCCGTCGGGGCAGGGCTGCTCCTACGCGCCGTCGAGGCTTTCGAGGGCGTCGGATTCGATGGATTCGACGGGCTCGTCCGAGAAGCCGGGCAGCCACTTGG
>Ga0131853_10014352_pt1 | contig 14522 bp, 11 predicted proteins | sample TergutLab28metaG_FD_92764 | JGI IMG/M metagenome (GOLD analysis project Ga0131853, IMG submission 92764) | Labiotermes labralis P1 segment gut microbial communities from Petit-Saut dam, French Guiana - Lab288 P1 (version 2) (version 2) | ecosystem: Host-associated > Arthropoda: Insects >... | reverse complement strand
TAAAGCTAAACCTTAGGTTCAAACTAGGGACGAGCAGGGCGAGGGAGGGGTCTAGGCGTCAACTTGAGGATAATGACCGTCTCAAGGTCAAGGTCAAGGTCAAAAGTGTTCTCAGCCTACGTACGTCCCTCTACTACATTACAGAACACATTTTCTAGCATCGATCAGTACACATGGTTACACACTAGGTGAATATGTACATGTGACTACTAAATAAGGGAATCCTTGAATAGAATTCACATTATTGACAGAGGGAAATAATATTGACGAGTGAGCTGAACGTCTTAACTGAATAAACATTGAGGTGTGTTAAATAGAAATTACGCAAACAGTGGCAAGCGTAACATGACAGAGACAAGGAGCAAGTGGCAAAAGCGTCCCTTTTCCTTTTAGAATCAAAATCTGAAAAAATCTAAATTGATATGTCAGTCAAGAACCGCGGAGGAGAGAAAATGTTTGCTTTCACTTTCGTAAGTGGCTTGAAAGAGATTTAAAATGATGTGTGCGACAAACTTCTTTTGACTGTGTACTGAGAAGCTGTTACAATAGATGCCATTAACATTATCATATAAAGGGGAACAAGATTGGCGAATGATTTGAGCACGCATCAGACGTACGAGATGCACACTAAAATTTGGTCGCAAAACCCGAAGAGAAAAATTACTTGGGAAATACGTTCACATAGACGTGGGAATGGTACTGCATTGGATTTTAAGGGTATGAGTTGTGAATACAACTCAGTTGAGGGCTCTGAATTTCTGGATTCTATAAGACGCGAAGAGCGTCTGAGCAGTTAGTTGTAACTTGCTTCTTAAAAAAATGTTAGTTCTAGCCAAAAAAAAAGCAAATATAACAACAACAACAACAACAATAACAACATTATAAACCTGCCTGATTTGTTTTCGGATTGCGTTGCTTTCTTTCTTACTTGCAGTCTTAGCACACAGACGATAACTTCATTATTTGCCACCAGAGGAGTTGTATTAAGATTCTGCAGACAACTGTGACGTCAGCAGGAGTGCGACGTGCATGTGTCATTATGTGGAATAGTGCTGCTTTCCTCGGCTCGTGTCGGTATTCAACAATAACAGTACGGCAACAGTGTTGCTCTTTACAAATTTCTGCGTCACGGGGTGGTTATAGAGCCATGTAAATAGCGGATATTGAGCCCTCAGTGACGCAGTAAGGGCATGTGCTATTGTCACTGTTACCAGCAATCTTATGTGGCTGGTAAGTCAGGTGTCTTTCCGTTACATACCGACGTTTAGAGGTACGACATTTGTAAGAAGCTCTTTTGTATGACCTCCTTCTTAGTGTCCATACTCTCCTCTTCAGTGTTGCTTACCGTTACTTATTCGTGATTTCATATCCCATCCATACAATACAGTGTACCCTTCTTTTATTGGGAATCGTAAAAATTAAAGTGCCCACAGTTGCTTATTTATATTAAATTTGGCCAGCGCCTCTCTGCACTCTGTAGCCTTCCTGTGGCCATACGCGTTTCGACGCCGTGTGCCTAAGAGATCTATAATCTGTTATTGGTTTACGTGTTCGTGTGGCAAGTTACATCCTTGACCTGCTGTGGTTATTTTTCTTTGGATTTTTACCCAACCCTGTCTATCCGACTTAACTCATTTCTTATTATACCTCCTTGCTGGTTTTGCACTCACTGTTAGACAGAATACTTTATTATATCATCTCTTTCTTATTGGTTGCACATTCCTTGTGGTTTCTTCTTCTTGCTGTTCTTCTACTCCTTTATATTGCTGTGTGTACTGGTTTTCTCTCGTCCACGGGGCCGTATTAATATTCCGCATATTGGTCATGGTCGCTTTCCAGTGGGCCTATTGCACTCCTTCTTAGAGGCTTTTGTGTCTAGCAGGCGGCTCCCGAATGCCACTTGTCTCTTCAACATTTTTATTCTGCTTTTTAAGGCCTATTCTGTCCCCAGGTGGTTTCTTCTGTGTTCCATACTTGTACACTTTGCTTGATGTCGCTTTCAGGCTTTGTTACTGAAACATAATGGAATAACATACTAGATTCATAGCGTGAGACGGGGTTCTGAAGAGAACATCTGAACCTAAGGGAGCAGTAGTAATAGGAGGATGGGAAGGTTAGGTAATAAGAAGCTGAACATGTTGTTGTTGTAACAGGGGGGATGGGCCCAGTGGCCTATATAACACATACGAGATGATAAATGATGTATATGTCCCTGTAATCTTTGGAGGGAGAGGCCTCTTTGAAGACGTAGACTGACAGGGGAAGTCAATACTACAACGGATCCTAAATAAATATGGAGTGACGAATACTGAGTGGACTGAACTGGTTTAGGATGGAATCCCAAGCGAGTTCTGGAGGACACAGTAAAGTGTTCTGGTTTATGACACCGGTAAGTACTTCGTGATTACCAAAATTTCGAGGAAGCCTGCTGCCTCTAACGCCAGGTTTGACCGAAAAGTCGGTAAGCACATAACATGCTGCACGTTATCATAGACTAGAAGACTGTAGACCGTATAGTCACCACATGAAATCCTTAAGTCTTCCGTGGTAAAGGGAATTGGATTGAATATGAGGCCGGGAATTTCGTGACGGTCTGAGCGAGTTTCAGGATGAAAAGACGCGTTCTGCACCCTGAAGTTGGTTGATTTATGTTTGTATTATAAATAGACACACTTAAATATGACCGGCAGACCATTACACGTATTTGCACTCTGCAATGTCGGATAGCTGGGGCGTCATTTCTCAGAAATTCCGCTGCACTTTTCTTGTCCATGAATGTGAAAAGTATGTATCGCATTTTGTTTGCGATGCTGCTGCAGTAAACGTCAGTATAACAGGCGATGGGAATGTCTTGCTCTTGGAATTGTGAAATTCATGAAGCAACTGAAGCCCCCCTGCGCGAAATCTTTACTGCGTCTCTGTAAAGCAGGTTTAAGTTTTTTTTATTGTGTTTCTGCACTGTTCAAGTTTAATTTATCTTCAAAACTGTACAAAGCAACAGAGGTGGAGCATACATCAGTACCACAATTTTATAATATGGTAATGACGTGCAATTTCTGCTAAAATATTCTCTCCTTGTGAAGTGTTCAGCACGAATTGTATTATAATAATAGTAATAATAATAATGACAATAACACAAGCATATAGCTGCACTTTTTAACAAATTGATTGAAGAAGTTCAAATACCGGAGTGGTTAACGGCATGAGTAGCATTCCTTATTCCAAAAAACGAGAATACTGAAAATCCAAAGAATTACAGACGTGTGACCTGTTTGCCTACAATATACAAACTCATGACGTCTATTATAAGCAGGCGTATGCCAAAATATATGTGTGATGAAAATTTGATGCCAAAAGAGCAGAAAGGGTGCTACAGCGGATCAAAAGGATGCAAAGATCAGCTGCTAATTTCAAAGGCAATACTACGAGAATGTAAGCTCAGAAAAAAAATGTGTATGGCGTGGATTGATTATCAGAAAGCCTTCAACAGGGTGCCACACAGTTGGATAATTAAATCCCTAGAATTAATTGGGGTGAAAAATAAAGTTATATCATTCACCAAGAAGGTTATGAGCTACTGGAGAACACGTATGCGCCTACACACAGAAAATAAGCTAATAGAAAAAAAAAAGACATAAAAATACAATGTGGAATATTTCAAGAAGACTCATTATCACCACTGCTATTTTGCATTTGCTTAATCCCTCTCACTGAATAACTGAATAGGTTGAACACAGGATACGAAGAACACACAACAAATACAAAAATATCACACTTACTTTACATGGATGATTTAAAGTTGATCGCTAAATCAGTGGAAGAGCTCCAAAAACGGATACAAACAGTTAAAACTTTCAGTGATGATATCCATATGGAATTTGGACTTGAAAATATGCCAAAATTGCATTTAAAAGAGGTAAGAGGTATCCGAGTGTAGGCTGAACTACTAGTAGCAAGTGTCATCTAGTTGGTCAACCTTTATTCAAATAACAGATGACGGTGTTTAGGGTGAGGGAGCTGAGGAAAGTTTTTAACTTAAGAAGGGAGTAGGAGAAGGGTTGAGAAAAATGTATAATGAATGCTTCGTAATTATAATTCATAAAATTGCTTTTGGGATCACCAAATCATGGAGGACGAGATGGGCGGAACATGTAGCTCATACGGGGGAAGGGAAATGCTTAGAATATTTTGTTTACAAAACCTTCAGCAAGGGATAGCTTGGAAGACCTAGGCATAGATGGAAATATGTTAAAAGTGATAGGAAAGAAAGCGTTTATGTGAATGTGTGGATAAATCGGTTTGGCTCAGTAAGAATCCGAGTCTGCTGTTGTGAACACAGTGACGAACCTTCAGGATTTTGTTCTGTAGCTATTTGGGTAGTTACGCCGTCTCAAGGAGGACTTCACTGCTTGGAGTTTATTAGTAGTAAGAAAACAGCAAAGAAGGAAAACGAAAGAAGGAAATTAGTAACAGCTCATATGTGTATCCTGAACCGATACTTGCCCTTCTGTCTTTCGCCTGATGTTGTGTTCTAATGTGAGTTTCTTTAGCGATGAGTGGTTCTACTGAGTGGCAGAAGCAGCTCGAAACGGAAGACAGATGTAGCTACATTCATGTCTGTCAGTATTGCTTCCTCGACCTTCGCAGAATTCCAGATTCATTTCAGTCGTGATTACATGTGTCTATTTAGGACTATAATTTGTAATGGTGAATAAGCATATGTTGTATATGTGCAGAATGTAGCTGGAGGAGGGAACCATCTGATTTATCGTTGAAGTTTTGAAGTCCTTTTTACAAGGTGGTCATAAACGAATGTTTCAATAGTTGGTACAGTTTTCCGCTTTTCTGCCTGCCCGAGTTCCTGCGGTAATTTCACGGACAAACTGCAGTTTTGAAAATACCTAGGGAAGCATGAGCTAGCATTATGTTTAGCTTCGTTATGGAAAGATCTGTAATTGCAGGCTGTGTGTTGAGATAAGCACCTGTGCGTGTTAGAAGTTTATTTAATGCCTCTTGCTGTCTGGAACACTGGCTGAAGGCCGTCCTGTTCTTTTCACCTTCATACATTGCACGATGAAGAAAATGGAATAAAAATGTAAATACGTTGCGCAAGAATTTCGTATCTTAGACCAGTTGCTTGTTATTACAGTCCAGGCATTGATATGCACAGTGGTTAACGATTCGAAATCTCGACTTCAGGTTTTACTGCTGAAGAATGAACAACACGTGTGTGATTCTCAAGTGTTACAGATTTATCCTTGACTGTCTGCTCCAAAGATAATAATAATGAACGTGGTGTTGTGTGTAACATACAGACACGGACAATAAGCGCACTCTAACACAATCATTTTTGATAATAGCTGTGTTAGTGTGCTTATCATTTTCTATGTTCACATAATAGGCGAACAAGCACTGACCCTCAAGATTGATCGCTGAACTTGTAATAAATATTCAAAACAAATGCTCTGAACTTCAATACACATTTTGAAACGTGGGATATATATATATATATATATATATATATATATATATATATAATACATACGTGTCATGTGTTAGCGGCCTTAACCTTCAGAAATTTTTACCCGAGGAAAATAATTTATTCCCAACCAAATTATGATATTCTTCGTTTGTTGCCGAATGGGTGTGTAAAGTTTCTGCCCTTGTTGTCCATCGATTTTTAATCAGCTGTGATAGAAACTATGTGGTTCGCAAGCCACGTAATAGCCTGAACGTATGTCCCCGCATATTTCTGCTTATCCCAATGTAAGCAGAAAGTTGAAAATTTTTAGTTGTCCAATTAAATCTTGAGAAATTTGTTTTCTATGAGAATCCTAAGTAAATTTTGTTAGACTGACGTTGATAATTGTGGCATTTTTTGTTCATCCGATTTTTAAAAGGAACTGGCAAATTGAGAAGGTAATGAAGACCAAATTTGTAGCGTTGAATTACTGGTTGTTTGAAAATAATGCTTGCTTATTTAATTAAGTTAAACTAAAAGTAAATCATTCCCATTGTAAAAGCAAGTTCATTTTGCATAACAACCGGCCCACGAATATACATCACATCACTGCACACATTGCAATGCTCTGGAAATGTCTGGCCTTTCATACCACCTATTCTGAACTAATTTAATAGAATTTACACCCTCACACCATTTTTACTTTAGGTTCATTTGTAACATTATGGCTCCATTTAAGCCTTCGAGTCTCAACTGGCCCTGCCACTTTTTTCGAACTGAAACGTTGTATGGGTTTCTCGCCTCGGCCAAGATGTGTCGTCCCCACCCCTCTTATGCACCTAGATTTTTCGTATTATTTACCAAAAAAAAAATTATTCAATATGTAGTTTTATCCATTACCCTGTTACTGTGTATCTTTGTGATTTTTTTTATAAAAACCCCGTTCTGGAACATGAATTCCAAGTGTCTTCCTGACTTTTAACTATTCAACATACCAGCTTCCTGTTATGAATTCAATCCCCCCCCCCCAAAAAAAGGGAGGAGAAATATGAAATTCAAATATATTATTTTGTGTTTCATTATGCCTCCTTTTTTTGTAAGTGGAAGAAGGGATGATAGGAAGATCTTCAGTAGCACATATAAACTTATTTTTCATATTACATGTACCTTTTATTTCCTACACAATTTTATGTGGTTTGCAACTAGTTGTGCCTTTTTACTGGGTGCATCCAGCTGAGATTTTGAGCGTGGTAAAATTAAATGATGAAATTGTAAAACAAATTATTACCAGTGTTTATGAAAGTTTCAGAAAGTATCAACCATTAAAATAAATTTATTCTTAATTATTTTTACATTATGGATAACTGTGTAAAATAACAGGGTTTTCTTAATACTCGATTAAAATTCTTCATGTTGTGTTTTAGTGAGAATTCTTTGAACATTTAAAGCTCAGTGTTTGCGAGATTTACCACGTGCTCTCTTACTCATAATGCACTTCGTTGCACAGTATACTTATACGTTTTGTAGGCTTCCTAGAATAAACGGCGTGTGCATTTCCTGCAACAGCATCAATTCGCCAGTGTTTATAAAGTACACGGGCAGTTCTTTGTGAAGTAGGAATTGAATTTATATATATATATATAATCTAAATAAGTGTCAAATTTGATAAGTTTAACAAAGTTTATGTTTTAATATTGAGAATTTATCAAATATTACAAATGTATGGATTACGTATGTTTTTACACTTAGATGTGGGCCAACTAGGTGTGCTTTACATGCTTCAACTCAAGAACAAAATTTACTGTGCTTTTCCTTCTCAATCGAGACAAGTTATACTAATTATTTACACTTACGTGCGGTAGTTTATATGTCGCAAAGAACGACCACAGTGACAAGTTAACCCTAGCACGGGTAGCACTCATTCCAATCCTTGTTCAATGTCCACTGGCTTTGTGTTTTTAGGGTACTCAAATATAATTAAATTTTAGGTCCAGGCAGTAATATCCAAATTTGATGAAAGGGTTTTTATCTTTTTTCCCTCGATTTTTTAAATGGCCCCTTACGGTAGTTTTGCGTGGTAGTTATTTGTATGTTGCAGACGCTAAGAGAGCACTCAGACCAACTGAGGGTCATACACACTGAAAGGAATGACAAGCCAACCGCACAGATATATATCTTTTTAATTTTACAAGTTCCATTCTACCCAAGACACTAGATTGGAATGTGATTTCCGCACGTGATGAAAACATTTCAGCTGAGAGCAATATTTGAGTTCAGCCATCTTTGACCGTTGTCAGTTTTTGTACGACTGTTAATCTGTCAGACATTGAAAATAAAAGAGCTAAACATGGCACAGATATGTATAAATAGGGGCTGAAAGAAGGCGGTGTAATGCTGCTCACTAGTCCTTTACATATCTGTCAATACGCGGTATACAAACCAGTTCCCTCTTCGCGTGCGTTGGTCTTTCTAGCTTCTGTTTGATGTAAATTCGTTCTTCTTTTACCCGGAAAGTATTCATACACTAACCTGCGAATGCTTGTAACGTTTATTGTTAATAAATCTTGTATCTACAGGCATATATTACCGCCAACAATTTCTTTCAAATTGTGCGTATACGTAGTTATTTTCTTGTACTTATTTTTTGGTTTTATGGTTTACATCCTAGAACCGATTTCGACAAATTCTTCTGCATTTATTTTTAATATATAATTCTTTCTCACTAAATCTTCACGGTATGTCCCTGACATGATAATTGTTGAGCGGTGTATTTTTATATGCTCTCTGTAGTAAGGTAACTGCGTACCATCCTCAGTATCTTCATCTTCAGCATTGTGCCTATGTTGTGATTAATTGATAAGCCATAGTTCTTCAATGTGTGTGTCCTGTAACACTGCAACTGCGATAATGTTTTGATATGCCTTCATACGTGCGCAGACGTCATGAAGGATGTTTTCAAATTAAGATGTTATCCGAGCAGGAACCTCGAAACATAGCAAGTCCTTGTTTCCACGAGAGCTAACGGCCCAGTGGACCACGACTCTCAGCTGCAAAGAGCCAAGAAATGGCAACATTAGTGTAAATGGCACTAGCGGCTCGTCGAATAGGGTTTACGGAACTTAGGGCTACGTATGAAAATTAACATATCAAATATTATGTAGTCCTGCGCAAAGAGGTCGGCGTACCACTTTTTATTAAATGAAAAATGTTAGAAAACCTTGAGTGTCGGTCTTTCTCTTTTTCCAAAATATGCTTCTTTTTCGTACACTGTGTAGAATGACCAGGAAGACCCTTAGTAACCACTTCGGGATTATTAGATTTGCATTCTGACAACATGCCGCTACATGACCTTGATACTAACTTATAATTATCGTGTTGAACGCGACTGAATTCCAGTATCTTGTGGAAACACGGTAAGCATGTTACCTGTAACTTGCCCGGTTCTACAAAACTGTTCCACATATGTTATAAGTAGCACGATTTTCGAAAAAAAAAAGTTGTTGAACATAAAATGTTTGTTTTGATTTTCTCTACAACTTTTGTCTGAAACATTTCTCATTCTAAGAAGAAATGAGCGAAATAGATCAAAAACATATATAATGGTCTTCATGAAAAGCACCCGTTATTCTTGTCGGATTTTAATGAAACTTGAATTTCTCGACAGATTTTCGAAGGGTACTCATATATAAAATTTAATGAAAATCCGTCCAGTGAGAACCGAGTTGTTCTTATCGGACGTATTGACGGACAGACATGACGAAGCCAATACTCGCTTATCGCAAACTGACAAAACCTAACATTGCATAACACTTGGATCTTCAGCTTGTCAAATGTCTACATTTGGATTTGCGTGGTTCAGTAGGAGACAGCAGCACTAGTACTCTATGCCTTTCATTTCGCAGTCGTACAAAACTATCGGAAAGTGTATTCACTAAATACCGACTTACTGTCATTTCATAATTTCTACTGGCGAACGGTTTGAAGTGTTTCCTTTTATTGCGGGATGGTACGCACGCCGTAGCTTGCCGCCCATTCCTGATGTAGCGTCCCGTTGTACATTACGGATTTAAAATGAATGGGGTTTGCGAAATTTGGCGGTCTGAAATAGGGTGTATCAAAACAACGTGCTTCATGCCATTGGAAGTACTGTCGACCATATAACCTATTCCTGCTTCTTTCTAATGGCAGGCCAGGAAATGTATGCAAATTGGAAGATTTCTGACGCTTTGGCTGTCTGGTCGCCAGCAGATTACCAGTTCATGAATGTCAATTTTTATGCTGCCTTACATGCAGCTTGAAAGTGGTGATTTCGAGCCAATATGTCTTTCTACTATTTCTTAAACATACCCATCAGTTCCGAAAAGATTCAGACTACAAGGTACAACTGATATAGCTCGTCGGTATGGCAACTTGCTATGGGGTGGAAGGTCCGGAGCTCAAACCATTGTTGGGGCGAGATTTTCTGGACTCCTCCAGATCGGCCAAGAGTTTCCTACCTCTTTCCCGGAAGAAAAGCTGATGGAGCGTGGCGTTGCCTACCCTCCCTCTTCTAGCGCCGCTGTCGAGTACCTCTACGTTTCCTTTACAAGGTAGAAATACAAATAAGATGCCTAGGTAATCTTCGCTAGTGTTGGAAATACCATAATTGAGTGTTGAGTATACGAGTTTGGAGATGCAGTCCTAGCGCAACTGTTTCGGGACTTCGCTTATCCCTGTTTGGAAAGCAGTTTAGTAAAGGGCGTTTTGGACAAAACGGGGTTTACAACAGCCTGGAAGTGGCATCCAAATAGCATTAAACACGCAATTAGTGTCACATTGTTTCTTTGACATCTCGGCAGTTCAGGTATTGTTGTTGAAAGGTCTTCGTAGAGCTTAAGTACGTGGATACGTACCTTTGGATACATTTCGAGAACCTTGAAGGCGTTTTTGTAAACATAGTCCTGACCAGCTTTCAGCGGACACCCAGCTTTGCTACCGTCGGGCAAGAAGATCTTAGAACAGGCGTCGGTCCCGTCTACACCGATGAATGGGAATGGAATTCCCGCAATCTTAGCGTACACCGTGTTCCTCACAGAAGCGACATCTTCGTCTGGAAGAAGTCGGTGTTAGTAGAGTTGGCATGTGATCGTATGAATTTGTTTATGATGCAGATAGGAGGAAGTGAGGTGTGCTGCGTTAGGCAACATAGCTATACTATAGCCCAGCTTCTCTCTTCAGATTCAGCTTCTAACACAGCAGCTAACAATCAGCATTTCAGTGGTAATTTAGAAGACAAGTACGGACTTATTTACAGTTAGAGGATGTTAAGATTAGGGTTGAGGGGTTTTGGACATGAAACCGAGAAGGTAGTCAGAGGGCTGAGAAATTGGTACAATTAATCAGAAATCCCATAAACTGTATCTTGACTTTTTTTTTTAATTTCACTAATGATTCGCGTAGGGCAAGTCGGGGATGTAAAAACATGCGCGGGAAATGTGAGAAGTTCCTAAAACATTTTAGTCAGAAACCCTGGAAAAACGAGACCACCTGAAGACCTAGGAGGAGATGGGAGGATAACAATAAAACGCAATTTATGGTTATCTGAATGGCTAGGGTTCAGTTGCAAGATCTTGTGAACATGCTAATAAAGTAGGTTCTGTAGACGGTAACTCTTTGTTTCTAAAGAAGAATTATGATTCATGGAGTTTCTATTTTTTTGATAAGTGATATAACTTCGCTACGGTAATACAATTGAAGAGTTGATACATCATGGGGGAGATCTAAGGACCATGCAGGTATGGAGACAGGTGGCCCTAGATGATATAGAGATATAAATAATCACAGATAAAACTAGGTTGAGAAACGTGGTGAAGGAAAGACGATTTCGGGGTCGGTACAAGATGCGTAATGAATGCAGAAAGGAAAAATATGAAGAATAAGTCAAATTAATAAATTTTGATTCGTACATCAAATTGTGAAACATATAAAATAAAAATAAAGGAATATGCCTTCGAATACAAGTCTATATGATCATGTAATGCATTATACTACATGTTTCGGCATGTATGGCCGTCATCAGGTATGTCACATCACAAAATACTTTGAGGAAGAAATAACTGAAATAACAATTTTCGGTGATAAATAACATCTTATTATGTACAGCGACAATAAGATGTATAGAGATAAATGTTCATAGTTTTGATGAGCATAATGCTGGTGATGTTGTACAGTATGTTAAACAATCGTATAAATGGACAGTATATTCCCTTATTTTTAGTTTTAATCAACTGAAGGTTCCAAAGGATTAGACTCCATTTCCACCAGCGGTTTTTTTAGCAGCGCTGCTATCACGGACAACTTCCATCAGCGGCACTGCCGTTCGCTGCTGCCCTTCCCCACACCATGTCACTGTATGTAATGGACGTAGAGGAGGAAGTTGTTACGCTTGCATTGTTACACAAAAAGAGTGGGGGGGGGGAGAATATTAAATACATTTCTTGCAAAAATCTCCTATGCGTGGGGGTTTCCTTGTTCATTTCTGCAAGAAGACGATTTGGAGTACCAAATAGCTGGCCGTAGCTGTTTTTCAGTAATAAATAATTTCGTGTCGATTGAATCAAGAATTTAGAAAAGTCCGGACTAGATGACACAACATAGCAACTTTCCGGTCAGAGCAGCGCGTGTTTGAGCCACTCGTGGAAATGGCACGACTCTTCACACTGCCTCTCACCTAGCAGCGTGGCTGAACACAGCCACTGCTAGCCGCAGGTACCAGCATTTCCCCACGGCTGCCTGCGTCAGCTCTGCTGTGACCTTGACAGCAGCGCTCCTATAATCCGCTCGAGGAAAACTAGCCTTATTTGCTCATATGCTGTTTACCTGTCTTTGAAGTGTGGTACTAATCAAAATATTTATTACCGTCTTCACTCACTGGTCTTTCAACGGATATGCCGTTTATTCTTATATTAATTTCTGTCTCTCCCAACCATTACGTAATTACCAGCTTTCTGAAGTGAAATTGTGGGCGTATTTCTTGTTACCCCAAGCGTACTGGTATGTATTTCGTTGAGCATTTTTTGCCTGGTGCGGCCGTAATTACAAGCTTGCATTTACATAAACCTGTAATTATATGTAATCTGTCTCAACTAATATCATCTGAATTCATATGGCGAGTACAATGCGATTGCAGTCACACGGCCGGACACGCATTTGCCGGCGGCTGCTACTTCGTTAGGTCTCAAAGGAACTGCGGAATTGACGGAGTGGCTGGGCGACGGGCCGCTGAGGCCGAGCAAGAGCTCTCCCAGCCAGCAGCTGTAACACTTCCTAGTGGCTGGGCAACTGAAGGAACACAGTTTCATGAGAACTTTCACACGAGCCACAACAGTGACAAAATGTAGAAAGATTATCATGGCAATTCAAGCCTGGCCTATGATGTCAGAGCTATGCGAGTCCTGTCAAACCACTTCCGTTTCCTGGGCTGGGACACTAGCGGCTCGTCCAAACAGTGGCCCATGGAAGACACGCTTATGGCGACAGGCATTTCTATCGAAAGGGACAAGCTATTGGATCTACTCAATTGCCAAAGGTGAATGTCCATTTACCGGGTGTAAATTTCAATTCCATAGTAATATTTGTATTCCTCTTCAGTTTGCAAGGGGGTTTTGTGCATTCAATGATATTGTAGTTTTCAGAAAGTGGGTGCGGTCCACCTGAAACAAAAACACACAGGAATTATACTCTGATCGTATATTCGTACCGTTTAATAAGCCTATATGAGCTGCATTATTGCAAGAATAATATGGAAATTTATGAACAGAAATCCTCTTCAAAAAGCAGAGTGAAGTAAATGTGCCTGTGTGCTTGCCAAGGGGTATACGGGGGTGTGAGTTGTACAGCTCTACTCCACATAGAGTGAGTCGTCTGCTTTAGGCTTGATGAATCCCGTTTACCCACTGATAGGTGACTGGATGGGCCCAAGAACCGACCTGGACTCTTTGGACAATAAATACAATATATGCCTCTGCCCGGAATCGAATTTGATTCCCAGGTTGGCCAAACCGTATCCTGGTAACTATACTGACCACGTTCTGTCTGCTCACAGAAGTGTTTTTAAAGTTGTACGAGTTTTAATGTCGTACCAAAATTCACCACCACCCGCCGTTTTTGTGTGAAAATGCGAGAATATATGAGGGTTCATTTGTTGAAAACCGCTAACATTGGGAAGCGTGACTGGCCATGGCTCGACCTACAGTTGTACTTTATAGCAACAGTGTTGAAAGCAGAGCCATCACACATAACATTTGTTTTATAAGTTTGCCGGATGCTTCGGTGCTTCAGGACCTTTTAGCCAGTAACGATTGCGCCATTGTTACTTATTTATCTGTCACAGTGTTTTTCAAACTTGAGGGCTCAAAGGGTTTCTCACTGCCGTTCTTCCTGTCATTTTCGTCTCGCTCATCTTCTTGAGATTTTCCGGCTTTTACACCGCATTTCTTCTGTTCGTGGACTCCTCCGAATTTTCAACGAAGGAAAACGCCAACGGCCAGTGTCTGGAAACCACTGGTTAGGGTAGGCAGTTGCCCCTGTCCTACTTAATTGCCACGCTGCTGCCTGGTGGTGACAATGACGGTCGTCCTTGTGAACAGATGACCGATGGGCCAGCAGTTGCACCTTTGTGAACTTGGATTTGTCAGGTTTCAAAACAGAGATACAGGATTAACAGTGGGTCCGATGTCTGTGGCTCTTCCAAGATCTATTCCAGAATGGGAGAAGAAATTAAGGAAAATGCTCTCACTCCCGTCGTATTACGTAAATAAATAAATCGTAGTTCTGTTTCTTGGTTGTTTTCTTTCTTACTATGTAGTAAACATCATTGATTAGAAGTGTAACCGCACTTAGACTCTTAATTTCCTACTCTTTTCCACTCAACGGTATTATTCTTTTGTTTATTACTATTGCTACTTACTTACTCCATGGTGCAGAGTCCTTCTTGAGAAGCTAACTGGTTTGCAGCTAGTCAAGAAATTCCCCGCATTTCACGGAACCCGAAGGTTCATTACCGCACTCACAAGCGTCCGCC
>Ga0131853_10014351_pt1 | contig 14523 bp, 9 predicted proteins | sample TergutLab28metaG_FD_92764 | JGI IMG/M metagenome (GOLD analysis project Ga0131853, IMG submission 92764) | Labiotermes labralis P1 segment gut microbial communities from Petit-Saut dam, French Guiana - Lab288 P1 (version 2) (version 2) | ecosystem: Host-associated > Arthropoda: Insects >... | reverse complement strand
TTTGTTTGGCCATGTTTTGTGAGCCCCTTGGAATTTGGGGGGGGGGGGAGGTTTGAAACCCCCCCCCCCCCCCCCCCCCCCGCCCTCAGTACGCCATTACGTAGCTCACACACTAATACAAAGGTTATTTTATGTAGGATTAATACATTAAAATATTCAGTCAAACTAAAACAATTATGTCACTGATAATCGAATATGGAGCCAATATACTATACTGGCACGCGAATTGATTATTAACAAATTCATATAGGTTTTGAAGTGATATTGTAGTTTTTCTTTGCAGTTTCAGTGGTACAGTAACTCTATTCGGTAAGTATGCTGTTCAGTTATGTTAACGTTTAATAAGCCGTCAGTATATGTGAACAGTGAATAAGGCAGAGAACACAATTTGTGAATGGTGCTATTTTGTGTTTGTTAACAGGGCCTCTTGAAGGCAATAGACAGAAGACGATTTTCAGAAGTTTTAAGATGTTGTAATAAAACTCACTATTTAAGCTTGCTTACCCATATTGGATTAGAAACGTGCTAATTACTTAACACCATAATAGTGTGGAAGCAATGCTATTATTTCTTATAATTGAGTTCTATCTTAAATTCTTCACGATATCGTTTATTTGAATTAATGTGGTTCCGTTGAAACAATCTTTCGCTTTGTGGTTTATTCGTGGCTGTTCTTCAGTCCAGCTACAGAAAAAATCTTAACACAGATGTCGGCCCTATATTATACATTACTTGACAAGAGGGCTTATTTTCTAGTAAGAATTTCTTTTGCTTCAGTTCAATATGAGCTACATTTCTTAAGGGACAAAATATTTGATAGTGATAGACTGCGTAGGCCTGTCATAGGACAGACAAACATTAGAATACATTATAACATTTAGTGGTTAATAAAACGCATATTTTACATCTTCTACAACATACGGCTCAGTGATCTAAAAAGCAGAGAACTCTGTAATTACCGAAACATGTATAAATTGTAAATAAAGAGGTAAATATCGCTGCTTAACACGCTAATGAGGACACAGATGAGAGTCGATGTACAGCGCCACTCATCCTTAAACTCGGTGTCTGATGGGATGGATGGCCAACGCCACGCCCTGGCCACTTCTCCAGAAAACAGTCCAGACACCCAAGGTACAGGAGGCTGGATGGGCCCCAGGGACTGTCTGGGTGGGTTTGGAGAAGAGGAAACTTCGTTTCCCTTACCGGTTTTCGAAACCCGAACGTTTCAGCGCGAAGCTAGTCCCTATTCTATCACAAGCTTTATATGTTGCTTTTCCTGCGTCGAAAGATCTTAACAAGGTACTGTTGCCTTCATGTCAAAAGGTGAATATGTGTCAGGCTTAACAAGATTTATTCGTATATGCAGAGAGAAGGCAGATATAAAGCATAATAGAAATTAATGTTTAATTCTAAACCTCGCGCCAAGAGTGGAATTTCCCATTATTCTTTTTGACGTGGATATCCGCGCACTTAAGCTGAAAACGAAAAACGATTCGTGGCGCTCTGGGCGAAGCTACTAATGGACTAATCGTCTGGGGGATTTATGTGCATAAAAGCAAACGAATTAGTAGAGACGTATGTCCATGTGCAGAAGAATGACAGCATATCGACCCGGAAACCGTTGGGGTGCAGAGAGCGTACGGTTCTTAGTCCACGCCTACACATCGACCTGATTCCTGATTACATAATTGTGGCTGTAGTTAGCAATATATCACCACAATACTGTCCGTTGGTCCAGACACAGACACAGACACAGCGCAGCGGACCAACCGCTCTGACGTTTACGTTGGTTTTGTCACGCTCACGGAATTAAAGGGTAGAGGCAAGGTCTTTCCTATGTAGACCATAACAGCGTATAAGGGAGTATTGGCAGGGCTGCACTCATAAAGTTGCCAGACACTAAATGGAAATGAGTGGTTAGCGTCATGTTCTGGCCGCTGTAATACTGAGGATGAAGCGCTCGGTATTTGTTTAATAGGAAGCTATCTCTGCTTTAGAAACTGCCCGCTTTTTTTAGAGTACTTTAAGATGTCTTTCGTCTACAGATAAAATACAAGTGCTCATTAATCCAAGTGGTGTAACTTTATTTTGTAATGCGTGGTTGTTTTGTGTGTATGTGTGTGTGTCTGTGTGGATTTTGTAGCATGTGGGTGTGTGTATGTGTGGAATTTGTAGTGTGTGGGTGTGTGTGTTTGGATTTTGTAGGGTGTGGGTGTATGTATGTGTGGATTTTGTAGTGTGTGGATGTGTGTATATGTGGATTTTGTAGTGTGTGGGTGTGTGTTTTGTAATGTTCGGTTGTGTGTATGTGTGTGTTTTGTAATGTGTGGGTGTTTTGACAATTGTGTGGGGTTTTGTTAATATGTGTACTTATATTTATTGTGTTTTGTATTGTTTGTACTGTGTTTTTTATTGTTTCGTTTATGTATATTTATTATTATTTGTTTTGTCTGTACAAGTGCAAGGAATACTGGCACCGAGTGAAAACTCAATTGCAGTAAATAATAATAATAATGATACCGTCTAAGGTATCCGGACCCCCTTACAAAACCTTAAATCTGAAAGTGTGACATATTTGTACCTGTAGAATACACAACAGTAATGACGTAATCAGTCGATATGCAACTTTTATTAAATCAACTCCCAAGCGGTAACATGTTTCGGCTGCTTAAAGTAGCTATAATCAGGTCGTATGTGTCAGAATATGATATAGCTCTAGCCAATGAACGATTACAAAATCTATGACGGAAGTCTCGCCCTTTCATATAGTACATGTGAATGTTACATATGGAAAATAGTTCTACAATGTATAGGGTTGTTAAAAGCTATTAATGATTGATTTACATAAATGTAAAAATTTTAAATGCGAAGTAAAACTTCAAAAATAAGTTCAAGTTTTAAACTAAAGAAAGGTAAGCCGTATGTGGATTATTAAACTATAACTGTGGTGAGTCTTTCATCTGTTGAAAATCCTTAGTAGCACATTAGTGTATCGTCCTATGTACGTAGATCCTTTAATGTAAATTATATTGTCGTATTAAAAATATGTGCACTCACATATTCCATCCTGCACCAACAGACCACCAGCCAGAACCAGAGTACAAACTTACAAATCCAGAATAAGGAAAAGTGCTGGACTCAAACATAAAAGTAGCCACTGAAGACAAATGAGCCGTAAAAGTTACTTGACACTCGATATGGGAAAACAGAAAGGGGGTGCCAAGTGACTTCTGCGTCTTAAGCCTACTGTATAATACAAATCTCCTAGTATTGAGACAACAGTGAACTTGGATAACGGAACACAGTAACACTGAACAAATTTTACGCAACAAATATAACCCTAGAATAGGCAACTTCCAACAGAATATTATTGCAAGGATTAAGTAATTATCATTAGAAGTGTCAGGACAGCAGATCCCGTATATAATTTTATCAACATAGTATTTATTGAAAGGCAGTAGATATACTCTACGAAGAATGTACTAAAAATTCCCAGAACAAGAGTGAGCACTTTCTATACTAACACTTAGCCTGCATTTGAAGGTAACCGTTATTACTATCATAATTCTTGGGGCTTCGCAGCTGGTGTTCGATACGTTGAGTGGGTTTCGTAAAACGTTTGCGTTATTACCATCACAGTCATCTTTATCATCTTCCTGTCCACTACTGCATCAGGTTTCCTAGACTTCCTAAACATATCTTTGTCCTAGAACACTGTTACAGTCAGTTTGGCATTCTGTTGTTCTTCATCAGCCTTGTGTGTTGTTTCTTGTTAATTTAGTAACGCATTTCATGTCTTATTGATTTATAAATTACACTCAGTTTTTAAAAATTATTTTAGGATCCGATAGCCCGGAAAACGTAACTCCTCTACTTTATCTACTTTTCAACGTCGATAGTCCCTTCTATCACTCAGACTTCATTTCAAACACACTAATACGTTTCTTAACACATTCATATAAATATTAAATGTAGCAACTTCTACAATATCTAAGTTGGAATAAATTATGTATTACTAATTTCGCTGGTATACTTTTAGTACTTTTGTTGGCTTCTCTTTCTGCCTGCCTTAGTATGACAAAATTCAGACCAGACCTTGAAATGAGCTTCCTATTTCCAGTAGTAATGAAAACAATATCATTGTTAATAGGGTTATTACCAATAAACGTCGTGTTTATTACCTCGGAAAATAAAAAAATAAAATCCTGAATTAATCACCTAAATTACTTCTTGTAATTGGTCTTTATTTCTGGCTATAATCTTTTCATCGTCGGCAAAGAGTAGGTTTATTACGTTCGTGTTTGTGTTAGTATTTAATCAACACTTCTACGTTTTCCTACTCTTTGAAGTGTTGTCGACGAAGACGATGATGATGATGATGATGATAATGATTATGGTGAAGGCAACAAAACAGACAATTCTCCATATTCATCATAGCTAGATGTAACTGGAAACTAAACACTTTTAGCACCACAAAGCATTCACGCTTTACACAAAATATTTTTTGGTAAGCTTATTCTCTCACTTTCATCGCATCGTTCTCTCATGTACTCTCAACGCCTGAGAAATCCACTTTGATTCAGTTGGAAAGCATTGTGCTGAAGATGAGTCAGTCATTTTAGAATACAAGCTTATAAGAGCTTTGGATATAAATTTCATTTAACGGCGAAATTGAACATGCCTGTGGAACAATGCGTCACATCACACACCAACCACTCTTTTGAGAAAATAAACGTAGAGAGAAATACTCATTGTTACACCGTGCATATTTTCGAGTCACTCAATTATTATACCAACTAATTCTTCGCACAGAATGCACATCCATAGCAGGGGACTCTTCGCAACATAACATTACACAACACGGCATGCTGCCACAATACCCTACTAGCACAACGAAGTTAATTTATGACTGGTTTTAATGTGGCTTTTAATGTGACTTTAACAAGGCAAAGAAATACAGCTCCCTGATGATGGTCTTAGGATCGAAACATGTCGGAGCAGTTTTAGTGTTTTAATGTGTAAATTTTATATAAGTGCATTAGTTGGTATAATAATTGAGTGGCTAGAGAGAAATATTCAACAGCGGGAAAATTATTCAATTTCTAACGTTCTTACACCGTCCTAGTAAGCCAATTGTACCATAAAGTTTACTGCTACTTGCAATTGGTACACCGACACTGGCCTTAGTCGGGACTGCTACCACGTACAGTTGCATTATTGGTTGATTGGTAGCTGAAGTATGGAGGTCTAATTTAAGGTATTATTTACGTACCTTCCTGGAATGGTCGAGAATAAACACGTACCATCTTACTGACGATATTCGGTGTCGCACCGGAGACTCTAAACGGGTACTTTTAGAGTTTAAATCGGAATCGTTACTGCCTGAACGTAGTTGTCCGACAAATGAAACTGATGAGCCACATTGCGCAGAAATTTCACGGCAGACAAACTTTACACTGTTCGTCGTTTTTAAACTGGATTTTGCGTATGAAAAACCCCTCTCTCTGAATTAGTCTGATATGGGTGATTTCACATTTGGTTACTACAAGCCAAAATTATCGCGAACGGCCTTAATTCTGTAACCATTCCGTTGCTGCAATTCAATTAGCTGTGCCTGGCATAAAGAAATCTATACCGAACCGGAAGGAGTTAAATTTAAACCATTAACGCTTGTTTACAGGAACGGCCAGCCCCTTCTAGCAGCTCGGTTTTTAGGTTCCATTTCATAGCAGAGGCAATATCTCAGGGCTGTCACTCTTGTGTACACAACCGTGCCTCCAAGTCCTGTCCCAGTATTAAACTATGAAAAGGAAAATTTCAACACAACTACTTCAAGAACTACAAATACGTAAAAGGTGAATTACTTGTGTTGGGGAGCCTCGGGTCTGCGTTGTTTTTTAGGAAATATTAGACCACTTTCATCCCTAAATAAAGAAGTAATTTGGATCTTGAGATCACCATGTTGTCTGGGTTCAGACTCTGCAACTTCCGAAAGACTGAAATTATTATTATGAAATTTTGCACAAACATTATGCCATTTCACGGGTAAACAAATGCATTAATTTATAAGTAACTTAAACCAATATCAATAACATGATGAACGCACGGACTTGTGAGATAGGAGCAAAGTTAACGACAAGTACTTTTAGGTCCAGAAACAGTGGATAATAATAGATCTGAAAAAAATACCTAACGTTAGTTGCAATTAGTTTTCTACTTTGTAGAAGGCAAATTAATAAAGAGAACCGTACGAATATTATAATTTTGCAACAAGATGCGACTTATTCAGTTTTTCACATTTCTGTAGTCAGTTCTACATGTTTCGGGTGTTGACACCCATCATCAGGAGCTCGTACAACTGTAATTACAGCTTCTGGTATTGATTAACCGGATCCACTAGCATCCGCTCACGTTGTTGAGTTGGAACTGATTCATGTGTGTCGTACGGTAGGTATACCTACCGTACGACACACATGAATCAGTTGTACGAGCTGTATTTACAGTTTTACGACCTCCTGATGATGGGTGTCAACACCCAAAACATGTAGAACTGACTACAGAAGTGTAATAAACTGAATAAGTCGCATCTTGTTGGAAAATTATTAAATTCGACTCACGATGCACGGAACCATGTATATTAAAAAAAAACCTGTACGAATATTTTCTCTAATTTTCTTTTTCGTGAAAATGGTCAATGAAGAACTGGAATTAGGCAAAGGAATTTTAGCACAGAAGAATCACTGACAAGGGGCAATTTAAGCGTTAGGAATTTGAAGTTCATGTAAGTCAGCAACCACAAACATTAATGGTGACTTAATTTCAGTCAGAAAACACAAATATAAGTGTATGCTAGGTGATGGTATTTATTAGCAAAGTAAATAACTACGTGTTTCGGCCTAAAGCGGCCATCTTCAGGTTATCACAATTACAATTTTGCTCAAAATCTTTCAAAACACAACGGGGATGACACACCTTAGAATTATGAACGCTAGTCAGAGACTCATCCACAAATTCGAAAGCTCAAAAACACTCTTTGAAAAAAATTGTAATTGTGATAACATGAAGATGGCCGCTTTAGGCCGAAACATGTAGTTATTTAATTTGCTAATAAATACCATCATCTAGCATACCATTATATTTGTGTTTTCTGACTGAAATTAACTCAACATTAGTCTTTTAAAACACAACGGGGATGGCACACCTTAGAACCACAAACATGGTGATAATGCAAAATATTGAGGTTATACTCACGACGTTATCGTATATAAACCTGTACTTACGTAGCAAACTACTCACAGTGACATACGGCAATAAATATACGACAGTAAGTGCTCAGTCATAAAGCTATGCAACTAGGAAAATATACTTTGAGCTGTGATTGGAATTTGCTTGTGCGTCCTTGTGCAGTGCCTTCATCTATGTTCCTTCTGCACAGATTTAGACCCAAACACAAATAAAACAGGACATAAAATCTACCGAAATCATTAGAGAAAATTACACCAATATATCGCCAGGTAACTCCATGAATGAAAGTACAGTTCGTTCATTCAGGTAACAGACACCGACCATCTAAGAAATTTCAGTTTTCGGCTCCAGCACAAATCGAAAAAAAGGTGTTATTACGAGTTGTTTGGGCACAACACTTAACACATTTCTTAACATAACATTGTCGTATAATTTTAATACAATTTCAATAATTAATACTTGTTAAATAAACGTGGATGATGCCACATATGTGTATTCCAAAATTAACACGTGAAAATTTGCATAAAAACCTGCTTGTGTCCTCAAGTACTGTAGCTCCCTGAAGATGTATGGTTTTCGTAGCCGTAAGTTGTATTTGCATTAAAATTATGTATTGCGCAGTTAGTTTGAAATAAATCTGTGTGTATAAGAAAATTGCACGGAGATGTATAATATTAAAAAGTGCGTGATATTATTAAAACCTGTAAAATAATCCTGAAAACTCATATCCTAATAGAAGTGAATAAAAGATGGTAAAATATAAAATTCCAGAATTATCTTTGGCTTTTTCGCCACGAAGACTTTCAGGTGTGGATGTACAGCTCCAGTTATATGATCTGGTGCTTTCAACACGACGACGCTGGCGATGTACTTCTTCGTAGTTATGACGCAGAACTACAACATAGTTGCACGCATTTTGTAAATTTGACACTTTGAAGGAGATGAGTTGTAGGATTCCTGCAATGGTCGTTTCTCTGATAAAAACCTCCAGTGCGCTCTGGATACGAGGCTCAGTGGAATCCAAAAATCGCATATCCTGGACACTGGAGATCAGTAAATGTAAGCCAGGTGTTTCCTTTCATGGCGTCGAAATGTTATAAAAATATTGGTCATGAAATGCCACGTTGTGTTCAATAATTAATTAATTAATTACAACTTCAAAGTGTGCAGGTGTCTAGACAACATCGTGTATAAATGACAGTTCTGTATAAGTGTAACTACAAACACTGTATCTGACAGGCAGGCATTTTGGTCACTTATCTTTTAACCTTGATACTGCCAGGGTGCTATTTCAGTTACGGTGTATCGCTTATGAAAAACGTGAGGATTGTATGAACAGAAAAATATAAAATTATGAAACGAACTTAATTTTGCAGAAAATGAAACAGGAAATATAGAGGTTGAAGATATATAAAAAGAAAATATGTAGTAAATCTTAAAAATACGATAAATCTTATTGTTGCCTAGATACATAGAATTGATTTCTAGCGGTGTTTTCTTACATGTATTTGCTTTTGGCAACATTGGTATTTAAAAGTTTAAGTAAGCAGTCACCCTGTTAGTAGGATAAGACGGTTGACGCGTCTGTTTATTTGATTACGGGAACCGTGGGATTTACAGAATAATTATACATCAGTTTAATGGTATCCATCCTGTTGTTTCTACCTACACATACAAATACACGTGTAAGTACATGACGCAACGCAACACTACCCAGCTCCGACAAGACAGCCGGTTTCAGTAACAATTTGTCACATGCCTCGTTATAGTCGGTGGTGCAGAGTGCCAAATACTAAGTGTGGGAAAAAAAACTGATAATTGAAAGTAAAACCACCAAGCAATAAATCTTGCGTTATTACAACAAGAATATATGAAAGATCAGTATAATACCAATATTGTTACGGGATATTGTAATTATGAAGCAATTAGTGGGGACTTAATGCACTAAATATAATTACCTGTCAGTACAGCTAGCAGCATTAAGTTCTGCGACACGCAAGCAAGGCTCATCTGCGCTAAAATCGAAAAATAAAATTCAAGACAAGCGAGCAGCTAATTACTTGAAACGACAGATGGACGTTTAGCTATAAACAATTTTTTAATTTGTAGTTTTTAAATTTTAACTTTTATTTTAGAAAATAGAGTCCTTAGAAATCTAAGAAACACTACAGGCACTGACACTAGAGGCACTGACACTAAAAGCACTGACACTACAGGCACTGACACAACCATCTATCTGACCGATATACTATTAAAAACTGCAGTTTGTTTGTAATACATGCTCTGTGACATTCGAGAGAAAAAATTGTTTGGTAAAGAGAGCCTGATGATGATCGGTTTAGATCGAAACATGTAGCATTAAAAAAAATACAGTGTCATGTTAGGCGGAACAGTAAGTGTGTTTATATGACAGTCCTTACGGATACCCAAATAAACACCATACACCAACACATTACCATTTCCTTCGTTGTCATATAAATTGTACCTTCGGAAACCTATATTAATAAAACACAACAGAATCAGCCAGCTCATCAGTGAATCACATAGGAAACTTTTTAAATATATATGCGAACATATTTGATCAAGAAACAACACTTCCTTGCTACTTCCTAGAGCAACAAGTACTTTCCATTTTAACAATTTCTCTGCTCGCCCGAAGGCACAATGCTGCAATACAGACATGTAAGTAATGAAACAAAATTTAATTTTATATTCCAAGTCCTAAAAATAAACCAAGTGTTTCAAAAAGGCACATTGAACTATTCCCGAGAGAACAAAGCTTTCATGCTGTAGGATAAATAATATATTCTGATAAAAAATATAACTTCCAGACTCGACTACATTGTAGTATTGGATGGTAACATTTCAGCGTTTCTTGATAAGGAAATGTAGTAATTTTGTAATATAAAATGAATATCATTTTATTTCATTGGTTACAAAGTACAACCCATAGCGAGGCCAGCTAAATTAAAGTAAACGTAACCAAACACAACGCGCAGCGGTAATGTTCTATGAAGTTTCGGGGCTTGGCCATTCTCGGGCTCCGAACCGTAGGGAGGAAGCTGCTTCTCTTTTCAAGCAGCGCAATTTTCACTCTAAACATTATTAATTTTATAGTTCATACACTTATGTTGTTTTTAATAACATTGCCAATGCACTTTTCATATCTCTTTCTGTAATTACACAATAAGCATTACTTAATATTTTTAATTGAATAAATTTGCTTTGTCAAGTGGCTGTTTAAATTGAAAGTGAATACGTTCTTGAATATTAACCTTTTGGCGCTGGAATTATTTTTTAATTTTAAAACACCCTGTAAATAAAATGTGAATAATACAGGAACCAAATAGGTTAGAATTATGAAATAAACTGCATTTTGAAGAGAAAGAAACGGAGAGTATATACCATGTTTAAAATATTCAGTACCTATAGTTGTTGAATAAATATATAAAATGCAACATTTAGAGGTTAGCGGTGCGGTACGACCACTATAGTTGACATTAGGCGTCAAAAGGTTAAATTAGTGACAGTCGGAGTGAATGCGCATGTGGCGTCCTTTGGTTCAGGTTGGCCTCTTAAAAACGTGAGTAGCAGCTTAACTGTTGATGACAGAACAGTTAAAATGTAACCAAGCTCTTGGAAGTTCACACACGTTTGTCCTTACACCATTCGAAGTTTATTAAAGAACACGCAAGGCACTTGATTCAAACCAAATCTATAAGCGGGGATTTAGAATTACTGGCTTTCGGAAGATGCCGCTTGGAATGTCAGCCACAAGATCTGTTACACTTAATGAGAGTTTAAATTACTTCCTTCAACGCCGCCATAAAATTTGCGGAATAATTACCGTATATCCTCGAATCTAATCCGCACTAGTTTTTGCCGATTTCTCAAACGAAAAAAAGTTAGTTCGCGGTTCTAATCCGCACCTTTGCTTCAACCGCCCCTTGTCTACAAGGCAGACTGACTGAATAATATTGGATATTGCCAATTCTTTAACCGTTATCCGACTAACGCGCCGTGTGTGAAGTGGTCATTTAACTGCCAGCGGTACAAACGCGTCACAGCTGATCCGAAGATGACATTCTATGGGAGGACGATGGTGAAGATAAAGATGATATTGACTGGGTGACGGATAACGATTAAATTATGAGTGATGACGGCGAGTCTGATAAATAATGAATTATAAATATTATATAATATTATACATAATAAATGAAATAATAAAATATTGTATTGTTCTTACGGCACGTACAGCCGCTCCATCATTTTTCCAAAATCCAGCTCACGACCGCGAATCTAATCCGCATGCGATTCTAATCCGCATCTGATTTTTTAGCCCTCTGAAACTGTAAAAAGGTGCGGATTAGATTCGAGAATATACGGTACTTAAATTATGGCAAAATCTATTCTTTAGAAATCATTGCTTGTTGACCTTGAACGAACCAATTCTTCCCTGTACACTAGTGAAAGCTCAGTAAAACATAAGACTGGAATTTCTTGCAGCCATATTGACAAAGATTCAAGACTTCTGACATGTGACGTCGTTTCGATGGCATATAATTACCGACGTGTTAGAAGTGCACATTCACTCCACCTTTAGGTCTTAAATCCAATAAAAATTATTTTTTGTCTGCTTCAAGTCGCCGTTTACATCAATCAATATTTTGAGTTTGTTATGAAAAACTAAATTTTCCGCTTCTGAGATTATATCGCGTCTTTCGATATATGAAATAAACGAGCATCGAACACTGGCGGAGTGACGCAACAGAGGAAAACCGAACATTTCCCAGTACCACTTTGTCTACCAAAAATCCAGCAGTGACTGGACTGAGCCTCCGCGGTGAAAGGCCGGCGCGTAACTGCTTATGCCATGGCAAGTCTTAAACAGGGAAATAATTATCGTCTTTTGAGAGGAAGATATTTCCCCTGAAGCGTAGGTTATTCCTCCACAAATTCAGGGATTCCTCCGAAAATCCGTTATCTATTTACTGATCGATACGACTTAATGTTTTAGAATTCTTCTAGTAGCATAGAAGTAGACTCATAGACGTTTCGGAGGAGTTGTTTTTATCAAGACGAATGTAGTTTTTACCAGCACACGGGACGCAATATTCCAGAGGACTTTAACCGTTATTTAAATAAAAGAACGATCAGTAAACAAATACATAAATAGACAAACACTGAACCGAAACTGAAGGCAGACCACGGTTAGGCCTATTCTGTTACGTATTGAAAATACAGACCTGTCTGTATCGATTTTGCGCAGTACGAACATCATGACAATTGCTTCTTCTTTGTTCGTTGGAAATATAAAATTCCTGTTCCTAACAAAATCGCTTACCTGATCTTGACTTTGCGTTTAGTGGTTTTCCTCAGTAATCTATGTAAAGCATAGCAGAAGTACCAAGGTCCATACCAATAAGCAGTGCTTGCATATATAAATAGAACAGACCGCAGGAAATGTAAATATCAACGCCAACATCTTGTATAATAATCCTTAAATTGTCATTCTGACTTTTTGAACGGTCTATGATTATTTTCATGTAAGGCCTGGAATACTTATGTAATACTTAGAAATAAGATTTGTTCACGAGAAGGAATTCAAATTTGTAAATTGTGTTCTAAAGCCACAACCACAAAGACTTTGTGCAATTTCCTCAAACGTCCTTCATAAACGCACATGTTTTGATAAAAGGTTTACAACAGGAAATACAAAAAAAAAAAAGCCTAGTAGTTCACTAGTTGCACAACGCAACCAGGCACACAATTCTTAACGCCTACTGTAGGCACATACAATTTCCGAAATCATTCTTTTTTAAAAATTGTGAAATGGAACGTAACAGCTTCATTTGGATATCTGTACTTTTCTGCCTCTCTGCGTAATTGGTGCTTGTCGCTTTAAGAAGGCTGCACGATTGTCTCCTTACATTATTTCAAGTACTTTAAGTCGAATTCCATCATTGTCCCAAGCATGTACAAGCACGATCACTGTGTGCATACACGCCGAACACAACTGCTACAGCACGCACAAACTCAAACGGACACTACGAGTGCTATCACCAAAAACAAAGTAGCATCTTATAATCGACCCAACGTGTAAACTAACTTACTGCATGGTGCAGAGTCCTTCTTGAGAAGCTAACAGGTTTGCAGCTAGTCAAGAAATTCCCCGCATTTCACGGAACCCGAAGATTCATTACTGCACTCACAAGCGTCCGCCACCTGTCTCTATCCTGGGCCAGCCCAACCCAGTCCATATAGCCACATCCCACCTCCTGGAGATCCATCCAAATATTATCTACGCCTAGGTCTCCCCAGTGGTCTCCTTCCCACCGGTTTCCCCATCAAGACCCTATACACCCCCCTCTCCTCCCCCATACGCGCCACATGCCCAACCCATCTCATTCTTCTCGATTTTATCACCCGCACAATATTGGGTGAGGAGTACAGATCACTTAGCTCCTCGTTATGCAGTATCCTCCATTCCTCCGTTACCTCGGCCCTCCTAGGTCCAAATATTCTCCTCAACACCATATTCTCAAACACCCTCAGGTTCCTTTCCTCCCGCAATGTCAACCCACCTATTTAAGCGTAGGATTTCAGAGTGGCTTCTTACCCTCAAGTCATTTCACTAAACCCATGTATGCATTTCTCCTATTCCACATGTATGCCACATGTGCCATGAAAGACGAGATAATTCACATTAGTATGGTACAGTACGTTCGTGTTAAGGAAAGAGTTGAAAGCAAACCCAGAATACAAGTTATGAATGCCTGTCTGCGAGGTAAACATGTGCAGCCCTGTCTGCCCCTTCTCCAGAGAACCAAATAGTCGAAACATGTGATAGGAACACGTTAAGATAGTGTACTTTTCTTTGTCTCATGTGTAAGAGGTCTTTAACTCCCGTGCATCCAGCGAAAGTAGGTGGAAATATTTCGGCATGATAAGCAGCATAGGTTAGTTTGCTGCAGAAAAATAACAGCCGACGTAAGCATAGAGATCTGGGTGAACTGACATTGAGAAAAATGTTATAGCCTTGTATTTCTGGCAACATCCTACGGTTGAGATGTGGTATTGGTGTTTGAAATAATACTGAATGTTGCACGGAAAGCATACTTACCTGGCGTAGGGGTTACCGTGATCTAGAAAGCGGTTCCCCCAGGTTGAGACCCTTCCATTGCACTGCGGTTGGGTTGACCCCTGCGATTGCCCCAAATGTGGGTAACTCGGGCGCGTAATTTTTGGTAGTCGGGACTGCGTTCGCGCTGTCCC
>Ga0131853_10014349_pt1 | contig 14523 bp, 14 predicted proteins | sample TergutLab28metaG_FD_92764 | JGI IMG/M metagenome (GOLD analysis project Ga0131853, IMG submission 92764) | Labiotermes labralis P1 segment gut microbial communities from Petit-Saut dam, French Guiana - Lab288 P1 (version 2) (version 2) | ecosystem: Host-associated > Arthropoda: Insects >... | reverse complement strand
TGCATCTCGGCGATGATGGCGGCACCCTGCTCGCGGGCCTCCTCGCGGATGCGAGCGGCCTCCTTGCGAGCCTCGGCGATCTGCGACTCGAACTCGTCCTTGGCGGAGTTTGCCTCCTCCTTGGCCTTGTCCAGGTCGGCGAACTGCTGCCGGATCGCGTCCTGGCGCGCCGTCATCGCCTTGTTGATCGGCGGGATGACGAACTTGCCCAGCAGCAACAGGATGATGACGAACGCGATCACCTCGATGATGAAGGTGGCGTTCGGCAACAGGAAGTTGCTCGCAAGCGTGGTGAGGTCGGGGGTGATCATCTTCCTCTTGGTCCTTTACCTGGTCGTCCGGCGCTGCCCTGGTGGGCTGCGCTCACTTGCCGAGGACGAACACGAACAGGGCCATGAAGGCGAGGTTGATGAAGAACATCGCCTCGACCAGGCCCACGGTCAGGAAGAAGATCGTCTGCAGGCGGCCCTGGGCCTCCGGCTGACGGGCGACACCCTGGATGTACGACGAGCCGGCCAGTCCGTCACCGACGCCAGCGCCAATGGCGCCTCCGCCGAGGGCCAGGCCGCCGCCGATGAAGGCGCCTGCGGTCTTGATGGCCGAAACGAGGGCGGGATCTGCAGCCACAATATCTCCTTGGTCAGGTGGCGCCGTAGCGCCATCGGGTTGTACCTCTATCGCACCTGAGCGGAGGCTCAGGCGGCAAGTTCTTGCGCGTCGTGACCCTCTTCGTCACCGACGGTGTGATCGTCGCCGTGACCGCCTCCGGCCATGCCGAAGTAGAGAACGGTCAGTAGGGCGAAGATGAACGCCTGGATCACGCCGATCGCCATGTCGAACAGCTTCCAGATGACGTTGAACAGCACGGCCAGCACGCCGCCGAACGGCACCGGACCGATCTTCCACGCGACCAGACCGCCGATCAGCGCGATCATGATGCCGCCCGCGAAGATGTTGCCGAAGAGTCGCAGGGCGAGCGTGATGGGCTTGATGAGCTCCTCGAGGACGTTCAGGAAGGTGAAGACCCCCCGGATGATCGGGTCGAACCACTTCCCCGGGAAGATGCTCTGGCCGATGAAGTGGCTGAAGTAGCCCTTCACACCACGCTCGCGGATTCCGAACACCCACACGCCGACGATGACGAGGGCGGCGAGTGCGTAGGTGAGGTTGGTGTCGGAGGTCGGCGCGACCAGCAACTCAGTGTGGTGGTTGTTGATCTGGCTCGGGATCATCTCCAGCCAGTTCGCGATCAGGATGAAGAAGAACAGCGCGATCGCGAGCGGCACGACGAACGGGTTCAGCCGGCCGAGGTTCGTCTCGACCTCGGTCTGGACGGTGCCGACGATGGTCTCCCAGAGGATCTGGAGCTTCGTAGGCACGTGGTCGTCGGGCTTGCGCAACATCTGGCTGCGGAGCCAGAAGCCGAGACCGACCACGATGGCGCCGGCGATGAGCGTGTTCCACACGGTGTCCGCGTTGAGGGTCATGCCGAGGACATGCCACTCGGGGTGCTCACCAGGGTGGATCTCGATCGCGAGGGGCGAGAGGCCGCTCATTGGTTCTTCAGCTCCTTCAGCAGCGGGATCGTCGTCATCACGAGAGCGATCAGTCGGAAGATGGCGAGGCCGAAAAGTACGCCGAGGCCGTCAGGCCACAGGACGAGGAGAATGCCCAGCGCCACCAGGACGAGGATCGTCAGTCGGATCATCGTGGCGCGCGTCATCTGGCCGCGGGTCGGCTGATGCCCGCCGGTGATGATCCGCAGCAGCCAGTACTCGGTTGCGAGGTGATTGAGCAACCCCAGCAGGACGCCGGCGGCAAGGGCGATCGGCAGGGTCCACGTGCCCATCTGGCGGAACCAGAGGCTGAAGATCATCAAGCCGAGCGCGACCATCTCGATCTTGCGCTGGTCGGAGATGACGCGCCGCACCGAGGCGCGCGCCGGCATCTCGGTCTGCGTCGTCATCGGGACTCCTCAACCACTGTCTCGCAATGCCCGCCGGACACGGAGGACGAAGCCAACCGCGCCGGAGACGATGCCGAGTGCAACACCGGTGACGACACCCGCGGGAGACGATCCCGCATAGTGATCGACGACCAGGCCGACGATCGTCCACCCGACCACGGCACCGACGAGCATGGCACCGAGCCCGAGTAGGTCTCGTCCCCGAAGGGGCTGTCCTCCGCCGTCACCAGCCATGCGCTCGAGCAACTCTCCGCGACACCCACCTGGGAGGCGGCCGCCGCACCTACAACAGCCCGGAACCTACCATAGGGAATTCCAGAGCGGCGCTGGGGTCGGGGACCCTCGCATCGGTGCTGCGCGGTCGTCATCGTTGGCGGCCGTCCTGTTCGTGGGGGCAGTGCGAGTGCGGCTTCGCATTGCTTGCCAGCCGCTCGTGAAAACTAGCACAAGCGTTCCGGCTCGCCGAATTCGACCGATCCATCAGCTCGGCTCGTGGACGGGTGGCGCCACCTTCGGCAGCAGGAACGTGAGCAGCAGTGTGACCAGCAGCCCCGCGGCCAGCCCCGTCCACATCCACGGCCCGGTATAGAGGCTTGCGAAGACCGAGCCGAAGGCGATCAGCGCGGCCCACAGCCACATGATGAGTACGGCGCGGCGCTGCGAGTGCCCGATCTCCAGCAGCCGGTGGTGCAGGTGCTCCTTGTCGGGGGCGAACGGAGAGCGGCCCGCCCGGGTGCGGCGTATGACCGCGAGGACGAGGTCGGCCAACGGCACGATCAAGATGGTCACCGGCAGCAGCACCGGGAGCAGGGTCGGCAGCAGGCTCGCCCGCGTGCCGTACGCGCCGGTGCCGAGCTGGTCGGAGGAGAACTGCCCCGAGAGCGTCACCGCCGACGCGGAGAGCACGAGGCCGATCAGCATGGAGCCGCTGTCGCCCATGAAGAGCCGCGCCGGATGCCAGTTGTGTGCCAGGAAGCCCGCACAGACACCCGCCAGCGCCACGCTCAGCAGTGCGGCCGTCGTGGCCCGGTCGGTGTTGTTGATCCTGGTCAGGGCGTAGCAGAAGGCGAAGAACGCCAGCGCCCCGATCGCGACCACACCTGCCGCCAGGCCGTCGAGGCCGTCGACGAAGTTGACGGCGTTGACGGTCGCGATCACGACGAAGCCGGTGAGCAGCGCACCCTGGGCGTTGTCGAGGCTGAACTGGGAGCCGTCGGGCCGGGTGATGAAGATGTACTGGACGTTGAATGCGATCAGCACGGCCGTCGCCAGGACCTGGCCGCCCAGCTTGGTCAGCGCGTCGAGCTCGAAGATGTCGTCGAGGACGCCGATCACACAGATCACGGCCCCCGCCAACAGCACCACACCGGCGTCGTGCAACACGAAGCCCCCGGAGTTGGCGAGGAACGGCAGGTGTCGGGCCACCACGTAGGCACCAACCAGGCCGCCGTACATGGCCAGCCCGCCCATGTACGGGATCGGCTCCGCGTGCACGTCGCGGTCCCGCACGCGGGCGACCGCGCCCGTGCGCATCGCGATCTCCCGTGCGACGACCGTGAGCAGGTACGTCACGGCCAGCGCGACCAGGAAGATCAGGAGGTAGGCCCTCATCCGGCGACGTCACCCTCCGGGTCGCCGCCGCCCGGCGGAGTATCTGCCGGGTCCGGCACCTCGATGCCGTACGGCGCCACGATGGCGTTGATGCGCGACAGGGCGAGCGCACCGACGCGGAGCACGCGCGGCTGGTCGGTCGTGACGTCGATGATGGTGGAGGCCTCTCCGCCCGGGGCAGAGCCGGCGTCGACGATGAGGGCCACGTCCTCACCCAGCATGCGCTCGGCGGCCTCGGCGTCGACCGCTGCCGGCAGCCCCGTCTTGTTCGCCGAGCTCACCGCGAGCGGGCCGACCCGCTCGATGATGGTACGGGCCACGTCGTGGTCGGGCATCCGGACGGCCACGGTGCCGCGGGTCTCGCCGAGGTCCCACTGCAGCGAGGGCTGCTGGTGACAGACCAGGGTCAGCGGGCCGGGCCAGCACTCGACGACCAGGGCGCGGGCCCAGTCGGGCACCCGCACGGCGAGAGCGTCGAGCGTGCCGGCGTCGGCGATGAGCACGGGCGGCGGCATCTCGCGCCCCCGGCCCTTCGCGGCGAGCAGCGCCTTGACCGCACCCCGGTCGAAAGCGTCGGCCGCCACGCCGTACACGGTGTCGGTGGGCACGACCACGACGTCGCCTCGCCGCAGCGCCTGCGCGGCCGCGTCGACGGCGGTCTCGCGCTCCTCCTCGGTGCCCGTCGGGTAACGCTTCGCCATAGGGGTCATCCTCGCAAACGTGCCGTCACAAAGCGCGGCCGACCTGCCAGGTCGAGGTGATCGCGTACGTCGGACCACCGCCCCGTGGTCGTGAAGACGGCCGGCGCTCCCCCACCGCGGCCGTCGGGACCCTGCTCGTCGGCATGCTCGGCGCCGACCACCCCGCCGGGTCGTAGGAGCAGCGCGGCCCGCTGCTCGAGGACGCGCATCGCGTCCAGGCCGTCGGTGCCGGAGAAGAGCGCGAGATCGGGGTCGTGGTCGCGCGCCTCCACAGCGACCGACTCCCACGCCTCGAGCGGGATGTACGGCGGGTTGCAGACCACGACGTCGACCTGCCCCGCCAGGTCGTCGAACGCGGTCCCCATGTCTCCCTGCCGCAGCTCGACGCCCGTGCCGGCCAGGTTGCGTTCCGCCCAGACGAACGCGTCCTCGGAGAGCTCGACCGCGTGCACGCGTGCGCCCGGCACCTCGTCGGCGACACTCTTGGCGATCGCGCCGGAGCCGGTGCACAGGTCGACCACGACCGGCTGGCGGTCGGTCACCGCGCTGGCGGCCCCGATCGCCCAGCCGGCGAGCAGCTCGGTCTCCGGTCGCGGCACGAAGACGCCCGGACCCACGGCCAGCTCGACGTGGCGGAAGTGCGCGACCCCGGTCAGGTGCTGCAACGGCTCGCGCTCGGCGCGGCGCCGTACGAGGACGTCGAAGTCGGCGGCGGCCGCGGCCGGCACCTCGTCGACCAGCACGAGGTTCGGCCGGGTCGTCCCGAGCACGTGCGCCAGGAGTTCGCCGGCGTCGTACTCCGGGCTCGCGACCCCTGCGGCGGCGAGCCTCGCGACGGCGTCACGGACGACGGCGCGTCGGTCCTGCGCCACGACTCAGCCTTCGAGCGCGGCGAGCCGCGCGGCGAGGTCGGCCTCCACGGCCGAGTCCAGCACCGGCCCGAGGTCGCCGTCGAGGACCTGGTCGAGGTTGTAGGACTTGTAGCCGGTGCGGTGGTCGGAGATGCGGTTCTCGGGGAAGTTGTAGGTGCGGATCCGCTCCGAACGGTCGACCGTGCGCACCTGGCTGCGCCTGGCGTCTCCCGCGGCGGCAGCGGCCGCCTCCTCGGCGGCGGCCAGCAGCCGCGACCGCAGGATGCGCAGCGCCTGCTCCTTGTTCTGCAACTGCGACTTCTCGTTCTGGCAGCTCACCACGATGCCGGTGGGCAGGTGGGTGATGCGCACGGCCGAGTCGGTGGTGTTCACCGACTGGCCGCCGGGACCCGAGCTGCGGAAGACGTCGATGCGCAGATCGTTCTCGTCGATGCTGACGTCGACCGGCTCGGCCTCCGGCATGACGAGGACGCCGGAAGCACTGGTGTGGATGCGGCCCTGCGACTCGGTCACCGGGACCCGCTGCACGCGGTGCACGCCGCCCTCGAACTTCATCAGCGCGTACGGCGCCCTGCCGGGCTCCGGAGTCCCCTTCGCCTTCACGGCGACGGTGACCGACTTGAAGCCGCCGAGGTCGGACTCGGTGGCGTCGATGATCTCCGTCTTCCAGCCCTGGCGCTCGGCGAACCTGGTGTACATCCGCAGCAGGTCACCGGCGAAGAGCGCGGACTCCTCACCGCCCTCCCCCGACTTCACCTCGAGGATGGCGTCCTTGTCGTCGGCCGGGTCACGGGGCACGAGCAGGCGGCGGAGCCGCTCCTCGGCCTCGTGGCGCTGCTCGAGGAGCGAGTCCGCCTCGCCGGCGAAGTCGGCATCCTCCGCCGCGAGGAGCTGCGCGGCCTCGACGTCCTCACCGAGCCGCTGCCACAGGCGGTAGGCCCCGATGATGGAACTGAGCTCGGCGTAGCGCTGGTTGAGCTGCTTGGCCAGGCGCGCATCGGCATGCGTCTCGGGCTCAGCCAACCGTCCCTCGAGCTCGGTGTGCTCATCGGCCAGGCCCTCTACAGCCTCGAACATCTCTCTCCCTCACGTCGATTCGGGGGTTGTGGCCAGCCGAATCCCGCGTTGTGGCCCGCCGAATCCCGCGTTGTGCCCCTTCGATCCGCGTGTTGTGGCCCCCAAGGACGAGAAAGGGCCCGCCGACCACGACGTCGGCGGGCCACAATCCCGGATTCGAGGGGCCACAACCCCCGATTGGGCTACTTCTTCTTGCCGTAGCGCGCCTCGAACCGGGCCACGCGGCCGCCGGTGTCGAGGATCTTCTGCTTGCCGGTGTAGAACGGGTGGCACGCGTTGCAGACCTCGGACCGGATCGTGCCGTCGGTCTTGGTCGAGCGCGTGGTGAACGTGTTGCCGCAGGTGCACGTCACCTGGGTCTCCACGTAGGTCGGGTGGATGTCAGCCTTCATGGTGTCCTCATCTCATCGGGGCGCCGGGTCGCCGAGCGATCGCTTGACGTGAACCGGAGCCGACGGGTCATCGTACGGCGAACGCCGTGACCCCTCCAATTCTTCCCCGAGCCTGCGAGCGCTCGGCGACGCGACATCAGTCCTGTCCCGGCGCCGGTGTCGTCTTCTGCACCTGCATCAGGAACTCGATGTTGCTGTGCGTCTTCTTCAACCGCTCCAAGAGCAGCTCGAGGGCCTGCTGGCCCTCGAGGCCGGCGAGCACCTTGCGCAGCTTCCAGACGATCGCCAGCTCCTCCTTGCTCATCAGGAGCTCCTCGCGCCGCGTTCCGGACGCGACCACGTCGATGGCCGGGAAGAGCCGCTTCTCCGCGAAGTCCCGCCGCAGCCGGATCTCCATGTTGCCCGTGCCCTTGAACTCCTCGAAGATCACCTCGTCCATCTTCGACCCGGACTCGATGAGCGCGGTCGCGAGGATGGTCAGCGAGCCGCCGTTCTCGATGTTGCGAGCGGCACCGAAGAACCGCTTCGGCGGGTAGAGGGCGGCGGAGTCGACGCCACCGGACAGGATCCGGCCCGAGGCGGGCGCAGCGAGGTTGTAGGCCCGGCCCAGGCGCGTGATGCCGTCGAGGAGAACGACGACGTCGTGGCCCAGCTCGACCAGGCGCTTGGCCCGCTCGATGGCCAGTTCGGCGACGATGGTGTGGTCGGCCGGCGGCCGGTCGAAGGTCGAGGAGATCACCTCGCCCTTCACCGAGCGCTCGAAGTCGGTGACCTCCTCCGGGCGCTCGTCGACGAGCACGACCATCAGGTGGCACTCGGGGTTGTTGGTGGTGATCGAATTGGCGATCTGCTGCATGACCATGGTCTTGCCGGCCTTGGCGGGCGAGACGATCAGGCCGCGCTGGCCCTTGCCGATCGGGGCTGCGATGTCGATGACGCGACCGATCATGTTGTGCGCGTCGGTCTCGAGGCGCAGCCGCTCGCTCGGATAGAGCGGAGTGAGCTTGGCGAACTCGACCCGACCCTGCACGCTCGAGGGCTCGGCGCCGTTGACCGAGTCGATGCGCACCATCGGGTTGAACTTCTCCTTGCGCTCCCCCTCCCGGGGCTGGCGCACCTGGCCGACGATCGCGTCGCCGCGTCGCAGTCCCAGCTTGCGCACCATCGACAGCGACAGGTAGACGTCGTCGGGACCGGGCAGGTAGCCGCTGGTCCGCACGAAGGCGTAGTTGTCGAGCACGTCGAGGATCCCCGCGGCAGGCACGAGGACGTCGTCCTCGCGGACGTCGGGCTCCGCCTCGCGGGTACGGCTCCGCTCGCGGTCGCGACCGCGTCGGCGGCGGCTGCGACGACCACCGGCCTCGCCGTCGTCCTGGTGGTCCTGCTGGTCATGCTGGCCGGCCTGGTCCTGATGGCCGTTCTGGCGGCCTGTCTGGTCCTGACGGCCGCCCTGGTCCTGGCGGCCGGCGCGGTTCTCGCTGTCGTCGGTCCGCTGGTCGGCCTGCGACTGGTCGTGCCGCTGCTCGGCGCGCTGGTCCTGCTTCTGGTCCTGGCGCTGGTCCTGGCGCTGGTCCTGCTTCTGGTCCTGGCGCTGGTTACGCCGCTGCGACGCACGCTCAGGCTGCGTCGCACGCTCGGGCTGGGCAGTGGCCGGCTCGGCCGCTGCGCCGGACTCCGCCGTGCGCGCCGCCTCCGTGGCCGCAGCGCCACGCTGACGCGGCTTGCGCTCGCGGCGTGGCCGGCTCTCGCCGTCGCCACCGGCCGCGGGCTGTGCCGCCGGCGCGGCCTGGGCAGCCTGCGCGCTCTGGGCACGTTGGCCCTGGGCGGCCTTGATCGCCTCGACGATCTCGGCCTTCTTCATGGTGCCGATCTTGATGCCCATGCCGCCCGCCATGGTCTTGAGGTCGGCGAGGAGCATGGCGTTGAGCCCACCGGCCGCCTTCGCAGCCTTCTTCGGCTCGGGCGCGGTTCCGGTGGATTCGATGGTTTCAGTCACGTGAGCCCTTCCCACGTATTACAGCCGCATCCGGCGTACGACGCCGGTGGCCTTCGTTGATGGGGACTTCGCCTGCCCGACGGAGAACCGCGCAGGTTGCACGGTTTCGCCAGTGCCACGGAACAGATCCGCGCAAGAGTGAGGTGAAGTGCGACCCTCGAGGAGCAGGATGGCCGCGGAAGGCGGCGCACTCGTTGGGGGTTGCATCCCCAATCTAGCATCCGCAGCGGTGGCAGAGGGCATCCGACGCCTGCCGGACACGCCTCCCGCTCCCCAGGAAGAACGACTCAGCGGCCGTGCACCCGGGCACCGGTCAGGTCGACCTCGAGGGCCCGCGCCGCCCAGCCCCGCGGGCAGCGGTCGATGAGCTTCGCCGTGCCCGGCGACGCGTTCCCGTCACTGAAGGCGAGCACCGTCGGTCCAGCGCCCGAGACAACGGCGGGCACACCGTCGGCGCGCAGCTCGTCGACCAGCGCCAGCGACTCCGGCATCGCCGCACGGCGGTAATCCTGGTGAAGGTAGTCGCGGGTCGCGCGCAGGAGCTGCTCCGGCTGGCCACCCAGCGCGGCGACGAGGAGCGCGGTCCGGCCGGCGTCGGCTGCCGCGTGGGCGTGGGGGACGACGTCGGGCAGCAGCCCCCGGGCGACCGAGGTCTCTACCGGGGTCGGCGGCACGTAGACGACCGCCGAGACCCGCGGGTCGACCGACGCCTGGACGGCGAAGAAGTCTGACCGCCCGTCGGGAAGCGTGTCGTGGCCGGCGATCGTGAACCCGCCGTAGAACGCGGGGGCGACGTTGTCGGGATGACCCTCGATCTCGGCAGCCAGGCGGAAGACACTGTCGTCGTCGAGGACCAGGTCTCCCCCGGCCACCAGTGCCCGGGCCAGCACGAGGCCGCCGACGATCGCCGCCGATGACGATCCGAGGCCGCGTGCATGCGGGATCCGGTTGAGGCAGGAGAGTCGCAGACCCGCGGGCTGGCCACCCAGTGCCTCGAAGGCGACGCGCATGGAGCGCACGACCAGGTGCGACTCGTCGAGCGGGACGCTGTCAGCGCCCTCGCCCGCCACCGTGACCGCGAGACCGGCCCCGGTGACCTCGGCCGTGAGCTGGTCACGGAACGCCAGCGCGAGACCGAGGCTGTCGAAGCCGGGCCCGAGGTTGGCCGTGGTGGCCGGCACCGTCACGGCGACCGAGTCGTCGACGAACGTCGTCATCGTCAGGCCAGGCCGGCCGCGGCGGCGGCCGCGTCGATGTCGGCGTCGACCACGACATCGGGGACGTCGCCGAAGAACTCCAGTGCGGTGATGGTGTCCTTCAGGCCGTGGCCGGTGACCGTGACGACCACCGTGGCGTCGGCATAGGAGTCACCCGCCTCGAGGTCGGCCAGCAGCCCGGCGACCCCGGCCGCGGACGCCGGCTCGACGAAGATCCCGTCACGGCGGGCGAGCTCGGCCTGGGCGCCCAGGATCCGCTCGTCGGAGAGCGCCTTGAAGCGTCCGCCCGATGCGTCGCGCGCCGCCTCGGCGAGCTTCCACGACGCGGGGTTCCCGATCCGGATCGCGGTGGCCTTGGTCTCGGGGAACGGCACGGGCTGCCCGAGCACCAGGGGTGCGGCGCCCTCGGCTTGGAAGGCGCGCATCACCGGCAGGCGGGTGGCGTGGCCGGCTGCGGCGTACTGCTGGTAGCCGAGCCAGTAGGCGCTCATGTTGCCGGCGTTGCCGATCGGCATCAGGTGGTAGTCGGGCGCGTCGCCGAGGCGGTCGACGACCTCGAAGGCGGCGGTCTTCTGGCCCTCGAGGCGCACCGGATTGACGCTGTTGACCAGCGCGACCGGGTAGTGGTCGGCCAGGCCGCGCGAGAGCTTGAGGCAGTCGTCGAAGTTTCCGCGCACCTTGATCACCTGCGCGCCGTGCACCAGCGCCTGGGCCAGCTTGCCGGCGGAGATCTTGCCGTCGGGGACGAGCACGACCGGGGTCAGGCCGGCCTTCGCGGCGTACGCCGCCATGCTCGCGCTGGTGTTGCCCGTGCTCGCGCACACACACGCCTTCGCGCCCTCGTGGACCGCCACCGAGATCGCGGCCGTCATCCCCCGGTCCTTGAAGGAGCCCGTCGGGTTCTGACCCTCGACCTTGAGCCAGACCTCGCCGCCGGTGCGCTGGCTCAGCCACTCGGAGTGGACCAGGGGCGTGCCGCCCTCACCCAGGGTGATCGCCCGGGTGCCGTCGGGGATGTCGAGGAGCTCGCGGTACTCCTCGATCACGCCGCGCCACTGGTGGGTCGTGTGCTCGCTCATTCTGTGCCTTCCACGCGCATCACCGAGGTGACGTCGCGAACGATGTCCATCTCACGAAGGTGCTCCACGGTGGCGGAGAGCTGCGCGTCGGTGGCGACGTGGGAGACGACGACCAGCTGCGCGTCGTCATCGCGCCCCTCCTGGCGCACGGTCTGGATCGAGACGCCGTGCTCGGCGAAGGCGGCCGCGACGGCGGAGAGGACGCCGGCCTTGTCGGCGACGTCGAGGCTCACGTGGTAACGGGTGATCGTCTCCCCCATCGGGAGGACGGCCCGGTCCGCGTACGCCGACTCGCCGGTGCCGCGCCCGCCGCCGACGATGTGCCGGCCCACGGTGACCAGGTCGCCCAGGACGGCGCTGGCCGTTGGTGCTCCGCCGGCGCCCGGGCCGTAGAACATGAGCTGCCCCGCGGCCTCCGACTCGACGAAGACCGCGTTGTAGGCCTCCCGCACGCTGGCCAGCGGGTGACTGCGAGGAATCATCACGGGGTGGACACGCACACTCACAGCCTCCTCGCCGTCGCCGGAGCGCAGCTCGGCGATCGCGAGCAGCTTCACGACGCAGCCCATCGCGGTCGCGCTGGCGACGTCGGCGGCGGTGACGTCGGAGATGCCCTCGCGGTGGACGTCGCTGGCGCCGACCCGACTGTGGAAGGCCAGGCTGGCCAGGATCGCGGCCTTGGCGGCGGCGTCGAACGCCTCCACGTCGGCGGTCGGATCGGCCTCGGCGTAGCCGAGCTCCTGGGCCTCGGCCAGCGCCTCGGCGAAGCCGGAGCCCTGGCTGTCCATCTTGTCGAGGATGTAGTTGGTGGTGCCGTTGACGATGCCCATCACCTTGGTGACACGGTCGCCGGCCAGGCTCTCGCGCAACGGCCGAAGGATCGGGATGGCGCCAGCCACCGCGGCCTCGTAGTAGAGGTCACGGCCCGCCTTCTCCGCCGCCTCGAAAAGTGTCGCGCCGTCCTCGGCCAGGAGGGCCTTGTTGGCGGTGACCACGCTCGCGCCGTTCTCCAAGGCGGAGAGGATGAGGGTGCGTGCCGGCTCAATGCCGCCGATCACCTCGACGACGATGTCGACGTCGTCGCGCGCGACCAGGGCCGCAGCGTCGGTGGTGAGCAGACCGGCGGGCACCTCGACCTCGCGCGGTGCGTCGAGGCGGCGTACGGCGACGCCCTTCAACTCGAACGAGGCACCGATGCGGGCCTCGAGGTCACGCGACTGCTCGTGCAGCAGCCGGACCACCTGGGAGCCGACCACGCCGCAGCCCAGCAGGGCCACGCCGAGTGGGCGCGAGCCGGAGACGAACTTCTCGGAGGTCACCGGACAAGGGTATCGGCGCGCGGGGACAGCCGCCGAGTCCTGTCACAGGCGTGGGACGGCGGCGGTTGGCCCGGCTCCCGAGGAGGACCGAGGAAGGCCGAGGAAGACGGGAAGGGCCCGCGCGGCGTCCTGCCGCGCGGGCCCGATGACCGCTGCGCGGTCGGTCCCCAGCTCAGTCGAAGGCGTCCTTCACCTTGTCACCCGCCTGCTTCAGGTTGGCCTTCGTGCTCTCGGCCTTGCCCTCCGCCTGCTTCGACTCGTTTCCGGTGGCGCCACCGATGCGTTCCTTGGCCGTGCCCTTGAGCTCCTCGGCCTTGTGCTGCATCTTGTCGTTGCCCATCAGGATCCCCTCCTACGGTTGGACACCTGACGAGTACCCGCCGACCATCCGTCATATGTGCGAATGACACATTTCAGGGAGAGACCGGCCGCCGGCCGCTCAGCCGAGATCGGTGGCCAGCAGATCCTCGACGGTCTCGCGGCGCACGATCGTGGTCGCCACGCCGCCCTTGACCGCGACCACCGGCGGACGGAGCGCGTGGTTGTAGTTCGACGCCATGGACCGGCAATAGGCACCGGTCGCGGGGACGGCGACCAGGTCGCCGGGACGGATGTCGCCGGGGAGGAACTCGTCCTTGACCACGATGTCACCCGCCTCGCAGTGCTTGCCGACGATACGGGCGAGCACGGCCGGCGCCGTCGAGACGCGGGATGCCAGCGTGGCGGAGTAGTCGGCGTCGTACAGCGCGGTGCGGATGTTGTCGCTCATGCCCCCGTCGACGGAGACGTAGGTCCGCGTCGCGCCGCCGTCGAGGCTCACCCTCTTGACCGTACCGACTGTGTACACCGTGCACATCGAGGGGCCGACGATGGCGCGACCGGGCTCGATCGAGAGACGCGGCACGTCGAGGTCGAGCGCGCGACATTCGTGCTCGACGATCGCGGTCAGCTCCGCTGCGAGCTCGCCGGGCGTCGAGGGATCGTCCTGCGTCGTGTAGGCGATGCCGAAGCCGCCGCCCAGATCGAGCTCGGGGCAGGTGTGACCGAGCTCGGCGGCGATCCGGGCGTGCAGCCCCAGCACTCGCCGCGCCGCCACCTCGAAGCCGGCGGAGTCGAAGATCTGGGAGCCGATGTGGCTGTGCAGCCCGCGCAGCTCGACGCCGGTTGCACCGAGCACACGGCGGACGGCCTCGAACGCATCGCCGGAGACGATCGAGAAGCCGAACTTCTGGTCCTCGTGCGCGGTGGCGATGTATTCATGGGTATGCGCCTCGACGCCCGCCGTCACGCGCACCATCACCCGCGCCGTCACGCCGGTCTCGGCGGCGATCGCCGCCACCCGCTCGATCTCGTCGAAGCTGTCGACCACGATGCGACCCACGCCGGCGACGATCGCCCGGCGCAGCTCCATGGCGGTCTTGTTGTTGCCGTGATAGCCGATCCGCGCCGGGTCCATCCCGGCCCGCAGGGCGACGGTGAGCTCGCCGTCGGAGCAGACGTCGAGGAAGAGCCCCTCCTCCCCGATCCACCGGGCCACCGCCGTACACAGGAACGCCTTGCCGGCGTAGTAGACGTCGTAGCTCGCGAAGGCGTCACGGAAGGCACGGGCGCGGGCCCGGAAGTCCTCCTCGTCCAGGACGTACGCCGGGGTGTTGACGTTTGCGACCAGCTCGGGCAGAGCCAGGCCTCCGACGTGGAGCTCGCCGTCGATCTTGTGGGCGGTGCTCGACCACAGCGTCGGCACCAGGTCGTTGACGTCGCCGGGCTGGCGCAGCCAGGGCGGACCGTCGAGGGCGCCGGCGGCGTGCGCCCACCCCGCTTCGTGGGTCATCGCGCGCTCACATCCGGTCCGGCGCCGAGACGCCGAGCAGCCCGAGGCCGTTGGCGATCACGGTCTGGGTAGCGACCACCAGCATCAGGCGAGCCAGGTTGGCCGGCCCGACGGGCTCGTCGCCCTGCGGCAGCATGCGGCACTCCTTGGTGTCGTACCACTTGTTGAAGACCGAGGCGGTGTCCTCGAGGTAGCGGGCGATCCGGTGCGGCTCGCGCAGCTCGGCCGCCGCGGCGACCACCCGCGGGAACTCCGCCAGGGCGCGCAGCAGCTCGCCGTCGCGCTCGTGGGAGAGCTGGGAGGCGTCGAAGCCGTCACCCTCGGGCACCGACATGCCGAGGTCGGTCGCGTTGCGGACCATGGCCGCCGTGCGCGCGTGGGCGTACTGGACGTAGTAGACCGGGTTGTCGTTGGAGGCCCGGGTGATCTCGGCGACGTCGAGGGTGAGCGGGCTGTCCGCGG
>Ga0131853_10014348_pt1 | contig 14524 bp, 7 predicted proteins | sample TergutLab28metaG_FD_92764 | JGI IMG/M metagenome (GOLD analysis project Ga0131853, IMG submission 92764) | Labiotermes labralis P1 segment gut microbial communities from Petit-Saut dam, French Guiana - Lab288 P1 (version 2) (version 2) | ecosystem: Host-associated > Arthropoda: Insects >... | reverse complement strand
GCACTAATTTGTAATTACCTTCAGCACTAATTTGTAATTACCTTCAGCACTAATTTGTAATTACCTTCAGCACTAATTTGTAATTACCTTCAGCACTAATTTGTAATTACCTTCAGCACTAATCGGCGAACGCTTTGTTTTATTTTATTGTCAGTATAAATCCCCAATAACAATATTTTGTTCTTCATTAATGTTCTTAAATATTTTTATTCAATTGATTAAGTGCTTATAGTTTTTAAAAAGTTTCATTTAATTTTTATCCAAAATAGCATTGAAGTGGATACCGAAACAAAAGAGAGCACGAGTAAGACCGAAGAAAAACTGGATGGAAGGTATAAGGAAGGCCATGAACGAAAGAAAACTAAATGAAGGCCAGTGGGAAGATAGAAAGCAGTGGAGTCTAGGCGTCAGACAACGCAGAACGACGTTCTGAAACCGACATACACACAGACATATATTTCGTTTTTGCACCCAAGAAGTATACGTATATCTGCACGCTTTTCTCAGAAATTCAGACGCATCAGACACGTTCGGAACGTGCAAGACCTCTGGCCTGTGCGAACGGACTGCCTGCAGTAAGCTACTGATATCAGACATACAGGTGCTAGTCTACAGTGTTACTACCATAGCTACATCTAACTGTTGAACTTGCTAACCCTCTTAGAGTTAATAGCAAATTTTCTTGTGGCTTTTTCGCTGTCTCTTGTGATGGATGGATACAACACAGCGACAGAGCTGGAGAGCGACGTCTGCCTTCAGGAGATGAATAGAGAGAATTAAAAGAACGTGCTGGCAGAAGAGGATTGTCAGAGGAATGGTCCAACTTCGAGTAACAAATGATGGGCTCTACCGCTCAGCACTTCCAATTAAAACCTGGCCCTTGTGACACAAACGATTGTTACTGATATCGCTGTACAACTGGCCGCACTGAAAACATGTTCAGAACACATGTGGTACACATCGCAACCAGTTCTTGAGAACTCTAGAACACTGCGGTCACTATATGCACTGGCAGATTAACATTCAACAATTCTACGTTCTGCCCACACAGTGTATTTATGTGTTTGTGTGGATCTCAGAACAAACAGCGATTATTTCCCTATACAGCATTAACTGACTGGTTTTTATAACAGAGATCTAACCCTTTAAAGCCCAGTGGTCACTATATGTACCGCCAGTTTAACATTCAACAATTCTACGTTTTGCCCACACAGTGTATTTATGTGTTTTGTGTGGATCTCAGAAAAAGCAACGATTATTTCCTTATACAACATTAACTGGCTGGTTTTTATAACAGAGATTTAACCCTTTAAAGCCCAATGGTCACTATATTTACCACCAGTTTAACATTCAGCAATTCTAAGTTCTGCCCACACAGTGTATTTGTGTGTTTGTATGGGTCTCAGAACATACAGCGATTATTTCCCTATACAGCATTAACTGACTGGTTTTTATAACAGAGATCTAACCCTTTAAAGCCCAGTGGTCACTATATGTACCACCAGTTTAATCTTCAACAATTCTACGTTCTGCCCACACAGTGTATTTATGTGTTTGTGTGGAACTCAGAACAAACAGCGATTATTTCCCTATACAGCACTAATTGACTGGTTTTTATAACAGAGATTTAACCCTTTAAAGCCCAGTGGTCACTATATGTACCACCAGATTAACATTCAGCAATTCTAAGTTCTGTCCACACAGTGTATTTATATGTTTTGTGTGTATCTGAGAACAAACAGCGATTACTTCCTTATACAGCATTAACGGATTGGTTTTTATAACCAAGACGGAGTGTGTTTACTGCGCGGTACATACTGAATGTTAATTATCTTAATAACAGATCATTTGCAGCAGTTCACGGTAATTCTAAGCCCAGTAGACGTGTCATCCTTTCGGGGGTCCCCCACTGTCCAATATTAGTCACCATTTACTTGAATGACATACCAACTACGCAGAATGACAACGAAGTGGCCATTTCGCTGTATGCTGCCGGTTAGAATGTCACGATTCGCTCAGTACGCAAACAGCTATTGACGAGTACGTTAAGCAGTGCTGTTAAATGTAGAATTAAGTTCAACGCCAGTAAATGTTCCATCATACCATTTTCCAAATGGCGCAGTCACTACCGCCTTTATTTCCCCCTCAATAAAATCTTTTCATACACCCACAAATTGGACAGTTCAGGTCAGATATCTGGGGCTACCCTCGACCACACACTGATCTACAAGCACCACATCAGCAAACCACAGACTGGGGCAACTCTATCCTATCCTTAATAAGTCATCCCCTTTCAACATTAAACATCTATAGATTTCGTAAAAATGAGAGCAGTGAAGGCGATACCGAATTTTCAGGAATATGTATAAATCCGTATCCATACTGTCCACATTTGTCCGATTTGGATGAAAATGGGCGTGGGATATCACGTTTGGTGTTTTGTGGCACGGCCGTGGGAAATAAAGAAGGCCTTGACACGTTCTGTGCGCTGTGACAGAAGTGCACAGTTCGCACTCCGACAGTGCAGCTAGTCAATCAGGAAATGTGATGAACTGCCTCTCTTTAACAAATACCAGCCAGCCACTGTTGTTGGAAATGCGGGATTTTAGAGCTTCCTCTGGGTTAACAACGTGGATACCAGACGGTACGGTGACGGAACCAACTACACTATAACATGAACACTAATTTTTTGGGTAAATGTGAGGCACCGATATAGAGCTGGTAACTGCACCTGCCGCTTGCTCTAACAGTGGAAAACACCGCATTTTGTGCATGCAGTGTATTTGACAGTTTAGTATAATCGTCAGAATAAACGGTGAATACTTAGCAAACAACCGACTGGTTCCTACAACGGAGATTGATTGTTTACTGCGAGGTACGAATTTTATGAAAATTTTACTCTTCAAGAGGTTATCCGTGGTCTTCCTCAGTCCTACATAAAGTGCCAAAATTTGCACGCTTTACTGAATGCTCTTTATGCAGTCCACAATATGCCGATATCAAAACTCAGCCCAAACATATTACCCACTCAGATACTCTCCCCCACCCCCCCGTCCTTCAGCACAAAATATTCAGCCCTCCATCGCTTTATCTTCCTAATTTTTCAACGCTTTGTTTTGTCTCCAACTCACCTTCCTCAGAAGGACAAGCGGGCAATGTGTGGAAACATTTACGTTCGTACATTTTCAGAGTCCCTGTAACAATACGATGTTTCTCACTCCCCGTACCCCCTTCTTTCACTCAAATCCATTTACGCGTGTCAGATTGCGGTCCGCCTGTTTTGCCTCCAAGTGACTCCTTCTCCAGACAACAATAAAAAACGTAAGTTTGGATTTACTGGAAGTGTTCCAGGAGATACAGCCAGTGGCGTGCCACAGTGCTGCTGCCTAGCCTAACATCACGACAGTTCATAAATTTCAGAACAGCAGCGAGATAACGATTAGCGGTGTTTTGTCCCTCCATCTAACAGTCCAGAAAAACTGACCGACAGTGTCACTGGTGACACAGATCATAACAGTACTATTCAGAGGTGACATGTACCTATTTCAATTACAAAGTCACACCCACAGGGAAGTACGGGGTTTCGTCCGACAAAGGGTTGATTTCTTTGACAATACCGAACATATGTTTACAGCAACCATAAAGAAAGAAGGCCACTCAGAATTAGAAGTTCCTGTTTACCGATGTAATCAGATTTCGAACCGCATACAATAACTACCGCAATACAGAAGCCGGTAAAATTCCGTGCCGATAGGAAGCGTTAAATAAGTAAGGTTCCCTACGTCATAAAAATTAAATAAGGAGTTGCCGTAACCTTTGCATTTCTTTCAGTTTTGCCACTTAATTATCACTGTTCTTCAACACAAGCCCAGAATATATCGATGCATTTGTCCCATTGTGACACTTGTTGAAGCATTCTACTGCCGTACAAATAGGGCTTGTGGATTCGCAACCATTAACGAACAGCCCTTTCCACTTCCTCATTACTTTGCAATCGGCGACCTCCCAAGTGCTGCTGCAGTAGCCCAAACAAACGTTCTGTTAGAAGGTGCGATTCTTCAGCAGTTACTGTTGTGTGACTGGCAATTGCTCGACAATCCACCGTACTGTTTGGCCCGCTAACGAAACAGTCAGGACCTCGCTTATTGCCCGGAAATAAGGGAATGAAAATAGTTGTTCGTCAGGGGTTGCGAAAGACAAAGCCCAGTATCCAACCTGACGAAATTGTTCAACTGGTGCTAAGATGGGATCAATGAGACAATTTGCTCAAAGACTGCGATGAAAAATAACGATGTTTCGGTGAAATGTGTCAGCCACATTTAAAGTTGTAATGACCTTTTACTTTATAACCCACGGAGCCACACTCTTGAACATCTTTCGTATATTCAGTGTTGTTAATTACAAACTACGTGATGTGGCTTTAAAATAACCGGAATGATGTTAGAACATTTTTTATTCAAAAAATTACACAATAGAAATGTTGTCACCCTCAATGTACTCCCCTCCACGATCCCTACACGACTCCACCCAAATCTTTCACTATTGGAAGCAATGCTGCAGGTCGTCTTCTGATAGCTTATTCCTGCGCTCCGTCGCTTTTGCCTTCACTGCATCTACGGACTCAAACCTGCTTCCTTTTAACGCAGACTTGATTTTTGGAAATAAAAAAAGTCACATGGGGCTAGGTCAGGTGAGTACGGTGGATGATCCAACACGGTGATCTTGGGCTTCGTCAAAAACATCTTGACAGGGCGTTGTGCGCAGGTGCGTTGTCTTGGTGAACAACCCGTGAGCCGTTCTTTCACATTTCAGGTCGTCGTCGTCTTCTTCTTCTTCTTCTTCTCTTTCTCCTTCTTTTTCTTCTCCTTCTCCTCCTTCTTCTTCTTCTTCTTTTTCTTCTTCTCACCCGTTCACGAAGGTCTGTCAAAACCTCCTTGTAGTAGACCTGGTCAACGGTCTGACTTTCAGGCACCCAATCCACGTGAACAATCCCTCGAAAGTCAAAAAAAGAAAAGATCATAATTGCCTTAAATTTGGATTTGATATGCTGTGTTTTCTTTTGCCGTGGTGAACTGTGGCTCTTCCAGCGCATGGATTGGCGCTTACTTTCTGGGTCGTATTGAAAAAACCCTGATTCATCACGAGTTAAAACGTTTGGGTCGTTTTCAATATTTTGAAGAATGTCAGCACAAATGTTGATTCGAATTTCCTTTTGTTCATCAACGAGAAGTCCCGGTACCATCTTCGAACACACATTTTTTTTCATGTTGAAATTTTTATGTAAAATCTGTCGAACAGTTTTCTTGTCAATGATAATTAACTCAGCAACTGCTCGAATGCTCAGGCGACGATTTTGACTAACAATTTCACCGGCTTTTTCGATTTTAGCATATGTTTATGATGTGCTTGGACGACCGGCGCGCTGATCGTCTCCGATCTCTTCCCTTCCCTCTTTAACCCTTTCAAACCACTCGAAAACTTGAGTACGAGATAGAAACTCATCTCCATAAACTTTCTTCAACAAATCTTACGTTTCTGTAGCGGATTTTCCAAGTTTCACACAGAATTTCACATTGACGCCTTGCTCCACGTTGACACTTACCATGATTCCGACGGAGAACAAGAACACGATCCACTTCAAGCAGAGGCTACTGCCAAACTGTTTGGCGCAAGACCTTGAAATTGTAACCGTGAATGGAGGGGAGAGCACAAGCCAATACCACACACCGCTCGCTGCCGCCAAGTTTACAGGGAAACGGAAACAATTAAGTCCGGTTATTTTATAGCCACACCACGTACGTGTGATTTCAATACAGCATCAAGTTTTAAACGTTGCAATTGTCCACTGAGGTAGCTGCACAGGGTTTTACACAGTTTTACCCTTGGGTACTCTGAGCGGAACAAACAAACAAACAAATAAAAACGTGTGTGCGCGCGCGCATACATACACACACACACACACGCTAGTCTTTATAAGATGTGAAAGTATGTACATGTGCTAGACCGTTTCAACATTACTGACATCCGCTGTGCACTACGTCCAACCGCTCACAAATAACATACATGAAGGTCCTTTAGGATTCCTTGTTTATCTTAACTATCTACCATATTTTATTACAACAGCCAGTGCTGAGTTTTAAGCAGCTATAAAATATTTCGTGATATTTTATAATCTACTTAGTAATTTATAATTTATATTATTCAAATGGTACATTTATACAGTCGCTTCTGGGAAACAAAGATGGCAGACTGTTCCCGTCAAGGTGTTTCTGGGCTACTGAAAATGATTCATCGTTGTTCAGTAAGTACCTCTAATGATTTAAATGAAAACAAACGAAATCTGCCGAATCACAGGCTCCGATAAATCGCGGTAGGTACTGTCGCTGCTGCTCAAAGGGACCCGTTCAATAAGACTATGCGGCCCGGAGCTCACAGCCTGCATTGTCGTTAGTGCACAAACAGTGCTCAAACACTACATCACGCAACAAAGCAAACAAAAACATCACAATGCGTCTAGAGGCAGCATGACGTCAGACGACTTTGTAGATTATTCAGCAGTCTGTATAACCGACGACAGAATTTCATTCATCCGTATGCAGCATCTCGAGAACCCCGAGCCGGTTGTAATGAAACCTGACTTTGGGGAGTATTCCTAAATTTTAAAGTGTTTCTGAACATTTGGGAGCGTTCCTAAATTTTGAGAAGTGTTTCTAAATTTTGGAGGTTGTTCCTAAATTTTGAGAATTGTTTCTGAACTTTGGGGAGCGTTCCTAAATTTTGAGAAGTGTTTCTAAACTTTGGGGAGTGTTCCTAAATTTTGAGAAGTGTTTCTAAACTTTGGAGAGCGTTTCTAAATTTTTAGAAGTGTTTATGAACTTTGGGGAGTGTTCCTAAATATTGAGAAGTGTTCGTAAACTTTGGGGAGTGTTCCTATATTTTGAGAGGTGTTTCTAAACTTTGGGGAGTGTTCCTAAATTTTGAGAGTTGTTTCTAAACTTTGGGGAGCTTCCAAAATTTTGAGAAGTATTTCTAAACTTTGGGGAGTGTCCTTAAACTTGAGGTAAAAGGTAAACCAATCCCTCTACAGGCGCTGAGGGCTCCAGGATTTTGAGGTTCCCAGAATTTCTAGGCAATCGGGAATGAAGGTGGCAAGGTTGCCAACCCTAAGCAGCGATCGCATTTACCCACCAAATAGTATCCCTGGTACTCATTTCTGTTAGAGACTAAGTCGACCCCAAGGCCATAGTGCGATCGGAAGGATTATGTCAATGAAAAAACACAACGACCTTCCAGCTGTTAGAGCAGTGCCTCAACCAACTGCGCCATTGCGAGCCTCCTTAAATTTGACGAGTGTTACCAAATTTTGTGGATAAATGGCATTTTATCTAATGACAGTAACAATGGACAATTGCATGATTTTCTTCGAGCCTCTACAGCCTAACATGCTACACACGTCAGAGTGCAGAAACGTGGAAACGTGGGACAGAGGCTCTTGAGAGCAGGCAAATACCCACACACGCTCTGCGAGCAAAACACTTGTACCTGAAAGTCTTATGTTTGTCGGTGTACCCGGAACAGTTGGACCGACCGCAGGCAGGCAGTCTGTATATCCAAAGATAACGTCACAAGTTAGGTCTGGTGTTATGCTATAACTAAATTTCCTGCCTGATCCAGTTCTGGAACTTCTGCTTATACCTTCATACTTAACGTGTGTTTTGAGGACCAACACAGAACCCCTCAGTAGGGCTGCCGAGGTCCCTGCCGATGCACGAACGGGAAACTGTCGAAGGCAAGTCCTGGCATTTATCTAAATTCCAAGACAGCCTGGTGCCAAGCGGAGCGACGGAGCGGTGCGAGGGCCCCGCTGGGTCTGGAGTGACCGACGGCAAACAACGGCCCTCGCTCGACAGGGGCGTTTAATTAAACCGCCAATGAAATATCACCGACGTGCAATAATAAGCAGGCAGCATAGCACAGCGGGTGTTGCAGTAGCAGGGGCGCGAGGTAGAGTGGGTGCGGCGGGTGGCGGCACCTCTCCCTCTGTTCGCTTTGATATGCCCCCCCCCCCCCCCACACACGTCTCATTTCTGCTGCCCCCAGTCAAGACCAGATCTCCATTAAGATGCCAAGCCCACGGAATGACAACTCTCCTTACTTTGTCTCCGTTACCGTTCGTTAACTCGTCACACAATGCCAACCGCATCGCTATGCTGCTGCTTGCTACGTCTCATTTTGACAAGACCTTTCAGTAGTCGGTACTGCAGTCAACCCCTTTGTAATCATCAGCCATAACTGAATTGTTCTGCTGTTAATGCTCTAAAGTACGGTAACTATATGTACCACCTGCTTTAACACTCAAAGGCAGTCGGTAAGTTTCAATATTTCTCTTCCTGCCGATGCAAGCCTTTATGTGTCGTTGTTGCGGATTGGTTATGATGTCACAGACACACATACAACCATCCTCAGACGTATTCAGTAGATATTATGTGGGTAGGACGTACCGTCTGGCGACCTGGTGTGGTTATTGTCCCTAGAGGTTACATTCCTGAATACTTCACAGAAAAACACCGAGCGTCTGAACACTGCAACAACAGAATTACAGTCGAACCTCCAGATATATAAGCGTCAAGATTTACAATCGCTATCTCCTAAACATCGACAGTCGACATTTACAATCGATTATGTTGATGCGCAACTGTTTCTTCAGCCTCATATATTACCTCATAGAAAACAGTCTCAAGAACAAAGCGCAAAAATAACATGCTGTTACCAATGTGTACGACGACATGTGAACTGTCTTATTCTGTCGATTTGAACAAACATTGGAGTACGGTGACAAATTTTAGAATCCCCCCCCGAGATTCCACAGAAACCCTTACGGTAGAAGTCTCTGTGAGTCTTGTGAGAGCGCCCTAAAAGGACGAATGCTGGAGAAGCGCAGATATCAACTCTTTAAACATTCACAAAAGAAGGGTTTGGCAATAATGTAACTGATTGGCCTGTAGAAAACTTGTTGGGAAAATAGAAGTGCACTTTCCAGTAAACAGCATTTAATTTCTGTAAGTTAAGACGTGAGGATATTTTAAATTCACAGCTTTTTAATCCTTTATAAGCTAAGATTAACCTGAATCATACATAACGACCCAGTCCGTGCCTCGCAATAAACATACTCCTTCTTGGTTATAGAAACCAGTCAGCTAATGCTGTATAGAGAAATAATCGCTGTTTGTTCTCAGATCCACACAAAACACATAAATACACTGTGTGGGCAGAACGTAGAATTGTTGAATGTTGAACTGGTGGTACATACAGCGACCACTGGGCTTTAAAGGGTTAAATCTCGGTTATAAAAACCAGCCAGTTAATGCTGTATAGGGAAATAATCGCTGTTTTTTCTCAGATCCACACAAAACACACAAATACGCTGTGTGGGCAGAACGTAGAATTGTTGAATGTCAAACTGGTGGTACATATAGCGACCACTGGGCTTTAAAGTATTAAATATCGGTTATAAAAACCAGTCAGTTAATGCTGTACAGGGAAATAATCGCTGTTTTTTCTCAGATCCACACAAAACACATAAATACGCTGTGTGGGCAAAACGTAGAGTTGTTGAATTTTAAATCTGGTGGGCTTGGAAGGTTTAGTTTTCGGTAAGGGTTCAGACAGACGCACAGGGAGCTAAAACCGAAGGACCCGCAAGTCCTAAGCCCTGACCTTCAAACTCGATGGCAACAAATCTCGCCTGAGGCTTTTCATGTGTTTCCTCAGCTCCTCCAGGCAAATGGTGTGACAGAACGTCACACTACGTCACGACCGCTTCCTCCCACATCCCTACAAATTCACTGTTCACCAACCGTCACAGAGCCAGAGCCACCGACGGAACAGCACAATGACAATGCCAGCTGATCATGTTAACATTGTGCACATAGCGTTGTAGAGCGAAACGTACAAAATACTTAATGGGCCAGCAAATTCGGCAAACATGAACATAAATATAGCAGCATGACACACAACGCAATTCTGGAATGGGGTAATATATACAGGCAAAAACAAGATAGGCAATTTACGCATAACGTAACACTGTGGCGCGTTCGCGTAATTTGTATACCTCCTCGCATATCCGAGCAACATAATACCATTTCACCCGAAGGCAGAGCTTTTATGGTTTTTTCATGTCGCCGGTAACACCAAAGAGTTCTTGGTTGTCATGTAAATGGCCCGAAACCTTTGTCCGATCCTAAACAAATACAAAGTTTCTTGACAGATTTTCATAGAAGTCCCCTAAATCAAATTACAAGGAAATCCTTTCAGTAGGAGCCGAAGTGATACATACGACAGATGGACGGGCGAACATGACGAAGGAAACAGGTCATATTTGGGACCAATCAAACGCGCTTAAAGGGGCAAGTAAAGACCAGCCTAATTTTGTAACATTTCGCTTAAAAATGCCACAAAATGTCAAGATGTTGTGTTTGTTTTCCACAGTTCGTTCAAACACTTCTCCACAGGTAGTTCTAGAGATGTCTCCATAGTAGAGAACTTTTGAAACTAATTGTAGAACACATCAAATAAGGCAGCGAAATTACAGTGTTTTACAACGAAATTGAAAATTGAGTAAAATATAAAAACTTCCGGAAATTTGAACACTTATTAAGAAAAACATAACAAATTAGTTTGACCCAGAATCGAAAAATTCAAGTTTAGAAAATCCGCGAGGTTTATTCTGTGTTCAGAAGCACCCCAGAGCACGTCATGTGTACATACGTCACGTGATGCTTCTTGTGTCCACCAATACCTCTGCTCCTCATTCCGTCACCACGTGTCCATAGATCACGTGGCAATGTACGGCATGACAGCGAGGAACTGCGACAACTAAACTTGAATTGGCAAAAACGTAGGACATTCAGAAGTAGTGGGCATGCGAGATGCGGAGGGTGATTACTTTGACAAAGTAACACTTACTGCACACTACGCATGTGCAACAGGACTGTCTATGAACTTAGTCCTTACTGTGACAGTGAGATTTTCACACTGCGAGAACCACTGTTGTACTTTCAACACTCGCACAAAGAACGCTCCGTGATCACATCTAACGTACTTAACTGCCGTATTACAGATCTTCCGCTGTTCGATCTTTGTACCTGTAGCGAGTAGCAGGATCACGAAACGCTGAAGAGCCACTGGAGATACAGCAGGAACTGCAGTAATAGTCATCAGTTTGAATGGCCTCCACCAACCGGCTGCAGAAGGACTGGCATCGTCTTGCAAAACAAACAACTTGAAATCCGCTTACAAAGAGCGGAATATTTCGAACAATAATTTACACTTTGCGAATAAAGGGAACCGACGTCCAGTTTCACCCTACACCTTAGATGATAAAGCGTGTAGTCGGTACAGTCCGCGCTTACACGGCGTCATGTGCTGCTCGATATGCCGTGAAGCTCAACGCACCCACATAATTTTTATCTCAAAATACGTGTGAAATAAGAAACTTGCTACGAAGGACAGAGAAAAACCGAGACAAGCCGGGAAAAGGGGTCGGTGCTACAGCCAGGTTTGGTTGGCGGACATAAAATAGAAGTTGTGATTCCTGACTCTGCAGCCTTAAAGGGAGTTTCGCGTGTGCTGTGGAGTGAGCGAGCTAGAGAGGTGAGTTAAGTCTGTTGAACAGTTCTCTTCTGTGCGAGCGTGGGTTAAAATGTGAAGGTGTGCATGGCCATACGGCGAGATTAGAGGTACAGTTCCATTCATTCTTAATATCAACACTAAATTCACGCCAATGCCGCTGTACCTCTGGGGACACAGCACGGTACCCGTTGAAAAAGAGGCTGAGGGGGTCCCAGAGACCGTGTGGGCGTTTCGGACAGGACAGACAACTCTTGCGCCTAGTGAAAAACCAACCTAGCCTCGGGCTGTCCAGCCCCGAACCTAAATCTGAGTGTGGGATGGCTCAGTAGACCCGTAGACCCGTAGTAACTGGGTTACAGGCCGGCCGACCGAGGAATCGGGGTTCATTTCTGGCAAGGGTAAAAACACTCTCCTTTGTGCAGCTCCCAAAATGGCTCTGAGGCTCACCCAGCTCCATGTTCAATGGAAGCTGGGGTGTATCTCTGGGGCAAAGAGGTCGAAGCGTGAGGCTAAAATTAACCTTATCTAAAGTCAACGCTAAAAAGACAGTGCGGCTAAAATTTGATCTTCGCCACACGTTGTCGTGGAGTTTTATTGTGTTAGTCAGCTGCGCTATCAATTGACAAGACTTTATAGTGTCGGTAATAGATAAAGATGAGTGTGGAGCTTTGGCATGGTGACACTGCAATGAAAACCTCCCTCAGTGCGACTTGGTCCACCACAACGCCCACTCAGACGGGCGGGACTTGAACCCGCTGCTCTGCAGTACAAGGACGAAAGTTATAATTTTGTTATTCAGAAAATAGAGGAACAAGTGTCACTGTACTTCTACGACACACCAAAGTCGCTAAGACGATAAGCAAGCACACCTTCCGTTGTTGCTTGCACTGATTGTCCTAAGACGGCTCCCGAATGTCACACGAATTCATTATGTCAGGTTTGAGGTTCTCACAGCCGTACTGCTGAAGATGTTGGTTTGGTAGTTTCCGGGGTTTCGAAGGTCCTTAGTGACTTCATCTTGAGGGTCAAGAGTTGAGATTATTTGTCCACAAACTGAAGGGGCAACCACACCCACACGGCGTCGCTTCCCAGGAGGCCGGAAGCTGCAATTTTCGCAACTCCCGTCGTTTCTTGACAAAGTCTATCATGAAACAGTTCGACATACACTGAGTTACCCGATGGTGTGTGTGGTGTTGCGCTCAATCAACTGGTCAAGCAGTTCGCCGATTTTCACAAAACTTGTTACGAATTTCGCAGGACTGTCAAAGTCGAAGTTTTACACTGCCCTCCACATACACGGTCATTATTTTGCTTGCAACTATCGGTTGTCACTTCCTGTCGGCTCGCTTATCGTGTTAATGAAGTCCACTGGGCCGAAAGCCCACGCGTAGCGGATTAACGGCGGGGAGTGACAAACGAAGTTGTCAGATAAAATAATGACTCTTCACTAGGTATGTGGCTAGAGTGGGAGGGTGACACTGGTGCGGCAGCCCCCGAGCAGCGGAGTCCAAGGGGCGGTAAATGTGGCAGAAAAATACTTTACATAAAAAATGTTTTAAGCAATCTGTATGTTTTAAATTACTGAGCCAAATAAAAGGAAATTCAATAAACAATTTACTTTTTAAAGGTCACAATTTCTGTTAGGGGCGGCCATTGTCATTACTGGCCCCAGGCGTCAAAACTCGCTGAGTCATGGCTCTGCGCAATAGAAACCAGGCGTCACGGGTTTCGCTTGGGTGTCTTCCTTGTATTGTTGCCATCTGATTACTGACGCCGCCCACATACAAACCAGCACCCTCAGTGTTGTGGGGTCCAATGAGCCCCACCCCCCCAAATGTTGTCACTTTAACAGCACAGCCAAACTTACCGCCTTGCAGCGAAGGGTAGATGTAGAAGGAAGGCTCCTGAACCCAGGACACTACACGTATCAGGTCCTTGACGAAACTTGGCACGACACAACGCAGCACGGCAGTGCACCCTCGAGAGGCACCCAGCACTTCCACCTCGACTTTGAAGGCCTGTGCGACCACTGGAAGACAACAAAGGCGTGTCAGTACTTAGAGTATTAATGAACTGTGAATGATAGGCAAGTTACAGAAAGGTTGTATGATTCACAGCAGATCATCTTCTGTCCAAATTTCCGCGACTTTGTTTGGCCACTGTCAGGGAGATTTTAGAAAAATTGTATATTAAGTATGAAGGTTATTTCAGTATACTCGTATTTACAATAAACAGTTAATCTCTCTCGCCCCTCTGTCACAATATACGTATATAAACATGTACGTACGTATGTATGTATGTATGTATGTATATATGTATGTATGTATGTATTTATGTATGTGTGTATGTATGTATGTATGTATGTATATATGTATGTATGTTTGTATGTATGTGTGTGTATGTATGTATGTATGTATGTATGTATGTGTGTATGTATGTATGTATATATGTATGTATGTATGTATTTATGTATGTGTGTATGTATGTATGCATGTATGTATGTATGTATGTATGTATGTATGTATGTATATATGTATGTATGTATGTATGTATGTATGTATGTATGTGTGTATGTATGTATGTATATATGTACGTATGTATGTATGTATGTACGTACATATGTATGTATATAGGTATTTTTATTTATTTATTTACTGCACACTCCATTACTTGGAGTAATACTACAGGCCTCATTGTAATATTTACAAATGCGATGTTTAGAGATAGATACATTGATTTTTTTTTAACTTTTCACCGTGCATAGCTTTAACTTTGCTTTTTATTTACCAACACATGCACAAATTTCTAAAATACAATGTAAAACCTCAATTGGTTAAAACATTAAAATTACATTAAAGGCTCCGACATGTTTCGGTTTTTTCTTTAAACCATC